>JGI24739J22299_10000441_pt1 | contig 14440 bp, 9 predicted proteins | sample KBSCornC5_FD_22299 | JGI IMG/M metagenome (IMG submission 22299)
CTGCTGACGTAATGGCTGGGGAAGACGCGGCTGAACGAGCCGCGCTCGAGGCGCACCCGCATCCGGCCCGAAGCGGTGTCTCGACGGGAGCGGCCTATTGGGCGCTGTTCGTGATCATCCTTGCGACGTTCATGACCTTCTTCGATCAGGTGCTGTTCGGCATGCTCGGGCAGCGCATCAAGATCGACTTCGGGCTGACCGATGCCGAGCTTGGCTTCCTCGCCGGGCCGGCCAGCATCATCTGCTATCTGTTTGTCGGCATCCCGCTCGCACGCCTGGCAGACATCTATCCGCGGAAATATGTGCTTTCGGGTGGCGTCGCGGTGATCGGACTGATCACAGCGCTCGGCGGCGTCACCCAGAATTTCGTGCAATTCGTAGGCTCGCGCGTCTTCCTCGCGGCGGGTGGCTCAGCGCACGCGCCCGCCTCCTATTCGCTGCTGGCGGACGCCTTCCCGCCAAAGAAGCTTACGCGCGCCTTCGCCCTGCTCCAATTCGGCTTCATCGGCGGAACGACCTTGGGACCGATCATCGGCGGACAGCTGATCGCCATAACCGCGAGCTGGGCACCGACATACATTGGTGGCCTGCGCATTTTGGGCTGGCAGTGGATTTTGATCGGGATCGGCCTGCCAGGTCTGCTGATCGCGCTTCTCTTCCTGACGGTGAAGGAACCGCCGCGCCTGGCCGCGGCCGAGGATGCGGTTCAGCCCCCTGCCGGCGGTTCGCTCGGCCGGCGGATCTTGGTCTTCACGGGTTTCGATGCCGCCAAGGCGATCCATGCCAAGAGGCAGGTCTATTACCCGCTCTTCATCGGCCTCGCATTGAGCGCGATCCAGGTGTTCGGGCTTCAATTCTGGTTCGTGCCGTTCATGATCCGCACGCACGGCTGGACTGAGGCGAAGATCGGCGCGGTGCTCGGCAGCATGATGCTGGCAGCTTCCTTGCTCGGACTGATCGTCGGCGGCGTCTTCGTCGAATGGCTCGCCAAGCGCTACAAGGATGCCAATGTGCGCGCGGCTGCGATCTTCTTCGGCTCTACCGCGGTCTGCGTGATCCTCGCGCCGCTCATGCCGAATGGCTATCTCGCCATCGCGCTGAACGCCTGTGGCGCGATGTTCGGCATTGCCGGCGCGGTGCCGCAAAATGCGGCGATCCAGCGTGTCGCGCCCAATGCGATGCGTGGCCAAGTGACCGCCATCTATCTCTTCATGTTCACCTTCTTCGGGGCGACGGGAAGCTTCATCGTCGGGCTCGTCCAGGACTATGTGATCGGGGTCGAAAAGGATCTGTGGAAGACGATCGTGCTGACCGCCAGCGTGCTGCTGCCGATCGCGACCTTGTGCATGGTGCGCGCGATCCGACCCTATCGCGAGGAAGTCGAGCGGCTCGAACGCGCCGGGGCTTGACTCGTCTGTCTCCCCGATGGAGTTTGTACGTAAAGCATACAATTTCCATCGGAGAGGGTGACATGGCTGACGCGGATCGCATCACAAAGCTTGAGACCAGGATCGAGGATCTGGCTCGCCGGCTGCAGCAGCGCGAGGACGAGCTCGACGTCCGCAAGCTGCAATATCTCTACGGATATCTGATCGACAAATGCCTCTATAATGAGACGGTCGATCTCTTCACCGACGACGGCCAGGTCCGCTTCTTCGGTGGCGTCTGGAAGGGCAAGGAAGGCGTTCGACGCCTCTATGTCGAGCGCTTTCAGAAGCGCTTCACCTACGGCAATAACGGGCCGATCGACGGCTTCCTCCTCGACCATCCCCAGATCCAGGATATTATCGACATCGAGCCCGACGGGGTAACGGCGCTCGGCCGCGCGCGCTCGATGATGCAGGCCGGCCGTCACAAGGATTATGCCGATCCCAACAATCCCATGCGGCAGGCGCGCCAATGGTGGGAGGGCGGCATCTACGAGAATGTCTACAAGAAGGTGGACGGCGTATGGCGCATCCACATTCTCAATTATTTGCCGCAGTGGCACGCCGACTTCGATACCGGCTGGGCCAATACCCGGCCGGAATATGTTCCCTTCCCCAAGGAAACCTATCCCCAAGATCCGACCGGCCCGGACGAGTTGATCGCGGATGCCTGGCTGTGGCCGATCCATAAGGTCGTGCCTTTCCACATGAAGCACCCCGTTACGGGCGAGGAAATCGTGCCGCAGCGCTGGCAGGGCGACATCGATCGCGAAAAGGCGGCCAAGGCGGCAGCCGCGTGAAGCGTCATTTCTGACCGTGCGTCCGCGGCCGCCCGGCGGCCGCGGCGCGTGCGTCGGGGTAATATTTTGAGGCCGGGCAGAGGCTCGGCTCGCGTTCAGGGCCGACGAGCGAATGACCTATCCAAGCCTTCACATGATGATCGACGGCGAGCCTGTATCGGGGGGCGGCCGCCGGACCCACGCCGTCGTCAATCCCTGCACGGCCGAAACGCTGGCCGAGCTGCCGCTCGCGACTTCCGCCGATCTCGACCGCGCGCTCGACGCAGCGCAGCGCGGCTTCCGGCGCTGGCGCAATTCCGCGCCGCATGAGCGTGCCGCCGTGCTGCAGGGCGCCGCGCGGCTGATGCTGGAGCGGCAGGACGAGATCGCGTGCATCGCCACGATGGAACAGGGCAAGACCTTGGCCGAGGCGAAGGTCGAAGTCCACATGACCGTCGGCCTCTTCAATTTCTACGCGGGCGAGGTCTTCCGGCTCTATGGTCGCACGCTCGTCCGTCCGGCGGGACAGCGCTCGACCGTGACTAAGGAACCCGTCGGTCCGGTCGCGGCCTTCGCGCCCTGGAATTTCCCGATCGGCAATCCGGGCCGCAAGTTGGGGGCGCCGATCGCGGCCGGCTGCTCGGTGATCATGAAGGCGGCAGAGGAAACGCCCGCTTCCGCGCTCGCAGTGCTCCAGTGCCTGCTCGACGCGGGATTGCCGGGCGATGTGGCGCAGGCGGTGTTCGGCGTGCCGGACGAAGTTTCGCGCCACCTGCTCGGCTCGCCTGTCATCCGCAAATTGAGCTTCACCGGCTCGACCACGATCGGCAAGCATCTCGCCAAGCTCGCGGCCGAGGATATGAAGCGCACGACGATGGAGCTGGGCGGGCACGGGCCGGTGCTCGTCTTCGACGATGCCGACATCGACCAGACCCTCGACGCGATGGTGACCTCCAAATATCGCAACGCCGGGCAGGTCTGCGTCTCGCCCACGCGCTTCATCGTGCAGGAAGATGTCTTCGAACGCTTCCGCGACGGCTTCGTCGAACGCGCGCAGAAGATCCTGGTGGGCGACGGGCTTAATCCCGCGAGCATGATGGGGCCGATGGCCAATCCCCGCCGTCCCGAGGCTATGGACAAGCTGATCGGCGACGCGAAGCGCTGCGGCGCGCGCTTGCATGTTGGCGGCACGCAGATCGGCAACCGCGGCTTCTTCTACCAGCCGAGCGTATTGTCAGAAGTGCCGCTCGACGCGCTGATCATGAACGAGGAGCCGTTCGGCCCGGTCGCGTTGATCAACCCCTTCGGCAGCGAGGAGGCGATGATCGCGGAAGCGAACCGCCTGCCCTACGGCCTCGCCGCTTATGCCTGGACGCGCGACGCCAAGCGCCAGCGCCACATCGCGCGCGAAATCGAAACGGGAATGCTCGGCATCAACACGACGATGATCGGCGGCGCGGATGCGCCGTTCGGCGGGGTCAAATGGTCAGGGCACGGCGCTGAGGACGGACCCGAAGGCGTCGAAGCCTGCCTGGTGACCAAAGCCGTGCACGAAGGGTGAGGAAATGAACCACCAACTCAAGACAGGCGGCGATCGCGGTTATCTGCGCATCGCGACCGAGGAGGCTTTCGCCACGCGCGAGCTGGTCGACGCCTTCCTGCGGATGATCCGCAACGACACGGCTGATAAAGGCATGCGCTCCTTGTGGGGCTTTTACGGCCAGTCCCCCTCCGAGCGCGCGACGCAGATCCTCGAACGGCTGCTCGACCTCGGCGACCGCCGCATCGCGGACATGGATGCGACCGGTATCGACAAGGCCGTCCTCGCTATGACCTCGCCGGGCGTGCAGCCTTTGCTCGACATCGAAGAAGCCAAGGGGATCGCGACGCGAGCCAACGATATTTTGGCAGCCGCCTGCGAGAAATATCCGGACCGTTATATCGGCATGGGCACGGTCGCGCCCCAGGATCCGGAATGGTCTGCCGCCGAGATCCGGCGCGGCGCCGCCGAGCTGGGCTTCAGGGGCATCCAGATCAACAGCCACACGCAGGGCGAATATCTGGACGATGCCAAATTTGATCCGATCTTCCGCGCGCTCGTCGAGACCGGGCAGATGCTCTACATCCACCCGGCCACGCCGCCGGACAGCATGATCGACCCGATGCTGGAAGCGGGCCTCGACGGGGCGATCTTCGGGTTCGGGGTCGAGACGGGCATGCATTTGCTGCGCCTGATCACGATCGGCATCTTCGATCGCTACCCCGACCTGCAGATCGCGGTCGGCCATATGGGCGAGGCATTGCCTTACTGGCTCTACCGGCTGGATTTCATGCACCAGGCCGGCGTCCGCTCGCAGCGCTACGAGCGGATGAAGCCACTCAAGAAGACCATCGCCGAATATATGCGCAGCAACGTGCTGATCACCAACAGCGGTGTCGCCTGGGAGCCCGCGATCAAGTTCGCCCAAGCCGTCGTGGGCGAGGATCGGGTTATGTATGCGATGGACTATCCCTACCAATATGTGCCGGAAGAAGTGCAGGCGCTGGACGAGATGGAGATGAGTCCGGAGCTCAAGAAGAAGTTCTTCCAGACCAACGCGGAACGCTGGTTCAAGCTGTGAGCGGCCGCGCACCCGCCCGGTCCGGTGCCGCCTGGGCGCTCACGCTGGTCGCGGCGACGCAGCTGATCAGCCTGCTCGACCGCAACATCGTCGCGATCCTGGCGCCCGCGATCAAGGCGGACCTCAAAATCGGCGATGCCGAGATGGGGCTGCTCTACGGCACCGTCTTCGCGCTCTTCTACGCGCTCTTCTCGCTGCCGATCGGGCGGCTCGCCGACGGCTGGACCCGCACCAAGCTGCTTGCGATCATTATCTGCTTCTGGTCGCTGGCGACGGGGCTCGCCGCCTTCGCGAACGGCTTCGCGTTGCTGCTCCTCTCGCGGCTCGCGGTCGGTATCGGCGAAGCCGGCTCCCAACCGGCGGGCACCAGCCTGATCTATGATTTCTTCCCCCGGCAGCGGCGCGGGTTCGTCATGGCCGTGCTGGCCGCCGCGATCGCGCTTGGGCTGGGGGGCTCGCTCGTGATCGGGGGCACCGCCGCCGGCTGGTGGAACCATCTCTACTCCGCGGGCCATGCGCCGCTCGGCCTGACCGGTTGGCAGTTCGCATTCCTGGTCGCCGCCGCGCCCGGGGCGGTGATCGCCGCGTTGGTCTGGCGGCTGCGCGAGCCCACGCGCGGCCTGATGGACGGCATTCCCACCCGGCCCGATCCGCACCCGTTTCGGGCAAGCTTCGACGTGCTGTGTGCCGTCCTGCCGGGGCTCAACTGGATCATGCTGGCGCGGCGCCGCGCAAGTCGGCGCGACTGGCTGATCAACCTCGCGCTGGTGACGGCCATCGTGGCTGGCGCCGTTCTCGCGACGCGCGCGGCCGAGGCTTTCTCGCCGCGTCCACCGCTCGCGCTCGGCGGGCTCTCCATCAGCCCGCACGCTTTACAGTGGGGCGTCATCGCCTTCGGCATCTTCGCCATCGTCAACCTCCTCCAGGCGCTGCGGCACAGCGATACGCCTGCCTTCGCGGTGATGACCCGCTCGCCCTCCCTCGTTCTGTGTATCGGCATCGGGGCGCTGCAGAGCGTGATCAATTATGGCGTGATGGCATTCACGCCGTCATTCCTGATGCGGAGCTACGGCCTGTCGCCTGGCGCGGCCGGCCTACAATTTGGCCTGCTCTCGGCCGGGCTTGGCATGGCGGGACCGCTTATCTCCGGGCCGCTCTCTGATTGGGTGGGGGCGCGGCGGCAGGCAGGACGCGCCTGGGTGACCTTATTCTCGCTCGGCCTATCGCCTTTGCTCGGCCTGTGGACGTTTCATGCCCCGGCCGCGGGGGCCTTCTATCTCCGATTCACGCTTTACAGCCTGGTCCTCACGATGTGGATGCCACCGCTATACGCGCTCATGTATGAGCAGGTTCTGCCGCGGATGCGCGGTATCACCGCCAGCACCTACATCATTACCATGACGATTATCGGCCTCGGCATCGGCCCATATGCGGTGGGAATGATGAGCGATGCGACCGGCAATCTCGGCGGCGCCATCCGGTCGATCAACTGGGTCGCACCGGTAATCGTCGCTATGCTGCTGGTGCTCGCCTTGCGGGTCGAGCGCGACCAGGCGAGCTTGCTCGATCGGGCGCGCGCCGGCGGTGAGCCGGTGTGATCCGTCACGTCGCGCGTGGGGCGAGGCTGTAGAGCTCGATCAGGCGGCGAGCCCGATCTCCGCGGCCGGTGCCCAATTGCCGTGCAGGCCGAAGCGCAGGCGGATCGGCAGACGCACCTCCGCGATCGGGCCCTTCTCGATCTCGGTCGCATCGAACAGCAGCAGGTCGGAGCGATGCTCGGACAGCCGGTTGCACACCTGGACGATCCAACCATCCCCTTCAGGCGCGTCCGCGCTTCTTGGGATGAAGCAGGGTTCCTGCAGCGACGAGACGGGGCCACACCACCATTTCTGCTCGCGGCCCGTCTCATGATCGATCATGCCGAGCGTGTTCATGAGCATCCCGGCGGCGCTGCCTCCCTTGAGCTCGACCGGCTGGCTCGGGTCGATCACCAACATCCAGCCATAGCGATAAGGCAGGCCGGTGCGCCGATCGTCGATGCGCGGGAATTCGCCCATCATGTTGGTAAGCCGCGTGACACTCTCGAATGCATCCGAGTTTGACGCCATGTCCACCGTCCAGCGCGTGAGAAAGCTCGCCGCCTCCATCGGATTGAACGGCGCGCCATGGATGTCCGGAAAGAAGGGGAACATGTTGTTCTTCGCTTCCGGCGTGTCGAAGTGGATCTTCGTTCCTTCCTGAAACGCGTTCATGACATGACTGGCGAAGCAATTGCCGCGTTTGAACCAGCGTATGTCCGCGGCGGTCGCCTCCGGGCGGCGCGGCAGCACGCCGAGATAAACGGGCAGCGTCGTGTCGAAGCCGAAATGGGGCAACCCTTTCTCCAGCCGCTCCCAGTTCGATGTGCTCGGGACGACATGGAACAGCGCGTAATCGGGGGTGATCGCGAAGTCGTGCATCATGCAATAATAGGGAATCTCGAACCAGATCTCCTGCTTGAGCTCGCCCTCGGGGGACACAACATAATAGGTCATGTCCTTGGTCAGCACGCCCTTGGCGGCGTAACCAAAGGCGATCATGTCGCCCGTAGCGGGGTCGACCTTCGGATGAGCGGTGAACGTCTGGCCCGTCATCCGGCCGTTGAAACGCGTGTAGCCGTCCGTTTCGAGCGTCGCGGGGTCCATGACCAGCGCCGGGCTATCTTCCTTCAGAGCGTAGAGCTTGCCGCCATGAATGAAGGCGGTTGTGTTGGCCGTGCCGCGGATCTGGCCCTTGACGCTTTCATCGTCGGTCAGCGGGTTGCGATAGGCGCCGAATAGCGCTTTCCCGGCCGCGTGCTCGAGCTTCCATTTGTCGGTCCGCGCCCAGCGCTGCTTCAGCGACACACGGCCCTTATCAAACCGGAACATGGTGATCATGCCGTCGCCGTTGAATGCGATGTCGTCGCCCAGCCGGGGCGGAAACTGCGGGTCGGGCTGAACCCGGTAAAAGGCCCCCTCGAGTTCGGGCGGGACAATACCCTGCACGTCGAGGTCTTCGATGTCCGCCTCGATTCGCGACGGCGTGTTGAAGCCCGTGAATGAGGGTGTCTCCGGGAACCGCGTCACAGGCCTCTCCTTTCGTCTTGTTCGCGGAGAGATTGTATGTGCAGCTTACGATTTTTCCAAGCGACGGCATTGACGCCGGAGCATTTTCTACTCAAACTATTAGTATGAATTACCCCGCTACGACTAATCGGGCGAGCGCGGCCCCGCTGCCCCGGCTCGGCGGGCTCGACCAGATCGTCGGCCTGCACATTCGCCTGGCCAACGGCGCGATCTATCGTCACTTTTCGGAAACGTGCAGCGACCTGGGGCTGACCCAAAAACAGGTGGCCGTCCTGTGGCTGATCGACGACAATCCAGGGATCGCGCAGGCGGATATCGGCCGACTTCTGCAGATGGATCGCGCCACGGTGATGGCGATCGTGAATCGCTTACAGGATCGCGGTCTTGTCGAGCGGGGCGCGTCGACCGCGGATCGGCGTCGTCAAACGCTCCACTTGACGGACGAGGGCTATGCCAGCCTGGTCGTTGCGCGCGAGTGCATCGCAGAGCATGAGAAATGGCTGAAGGAGCGTTTCAGCCCTGGCGAAACGGCGCTGCTGATCGAATTGCTGAGCCGCATTCACGGCCAGGAATTTTCCGAAGAAGGCTGATCGCGCACCACGGCAAGGCCGGCCTCTTTACTCTGCCAGATAATCGTCGATAGCCCCAAGTCGCCCGCCCCCCAGGATCGCGAGTTGCGCTTCCGCTTCGGCGCGGGCGTCCAGCTCTACAAGGAAGAAGCGTGCCGCGGCCTTGATCCGTCGGCCGATCCGATCGTCGCCCGCAAAGCGCATCAGCCGCCAGGCGATCCAGCCCCCTACCGCCAGCCCGCACAAATCCAAATAGGCGGTCGCGCCGGCCTCCGCATCGCGCGGCTTCGCGCGCCAGCTATCGAGCGTCTGCGACACGCTTTCGAGACGGTCGAGCGTCCGTGCCATTGGCGCCGCCAGCGGCTCGTCCAGCAGGTCCGCGCGCGCCGCGCTGAGAAAGCGCTGCAGCCCGCCTCCTTCGTCGCGCCATAGGCGGCGGTGCAGCATGTCGAGCGCCTGGATGCCGGTTGTACCTTCGAACAGAGCGAAGACACGAGCATCGCGCAGATGGCGTTCGACCGGCCATTCGCGCGTATAGCCTGCCCCTCCCAGCACCTGGATGGCGTCGCTTGCGACGTCGAAGCCAAGACGGGCCGAGAAGTCTTTGGCAATCGGCAACAGGAACTGCGCGAGCGCGGCCCAGCCGGCGCCCGCTTCCGCTTCAATACTGCGATCGCTGAGGTCCATTACCGCCGCCGTGGCAAGCGCGATCCCGCGTCCGATTTCTACCCTTGCTGCCATCCGCAGCAGCTGGCGCTGAACATCCGCATGGTCGATTATGGGCACGGGCCGCGCCGCCGGGTCGCCACCCTGACGGCGATCATGCGCATAGGGGAGCGCCGTCGATAGGGCCGCCTCCGCCACACCCACCCCTTGCGGTGCGCAGGACAGGCGCATGAGCAGCATCATCTGGAACAAGGTCTGCAACCCGCGGCCTTCGGCTCCGATCAGGCTCGCTTGCGCGCCGTCGAAGCCGAGCACGCACGTCGGCGAGCCATGCAGACCGAGCTTTTCTTCGATCCGTCGGACCTCGACGCCGTTTGGCGTACCGTCCTCGCTGCTACTGGGAACCAGGAACAGGCTGAGGCCCCGAACGCCGGGCACATCAGAGCTGCGCGCGAGCATGCAATGGCCGATGCGCGAGGTGAGATCATGGTCACCGTAGGAGATCCAGCATTTGTCGCCGCTAATCCGCCATACGCCATCGCTGCCACGTGTTGCGCGTGTGCGGATCCGGCCTACATCGGATCCGGCATCCGGCTCCGATATGCAGATCGTGGCGGCCCATTCGCCGGATAGGAGCCTCGGTACCCAGCTTTCGCGGACCTCCGGTGCGGCTGCGACCTGCAGCATGGCGGCAGCCGTACGATTGGGCGTCGCCAGCATTGTGAAAGCCGGAGACGCGCGGTTGAACAACTCTTCGCAGGCCGTGAGCAGTGTGAGCGGCAGACCCTGGCCGCCCCCTTCTTCGGGCAGGGCGAGCGTGAGCCATCCGTCGCGGGCAAATTGCCGCCACGCCGCACGATGCCCGCTGGCGGTCTCGACACGGCCATCGACCAAGCGGGTACCCTCGCGATCGAGCGCGAGGTCGAGAGGCGCTATGACGTCGCATGCGAAACGGGCAGCGTGATCGATGATTGCGGCCCAGACGTCGTGATCGACAACGCCTGGCGCGGATGCCTCCAACACGTCGAGAAAGGGGGCAACCTCGAGGTGGCGGACGAGTGTTTCAGCATGGAGGGCATAGGACATCAGCGCACCCTGGTGGAAAAGCTGGCGCTGCAGTTCATCCCATATGTGAACATTGCTTCCACCGCCCGTCTCCTGCCCTTTCGCTAGTGATCCTCGCTGCGGCGCCCAATCCAAAGTGTGGACGCGCCATAAATTTTTCTGAGCCAATTCCCTCCTTCTCCATAGTAAAAATTCCAAACGAACTGAGTCGGCGGAAAAGTCGTCACCAATCGGTCGCTGGACGGGTAGTCAGACTACCAGTATCCGTATCACTATTCACACACATGCTGCTGTAAACAAACGAACTTCTCCGTTTCGTTAAGGGAACTTGATTCAATTCCGCGCGCCAATTCGATCATCTTGAAAAGGCATCTTGCACGCAACGAAACTGTATGCCTTACTAACAATCGGCGCCGGACAGGCGTCAGTGGCGGGTCACGTCCGGTCAGGATGGGCTCAAGCCGACCTTGGAGGGGATTTTCGATGCAGTACGCCGATCGTACACGATTCTCGCGCGTCCTACTGGCCACCGCCTCGGCACTGGCGATGGCCAGTTCGGCTGTCGCCGCAGACCCTCAAGCGGGCAGTCAGACGCCGCCGGCGGGAGCGGGCGCAACCGATCAGAATTCGGCAACGGCGCAGAACGCCCGGGCCGATATGGATGCCAACCAGGAAATCGTGGTGACGGCGCAATTCCGGGCCCAGCGTCTGCAGGACACGCCGGTTTCCATCACCGCCGTCAACGCGGCGCAGCTCGAAGCCAAGAACCAGACCGATCTGTCACAGGTCGCCGACGCGGCCCCGAACGTCTCCCTCAAGCCGCAGGGCGCGTCGTTCGGCCCCTCCATTTCAGCCTCGATCCGCGGCGTCGGTCAGAATGACTTCAACCCCGCTTATGAGCCCGGCGTCGGCATCTATATCGACGATGTCTATTATCCGCAGCTGACGGGCGCGGTGTTCGATCTGCTCGATCTGGACCGGGTCGAGATCCTGCGCGGTCCTCAGGGTACACTCGCGGGCCGCAACTCGGAAGGCGGAGCGATCAAGCTTTATTCGAAGAAGCCAACGGGCACCAACGGCGGTTTCGTCGAGGCGACCTACGGTAGCCGCAAGCTCATCGGGCTCCGCGCGGCGGCCGACCTTAAACTGACCGATACGCTGTTCGCGCGCATCTCGGGTGTTTCCAAGCAGCAGGACGGCTTTGTCGATCGCATCGATTATGGCTGCGCCTTCCCCGCGAGCGGCGTTGCCGCCACCCAGCCGGCCGGCAAATGCACAATCAGCAAGCTCGGCGGCGTGGGATATCAGGCGGTACGCGGCATTTTGCGCTGGCAGCCGAACGACAAGCTCGAGGTAAACATTATCGGCGATTATACGCATGACGAGCATACGATCGCCGGCGAGGTGCTTCTGGCGACCTCGCCGGTCGCCTCGCCGAACACCAATGCGGCGCCCGGCCTCGTTTACGACAACAAGTTCATCTGCGGCCGTTTCTGCAACTATATCACTACCGGCCAGCCGGCGGCGACGTGGGTTCCTCCTATCCCGGTGGATCCGTTTGGCGCGGCCGGCACGAAGCTTGCCGCCACATCCGGCTCTGATCGCAGCCTGTATCGCGGCTGGGGCGTTTCGGGGCAAATCAATTACAAGCTGAACGATCAATTCTCGCTGACCTCGATCACCGGCTATCGTGGCTTCAACACGCGGTTCGATTCAGACGATGATATTTCGCCGGCGAATATTGGGTTCGGCAGAAATTATCTGAAGAACTGGAGCTTCAGTCAGGAAGCCCGGCTCAACGCCGATTTTAGCGATACGATCAAGGGCACGCTCGGCGGCTATTATTTCAAGCAGAAGTCGGTCTACGATTCGCTTCAGGACATTCGCTATGTCCCGGTCTATCCGCTCCAGTTCCGCCAGCCCGATCCGACCAAAGCGGACGCCAAGGCGGTGTTCGCGCACCTGTCATGGGAGCCGATCCATAACCTGACGCTGAGCGGCGGCCTGCGCTATACGTCGGAAACCAAGGACCAGACCTATTTCCGCCTGAACTATGACGGCACAGTCAATGGCTTCCTTGATCCAATCGGCGCGACTTATGGCATCGGCTATTCGGGGCCCGATACCAAAGACGCGAATTTCAACGGGAATACGACCGAGACGGTCACCGCCCTGTCGGGTCTCACCGCCCATTATTCCGCCAAACGCTGGGATTGGCGTATCGCGGCCGATTATCGCCTTTCGGAAGCGCTGCTCGTCTATGGAACCATCTCGACGGGCTTCAAGGGCGGCGGCAGCAACCCGCGGCCGTTCAATGCGGCACAGGTCATCTCCTTCAAGCCGGAAATCCTGACGGCCTACGAGATCGGCTTCAAGAGCGACCTGTTCGATCGCAAGCTGCGGTTCAATGCCTCGGCCTTCCTCAACGATTATAAGGACATCCAGATACCGGTGCTCACCTGCCCCACGGCGCCGTGCGCCGCGCGGCTCAACGCGGGCGATGCCCGCGTGAAGGGTTTCGAGGCCGAACTCAGCGCCTATCCGATCCACGGCCTGTCAATCGACGCATCGGTCAGCTATCTGGATTTCCACTATATAGCATCAAGCCTTAACCCGGCCGCTGCCTATCCGACCAATCCGGGTGGCGTCTCGGCAAACGACCCCCCGACCTCGCCGCCGTGGAAGTTCAGCCTCGGCACGCAATATAAGGCCGAACTGGGAAGCGCCGGCAGTATTACACCGCGCATCGACGTCACCTACCAGGATAAGCAGTTCGGCGGTGCATCGGTCATCAACGGGTCCCGTGTCCTCAACTTCGTCCCCTCCTACACGCTCGCGAATGCCCGTTTGACCTGGGAGAATGCGGATGAGGATCTCAATGTCTCGCTCGAGGTCAGCAACCTCACCAACAAATATTACTTCCTGACGATCTTCGACCTTCGTGGCGCGGGCGCAGGATTCCGCAAGGGACGTCCGGGCGAGCCGCGGGTATGGTCGCTCACCGTCAAGAAGAAGTTCTGACCTGATGCCGGCGGCGGTTCCGTTTTTACCGGGCGCCGCCGGCACGCAACGAATGCGCATTTCCTTGCAGAAGGCCCGCACCGCATGACGGACGTTACGCTCTATCACTGGGAACCCAATGCCAATTCCGGCAAGCCGATGCTGGCGCTGATGGAGAAGGGCGTAGCGTTCGACAGCCATTATCTCGATCTGCTCAACTTCGATCAGCACAAGCCGGACTATCTCGCGATCAACCCGCTCGGCACGATCCCGGCGATGACGCATGGCGATCTCGTCCTGACCGAATCCACCGCGATCATGGAATATGTCGACGAGGCCTTCCCGGGTCCCCGGCTGATGCCGGACGACCCCGTTGATCAGTGGCGCGTACGCTGGTGGATGAAGTTTATGGACCAGTGGCTCGGGCCGAGCTTCTCGATGATCGGATGGAGCGTGTTCGTCGGCCCCTCCGTCCGGCAGAAGGATCCCGCGGAGCTGGAGGCCGCGATCGCACGCATCCCGATGCCCGAGCGGCGCGTCTCGTGGCGCAAGGCGATCAGCGGCTCCTTTTCAGCGGAAGAAATGGCGGAATCGCAACGCCGGGTGGCGCTCGGCATCACCTATCTCGAACAGGCGCTGGGCGAGCGGGAATGGCTCGCGTCCGACCGCTACAGCCTGGCCGACATCAACGGCTTCAACCTGGCCTATGCGCTGCCCTTGTCGCAGCCGCATCTTTCCAACGATCAGCTGACGCCGAACATCATGCGGTGGGTGCGGGCCATCTACGCCCGTCCGGCAACCAGGCGCTGCTGGGCACTCGGCAAGACCGATCTCGCCAAGCGTGCGTCGCTTCTGGAGGCCGAACTGGCATGAGCGCGATCCTTTATCATGGCGAGCCCAACGGCCCGTCGCTGACGGTCCTCGCCGCCTTGTTCGAGAAGAATGTCGACGCCGCGCTGGAACGGATCGATCTGCGCGCGGGCGAACGCCATTCGGACAAGGTACCGCACGCACTGGAGGTCGATCAGTCGATCGAAGGCGAAGGCCCCGTGCTGGTCGTCGACGGCACGGCGATGACCGATAGCGTCTTCCTCGCCTGCTATCTCGACGAGGTCGGATCCGGGCCGGCGTTGAGGCCCGCCGCCCCTTATGCGCGTTGGCAGATGATGGCTTGGTGCCGCTACGTCATCGAGCGGCTGGCGCCCG
>JGI24739J22299_10000447_pt1 | contig 14388 bp, 14 predicted proteins | sample KBSCornC5_FD_22299 | JGI IMG/M metagenome (IMG submission 22299)
TGACCACTGCGCCCGGTGCGCCGCCGTAGAAAATCTCGACCAGCGCGGCAATGAAATCGGCCTCGATTTGAACGAGCATGCCGCCCTTCAGCGGGCGCAGCCGATAGAGGGTCAGCGCCGAGAAAGCAGGCTGTTCGCTACGCCATTCTTGGAAGGAGCGAATCTCGATCGGTTCGGCGGTGACGGAGACGCGCGCGCGCGCGATCGGTTCGATCGCGGGTCGGATCGCGCGGGCGAGCTTCTCGCCCATGCGTTCGAGCCCGATCAGCCGCTCCGCGGAACGCGGGCCGTCCTGACCAAATGCGAAAGACTGTACCTCATTGGGAGCCGCGCTGGATTCAGACGGAGCTTCCGTCCCAGCTTCGGACACGCCGACTGCATCGATCGGATCGATAGCGTCGACGGCTAGCTCAATTCCTAACGCAGGTTCAGGCGCGGCAAGGTCGAGCCCATCCGCCAGGGCATCCGCAAAAGCCAGCCCCGACAACGCATCATCGAGCTCGCTGAGGAGCGCCGACGGATCCTGCGGGTTGACGTCCTCGCCGCTCATTGGATGATGAAGCTGGTGAAATAGACGTCGTCGACGCCGCCGAAGCCCTCACGCTGCTGCAGCACGCGATTGATCGCGGTCTTGAGCTCCTTGCGCAGCGCCGCTTTGCCCTGGGGCGTGTTCAACACGTCGGCCGATTGCTGGGCGAGCACCTCAAGCACTGCTGAGCGGACCGGCATCTCGCTGTCCTTGATATGATCGAGCACCTTCTGGTCGTAGAAGGTCGAGACGCCGACGCCGATCTGCAGATAGCCGTCCGTGTCGCGCAGGTTCGACGTGAACGGCTGCTCCATCGGATAATAAGTCGATTTGTAGATTGCCGGATTCGGTGTGTGACCCGGGGGAAGATCCGTCGGCCCTTCCTCGCCTTCCTTCAGCACGAGCTTGGGACGGTTCGGGTCCAGCTTTGGGGCAGCATGATTGCCGAACTTGCTTGCGGCAAAGACGCCGGCGCCAATGCCGCCACCCACCAAAATGAGAGGCAGGATGACGAAGAAGATCAACTTCTTCAATTTGCCGCCCTTCTTTTTGGGCGCGGCTGCAGCTTCGTCACTCATCTGAACTCACCATTTTACGCATAGAGCCCGTCCGAATCGGAACCTGCCGATTCGGGATCCACCTCGGCCTTACGCCCAAGGTTGCTCACAAATGGTTGATGGCTTGGTGACGATTGGCGATTTTGCCCGTTTTGAGCTGTTCCGTTCTGGCCGGCGCTGCCCTGACCCCAGCGCGACATGTCCTGATTCGCGCTCTGGTGGCTGGCCGAATTCTGGCTCTGGCTCTGACTCTGGTTCTGGCTCTGATCCTGCTTCTGCGGCGGGTTCTGGTTGAGCTCGACGTGACTCTCGCTGATCCTGAGTCCGTGCGCCTGAGCTTCGGCCATCAGGCGCGGCTGGGCGTCGAGAAGGATGTTGCGCGTCGTTTCGTGGTCCGCCGTCATGCGGATAGAAGCCCCATCGGCGACTTGGCTGATCGCAACTGCGAGCGCGCCCAGATGCTGCGGGTTCAGCTTGAAATGTAGGTTGCCGTCATTGCTGGCGCTGCGGGCAATATCGTGCGCGAGCCTGTCGAGCCATGCACCGTCGCGCGCGATCGTCAGCGTCTGTTCGACGACGGTGTCACCCTTCGCTTGAACGGGGCCGTCTGCATGCTGTGCAGTCGGCGGCTGAGCAATGGGTTCAGCGGTATGTGGGGCCGGGCCCGCCGGCTNGCCTGCGGCGNTTTCGATGCGCCTGCGTGTATCTGCCCGCCTGGTGGGTGACGGCCCGTCGGCCCGCGAGTGGTTCGTCTGCTGCACCCTGCCGATCTGTTGCTGCTCCTGCGACTCCGGCACCGGAGCGGCTGGGTAAGCGGCATCCGCCTTTTTTGCAGCCGGGATCGGCGTGGGGACAATGGCGGGCGCGGTCTCGAATGATGCAATCGATGGATCTGCATCATGGTCATCCGCCTGCGTCGCGACCGCGGGTGGCGCATTATCATGCAGACGCGCCGACGCAGTGACCGGCGTGGCTTCAGCCCGGGCGGCTTCAGGTGACCTCGCCTCAGCCGGAGCCCTCCTAAGCGGAGCGGTCCCTGTCGGCGGTGTTGTGGACGGGATCGCCTCGTCGTCGCGAACTGGTGTTGCGGTCACTGCCTTTGCCGCGTCCTGACCCAGAGGGCCGACCGCAATCGGCGGGGCTTCGGACGGCTCCGTCTTGCGCGCCTCGCTGCGCTTGAGCGTGGTGATCACGGCTTCGGTGATCTCCGGAGAAAGCTCCACAGTCGTCGGCTTGGTCTCTGCCGCTGCCGCTTGCGGCTTCGGCGCCCCGGATTCTGTCTGTTCGGGGCTGGGCTCTGCAGGAACGTCCGTCAGAAGGCCGATCGCCTCCGCCATAGTCCGGGGCTCAGCTTCGGTTGAGCTCGGCATCTGGACGACCGTGTTGAAGCGTGTACCCGGATGCCTGCCCGCAAGAGCCGACAGCTTGGCCGCGGGCAGGGGCTCTATTGGTGCATCGATCTTGATCTGCGTTTCCACCGGAGCCTGAACCGGCACAGCGACGATGGTCGGGGCGAGCGCCAGCACCGCGGTGGCGCCCGTAGCGATCGCATCGGCAAGCGGATCCGGCCTCTGGTCCTTATTGTCGGCATCCGTCTCCGCGTCATCGGAATCACTGCTCCCCTTCGCGGGAAGGATAGGATCGGTTGCTGCCGGCAACGCTTCCATTGCCACGGGCGTTGTCACGGGTTGGCGGTTCCCCGTTATGCGCGCGACCGCGGCGAGGGGGGCGGAGCGAACGGAGGCGGGCGAGAACGTCGGAGCGGCCGCAGCAGGCGAAACGGTCGCAGCAGGCGAGACGGTCGCAGCCGGCGAAATGGTCGTAGCAGGCGAAACGGCCGCAGCAGGCGAAACGGCCGCAGCAGGCGAAACAGCCGCAGCGGGCTTCACGGTCGGCAGTGTGGCCGCACTCGCGAGTAGCGCGGAGATTGGATCGATATTGCCGGCGGGTGCGGCGGTGGGGATCGCCGGTGCCTTGCTTCCGCTGGCTTTTGCGAGAAGTGCGGCGAAAGGATCAGACGGCTGCGCGGTAGCAGTCGTCGCGCCCGAGTCGCTCGGGCCGCCGGATAGAAGCGCTGTTAGCGGCGAACTGCTTATGGAGAGGGCGGCCTCAGTCATCCCGCGTATCCTTGCGCATCCGATGACGGATATTCGCCGCCATGCGTTCTTCGATCATGCGCTGGAGTTCCGCGACTGCGCGGTTCTCGAGGCGCTCGGCACTTTCGCGGCGGATGTCGGCGTCGCGGCGGTCATTAATGCGGGCGAGCGCGACTGCTTTGGCGGCGCCGATTGCGTCGGACAGGCCGTGGCGTACCGTATCGAGCCTAAGCCCCATCTCGCCGGCATTGCCCAGGCTCGCGCCGCTGGTCATGCCGGGCGAAAGCGTCAGACTCATGCGCAGCGCCGCCAATCGCGCGGCATTGCCTTCGAGCTGGACGACCTTTCCTTCGGCCGCCGCGGCTTCGCTAACGGCGCGGAGGTGCTGCACCTCGCGGACACGGGTGATTCGGGCGCGGCGGTCAGCTAGGGCTTTCATGCCCCGAAGTTATCAACCAACTGGGTAACTGAGACGTTAAGAGGCACCAGATCCTGCTGTCCCTGGCGCAAAAATTCCAGGATCAGCGGGTAATGTGCGATCGCGGCGTCGATCGAGGGATCGCTGCCGTCCTTATACGCACCCATCAGGATGAGGTCGCGATTTTCCTCGTAGACGGACCATAAGCGGCGCAGCGTGCGCGCGGCCACGGCATGTTCGGGGCCGATGATATCGCTCATCACGCGCGACAGCGACTTGCCGACATCGATCGCGGGGAACACGCCCTGCTCGGCAAGCGCGCGCGACAGGATGATGTGCCCGTCGACGATGGCGCGGGCCGTATCGACGATCGGATCGGCCGTATCGTCGCCATCCGCCAGCACCGTATAGAGCGCGGTGATCGAACCGCCGGTGCGGACGTCGACGCCGGCGCGCTCAACCAGGCGCGGAATCAGGCCGAGCGCCGACGGCGGATAGCCCTTCATCGTCGGCGGCTCGCCCAGCGACAAGCCGATCTCGCGCTGCGCATGTGCGACGCGGGTTAGCGAGTCGATCAGCAGCAGCACCCGCTTGCCTTGGTCACGGAAATATTCGGCAATCGCAGTTGCGCGCATCGCGGCGCGCAGTCGCAGGATTGGCGGATGGTCGGCGGGCACCGCAACGACCGCGGTCTTGTGGCGCACATTGTCGAGCTTGGTTGCCAGGAAGTCGGAAACTTCGCGGCTGCGTTCGCCGACCAGGCCGACGACGATCACGTCCGCCTTCGCGCCCTGGAGCATCTGCCCCATCAGCACCGATTTGCCGACGCCCGNCCCCGCCGCGATGGCGATACGCTGGCCGACGCCCGCGGTGAGCAATGCGTTGATCGCGCGCACGCCGAAATCGAACGGCTCGGTCACACGGTCGCGGTCGAGCGGGTTGGAGCGTCGGCCTGCGAGCGGCCACCGCGCCTGGGTGGCGATTGGCCCCCGTCCGTCGATCGGATTGCCGAGCGCATCGATCACGCGGCCGAGCAGTGCATCGCCGACATCCACGCTGGTGCCGCGGCGGTCGGGTTCTACCCGGGCGCCGCAGCTGTGGGGCGCGTCGGCATCGAGCGCCATCAGCAATGTGCGGTCGCCGCGGAAGCCNACCACTTCGGCGAGTGCGGCATGGCCGTCCGCGTCGATCACGCGGGCGTTCGCNCCGACCGGCTCNCTGAAACCCGTCGCTTCGAGCATCAANCCGTCATAAGCCGCGAGACGGCCGACGCGGCGGGGGCCGACGCTTCCGAGATCGATCATGTCGAGCATGGCCGCGGCGCGCGCCGCGAGCTCGCTCATCGGGGCGCACCCAGGCGATCGAGCTGCGCGCGCAGTTTTTCGAGACGAACGTGGGGTCCGTCCTCCACCCAGCCGGAGCCGGTGTCGAGCACGATGGTGCCCGGCGCGAGCATCGGATCGGCGACCATGTCGAGCGGGAGCGTCGCGCCCTGCAGACGGGCAACATCGGTTGGGTGAAGCCGCAGGCGCTTGGGCGCGGTCTCTTCCGCGATCATCGCGGCGATCGCCTGAACGCGTTCGTGAAGCGTGTCGGCATTGATTTCGACCTCGCCGACGATCTGCGTCACCAGCCGTTTTACCGTATCCGCGAGCAGGGCGGCGAGCCCGTCCGAATTTTCGGGCTTGAGCGCTTCGATCGAAGCCGCCAGCCGCGCAAGCGCGGAGCGCTCCTCCTCCAGATCGATCATCGCCAGGCGACGACCTTCGCTCAGGCCTTCGGCATAACCCTGTGCGAGCAGCGCTTCCGCGCTCGCCATGTCGTTGGATGCCGCGCCATGGAACGGCTCGGACTCGGTGCCGGCTTGAGCCCAGGCGGAGAAGCCCTTGCTGTCGGCCGGACGCGCGGTGAAGCTGCTCGCCGAAGGGCGCGTCCATACGGGCACGCGCGCGGCTTCGGCGAAGGCGGCAGACGCGATCTTCGACATGTTCGACATATCAGACATAATCGTCGCCCTTGCCGCCGAGCATGATCGTGCCTTCGGCGGCGAGGCGACGGGCGATAGAAAGCACTTCCTTCTGCGCTTCCTGTACCTCGGCCAGGCGCATCGGGCCCTTGTCCGCAATCGCGTCCTGGATCGACTGCGCAGCGCGCGTCGACATACAGCCGAACATCTTGGTCTTCATCCGCTCGTCGGCGCCCTTCAGCGCGACCACCAGGATCTCGCCGTCGACCGAACGCAGCAGCGTGCCGAGATTCTTGTCGTCCAGCGCCATGAGGTTGTCGAACACGAACATCTCGTCCTCGACCGAGCGCGCCACGTTCTTGTCCAGCTTCTGCAGGGCCTTGATGATGCGCTGCTCAGCCGTCTTGCGGGCATTGTTGACAATCTGTGCCGCCTCGGTCGTACCGCCGCGCTTGGTCGTACCGCCGGACTTGGCAGGAGCGACCGGCCGCAGCAGCAGCCGCTCGAGATCCTCGATCGCATCCTGCGTCACCGGACCCATCGTAGCGACGCGATAGACGAGATCGCCGTGCAGCTCTTCGTCCAGCAATTGCAGAACCTCGGCCGCGATCGGCGCATCGAGATGCGCGAGCACCAGCGCGATGATCTGCGGATGCTCGTTCTCGACCAGATTGGCGATCGTGCGCGCATCCATCCACTTGAGCGATTCGAGCCCCGAGCTCTTCTCCTGCGGGGTGATCCGCGCGAGCATGTTTTCGGCGCGGTCATGGCCCAGCGCCTTTTCCATGATGTGCTTGATCTGCGTGCCGGCGCCGAAGCCGAGCGACGTGCGCTGGCGCGCGCGCGTCACGAACTGGTCGAGCACCTTGTTGACCTGCATCTCGCTCACGTCGGCGATGTTGAACATCGCCCCGCCAATGGTCTGTACTTCCTGCGGGTCGAGGCGGCCGATCAGCTGCGCGGCCTCCTCTTCGCCGAGGAGCATCAGCAGGATCGCAGCGGCTTCGCTGCCGATCGGCTCATTCGGCTTGTTCGCGTCGATTTCGGGATCGGCCTCAGCCATTGTGTTCGGCTCCAGCGGGCATGTCAGCGCGGATCAGGTCGCGCACCACGAGGGCGGCGCGGTCGGGATCCTGACGGACAAAGTTACGGATCAGCGCAGCACGCTCGGCATAGCCGGGCGTCGCCTCAATCATGTCCAGCGTCACCGGCCGGGCAGGATCGCGCACTGCTTCGGTGGCGAGTGCATGGGCGATCTCGCTGCCGAGGGCCGGATTGTGCTGCTTGGCCGGCGCCGCTGCGACGCTGGCGGCAATAGCCGCGCGCTTCTTTAGAAGCGGCTTGATCACCCCGAAGAAGACGACCAGCGCTATAATCAGGCCAGTCGCATTGCGGCCGGCAACGCCAACCCACGGCGATTCGTACCATTTGCTCGCCGGCACTGCGTCCGGATTGGCGAAGGCGCGAGAAGTCAGGGCGAACTGGTCGCCGCGATTCTGGTCGAAACCGACCGCACCCTTCACCAGCTGCTCGATCTGGTTCATCTCAGCAACGCCGCGCGGCTTGGCGCCCTGCTTCAGCGCAACCGCGACCGACAGGCGCTTCAGCGAGCCGACCGGATTGCGCGTTACCGAAACCTCATGGCCGAGCTGGAACGTGCGGTCATATTGCTCGCTCGTCTTGCCCTGGGTAGCCGTGGCCGCGGCACCCGCCTGGGGCGCGCCCGGAGTGGCGGGGATCGCCGGATTCAACGATTGGTTAGGCTGGGTGGTCACCTGCGCCGCGCTCGGCGGCTGGTTGGCGAGCGCACCCGGGATACCGCCCGGCTGCGGCGCGCTGCCGTTGGCCTCATTGGCCCACTGACCCTTTTCCGAGGCGATCACGGTCTGATCCTTGGGATAGGATTCGCGCGTCGCCTGCGTCTCGGCAAAGTCGAGATCGGCGTGAACCTGCGTCGTGAAGCCATCGGGCCCCACGATTGGCGTCAGAAGCTTGGAGATCGCTTCGATATAGCGCTGCTCGACTTGCGCCTGCATTTCGAGCTGGCGATCGGCTGTCCCTTCGCCGCCCTTCTTGCTGAGCAGATGACCCGACTGGTCGACCACCGACACATTGTCGGGGGACAGTCCGGGAACCGAGGAGGCGACCAGATTGACGATCGCCTGCGTCTGGCCGTCCGAGAGGGCACGGCCCTGGCGCAGCGTCAGCATCACCGAAGCGGAGGCCGGCGCCTCGTCGCGCACGAACACGCTCTGCTGCTCGGCAGCAATGTGGACCTTCGCGGTCTGAACCGCGTCGATCGCCTCGATCGTGCGGGCGAGATCGGTCTCGCGCGCATCGCGCAGCCGCTCGCCCTCGACCGCGCGGCTGGCGCCCATCGGCAGCGAGGCCAGCACGCTGTCGGCGTCAGGCGCACTCTTGGGGAGCCCCGCCTGCGCCAGCAGCATCTTGGCGCGATAATAATCGGTATCCGAGACGGTCAGCGCACCCGTCGAGCGATCGAGCGTATAATCGATGCCCGATGACTTGAGCGTATCGGCGACCGCCGCCTTGTCGGCGTCCGCCAGGCCCGTGAAAAGATCGCGCTGCGGCCCCTTGGCGAAGCTGCTCCACGCAAAGAACGCGATCAGGATCGCGACAGCGATGCCCAGCAGCGGCAGGCTCTTCTGAACCGCGGGCTGACCGGCAAGCCCCTTAACCCGCTCGAGCATGGCGCCCGNCGGGTTGGAGGAGGGGGTGACGGGGACGGGGAGGGTTGCGTCGCTCATCGATTATACCGGCATGCTCATGATGTCCTTGTACGCGGACAGGAGTTTATTTCTTACCTGCAGGGTCGCCTGAAATCCGACCGAGGCCTTTTCCCGTGCGAGCATCACCGCGGCGATGTCGGTCGTCTCGCCGCGCTCGTAGCTGCTGGTGGCGGCTTCGGCATTGGCCTGAAGTCCGTTTACTTCGGTGAGCGCGCTCTTCATCGCGCTCGCGAAATTCCCGCCGTTGGCGTTACCGACGCCGCCCACGCCGCTGACGCCGCCGATCGCATCGATCGGCTGCGCGGCATTGGTCGCTGCCTTTTGCAGTGCGCTGTTCTGCTGAAGAATGGCGCTCCGCATCTGGAGCAGGGTCGCAGGGCTGATTCCGCTCATCGCCTAAGCCTCCTCACGCCGCCGCCCGCATGCCGGCGAGCCGGTAGCGGAGCGTGCGTTCGCTGATGCCCAGCCGCTCGGCCGCACGCAGACGGTGACCGCCGGTCGCAGCTAGGGCTTCTTCGATCGCTTCGTATTCGGACACGCGTGCCGCCTCGTGCAGGCGGGTCGGCGTCGCCGCCTTCGGCACGTGGCGAACGCTCTGCGCGGCGGCGAGCGTACCCGCCTCGATCGTCAGGTCGTGCGCCTCGATCCGGTCGGTCATGCGCAGCAGCATCGCGCGCTGCAGGACGTTCTCGAGTTCGCGGACATTGCCCGGCCAGCCATGCGTCATAAGCCGGTCGATCGCGGCCTGGGTCGGCCAGGGGAAGGTTTCGCCCTGCGTCAGATGGCGCAGCATCAGCGTGGCGGTGATCGCGCGCACGTCGAGGCGGCGCTCAGCGAGCGGCTTCAGCATCAGCGGCATCACGTTCAGGCGCCAGTACAAGTCGGCGCGGAACCGGCCTTCGGCCACCTCGGTCGCGAGATCGCGGTTGGCGGCCGCGACGACGCGGACGTTGATCGGGATCGGCTTGGTCGCACCGATCGGCAGAACTTCGCGCTCCTGGAGCGCGCGCAGCAGCTTCGCTTGCAGAGGAAGCGGCAGTTCGGCGACCTCGTCGAGCAGCAAGGTGCCACCCTCGGCCGCCCGGAACAGGCCTTCGCCGGCACCCGCGGCGCCCGTGAACGCGCCCTTCTGGTGGCCGAACAGCATCGCTTCGAGCATGGTTTCGGGCAAAGCGGCGCAATTGATCGCCACAAACGGCCCATCGGCGCGCGGCGAGCTGGCGTGAATGAAACGGGCGAGGCCTTCTTTGCCGGTACCGGTTTCGCCCAGCACCAGGACCGTCGCATCATGCGCGGCGATGCGCGCGGCGAGCTTCAGGAAGGCGGCGCTCTCGGGTTCGCCGCAAGCCGGGCGGCCGGCGGGGCGGACCAGTTCGGCGATCAGAGCATGGCCGAACGCCATATCCTCGAAACCGAAGCCGATCTCGGCCGGAAATCCTTTGGCGGCAGTGGTATAAACGGGCGCGCCCTCGCGGACGTCGATCAGGATGTCGCTGTGACGGGCGAAAGAACGCTCCGAAACGGCGATGATCCGGATCATTTCTTTCGGTGCTGCCTCAGCGGCGTTGATGCGAATAGCCGGCAGGCCGACACCAGCGAGCCATGACGCCAGGGCCGGGTCGACCGTCGCTGCGCCTTCACTCAAACCGATCTGCGTCATTTGCACTCCTCACGTCCGGCAATGCCCGCCGTTGAGTGCTGGTTACTCCCTGATTAACTTAAAAAGTCTTAATAGAACGCGCGCGTATCGTGCGTGCCCACCCGCTCGCTTCATGCGCGGGCGGCCACGCATGGCCCCGCGCCTTACGTGCGCGGCCATGCTCGCGCTCATGCCCGCGTCACGCGCCTGCGCCTTGGGCCGACTTTTTCGAGGCTCCGAAAATTTTCCGGTTAAATCCCCGCCGACCCCGGCCGTTACTCTGATCGAGGCGGGAACAGGACCACTGTCCAGACTGCCTGATCTGAGCGGGAAAGGAATCCACAGTGACTGTTATCAACACCAACGTTAGCGCTCTTCGGGCCCAGAATGGTTCGCACACGGCGGAACTGAGCCTGCAGACCGCCATGGAGCGTCTGTCGAGCGGCAAGCGCATCAACTCCGCGAAGGACGACGCCGCCGGCCTCGCCATCGCTTCTTCGATGACCTCGCAGATCCGCGGCATGTCGCAGGCAGTTCGTAACGCCAACGACGGCCAGTCGATGGCGCAGACCGCTGACGGCGCGCTCGACGAAGTCACCAACATGCTGCAGCGTATCCGCGAACTCGCGGTTCAGTCGTCGAGCGGCACCTATCAGGACAGCGATCGCACCAATCTGCAGACCGAAGTCAGCGCGCTGACCTCGCAGATCACGCAGATCGTCAGCAACACCAAGTTCAACGGCGTCGGCCTCTTCACCGGTTCGGCCGGTTCGGGCGGCACCGTCACGATCCAAACGGGCTCCAGCTCGGCGGACACGGTGGACATGGACTTCACTCAGCTGGACCTGTCCGCTGCGACCTCGATCGACATCAGCGACCAGAGCGACGCTAGCGACGCTCTCGACACGCTGGACACCGCGATCAGCGACGTTGCGACGAAGCGCGCTACCTTGGGTGCCTCGCAGAGCCGCCTCCAGTCGGTGGTCAACAACCTGAACAGCAACATCACCAACCTGAGCGACGCCCGGTCGCGGATCGAAGATGCCGACTTCGGCATGGAAACCACGAACCTCGCCAAGTCGCAGATCCTGTCGCAGGCATCGACCGCGATGCTCGCCCAGGCGAACCAGAGCCAGCAGAACGTCCTCTCGCTGCTGCGCTAATCGACAAGGCATAGTCCTAACATCAGGGCTCGAAGCCCCCGGCGCTCTTCCCCCTTGGCGCCGGGGGCTTCTTCTTTTTGTGCTTTTCCTCTTCTAAAGCGCGCGCATGAGCGCAGCGCACGGCCACGATCACCACGGCCACCACCATCATCACGATCATCATCATGGCGACCATGGCCATCACGACCATACGTCCGGCGCCAGTGCCCGCTCGCTCGGCATCGCGCTGGCGCTGAGCGGATCCGTCCTTGCGATCGAGCTAGTGGGCGCCTTCCTTTATAATAGTCTCGCGCTACTCTCCGATGCGGCGCACATGTTGACCGACGTGGCGGCGCTCGCGATCGCGCTGATGGCGGTCCGGATCGGGGGCAAGGCTCCCGACGACAAACGCACCTTCGGATATAAAAGGCTGGAGATACTGGCGGCCGCGTTCAATGCGCTGCTCCTGGTTGCCGCCGCAATTTATGTAATGGTCGAGGCCGTCGGCCGCTTCCGTGCCCCTGAACCAGTGGCGGCTAATGGCATGCTCGCGGTGGCGGCGCTCGGCCTGGTCATCAACCTGGTCGCAATGCGCGTGCTGATGGCCGGACGCGGCGAGAGCATGGCGGTCAAGGGCGCCTATCTGGAAGTCTGGTCTGACGCGATCGGCTCGGTCGGCGTGATCCTGGGCGCGGTGCTGATCCGGCTGACAGGCAAATTGTGGATCGATCCGGTGGTCGCGATCGCCATCGCCTTATGGGTGTTGCCGCGCACTTGGGCGCTGCTGAGCGACACGACCAACGTGCTGCTGGAGGGCGTGCCCAAGGGGATCGATCTCGCTGAGATACGCAATGCCATTTCCGACCTGCCAGGGGTGTGTGACGTCCACGATCTGCACGTCTGGTCGATGGCGATCAGCGACATCAACGGATCGGTTCACATCGCCATCGTTGAGGAAGCGAACGGCGAAGAGGTGCGGTTGATCGTCGCCAGGCTGCTCGAGGAGCGTTTCGGGATCGGCCACGCCACGATCCAGATCGAGCGCGATCCCTGCGGCGCGGCTGCACGCCCGCACCGGTGACCTGCTGAGCCCGTTTACGTGATCGTCTCCAGCCGGGCGTGATTGCTGCCGATTTCGGCATCGAGCCGCTGCCCGACCCGCAGGTTCATATCCGATGGTAGCAGCCCGTGCCAGCAATGGACGCGCGCCGCACCGCGCAACAGGCCGATCCGAACACGCCCGGGGGACAGCCCAACGCTCAGCTCGGACCCCGCGGTCGTCACCCGGCGGTCTGCCGCATAGAGAATGAAGGGGCGGCTCTCGTCGGACGCCAGCACCAGTCGCGCGCTGCCGGAAATCAGCGTCGCCCGACGGGCGTCTCCGGCATAATGGACCTTCATCCTACTTCCGGGGGCAAGCAGCATGGCAGAGCCGTCGGCGAAGCGGACCGCACGCTCCGCGGCAGCGGGTGCGCTCACCATCATGTCAGGCGCCGGCCGCGTCGCCAGCCATGTTCCGATCAGCAAGGCAGCCGCGAACGAGGCGGCGAGCCCTACACTGGCGCGGCGCAAGCCCCATCCACGCTGGCGAGCAATCGTCCCGGCACCCGTATGGTTGTTTCGCAGAAGGGTCAGCGCCTCCTGCAGGCGTGCATAAGCGGCTTCATTGCCCGGACGGCTCCGCCACGCCGTGAACGCCTGGCGGTCGGCGTCCGTGCAATCGCAAGCTCGCAGACGCGCGTCCCAGCGTGCAGCCTCGGCGGAGGAGGCGTCCAGGTGGCTCATTCGCCCTGCTCCATCGCCCCGAGCAGGAACAGATTGGCTCGCGCCATGTGATCCTCGACAGTGCGCACCGCGATGCCACTGCGGCGGGCAACCTCGGCGTAGGGCAGGCCTTCGAAATGGTGAAGCGTGAAGACAAGCTGTGTCCGGGCGGGCATCCGTGCCAGCGCCTGGTTGAGGCGCGTCAACGCATCACGGCCAAGCGCGACGCGCTCCTGCGAAACGCCTTCATCCTGTATTTCCATACCCGGAGCGATCGGATCGTGCATTCCTGCTCCGCGTGCGCGTGCACGCCGGTGCCAATCGGTGAGCACGTTCGCTGCCGTGCGATGCAGATAGGCTTCGGCCTGGCGAACAGCGCCGAGATCCGCCTGCTGCGCCAGCCTGAGGAACACCTCTTGCGTCAGATCCTCGCAATCCGACGCACTTACGCCGCGGCGGCGGAAGTAGCTGCTGAGCCTGTCCCGATACAGATCGTTCCAAGCTTCGATCAGAACGGGATCCGCGCGAGGTGGGGCAGCAAAGCGCATGACCGCAAATGAGCGTCTGGCTATGCCGCCGTCAATCGCCGGATCCCGTTCCGACGCCGCGATCACGCTGTCTTGTCGAACTCGGCGTCGAGCATCACCTCGATCTCGTCGCTCGCCACACCGATCAGGGCGGAGAAACCGAAATCCGAACGCTTGAATCGCATCGTGCCTGAAAAGCCGATGACCGGCCCGTTGCGGCCGTTGCCGGTGCCAACCATCATGGCGTCGATCGTCGCAGGCTTTGTCTGGCCCATGAAGGTGAGCGTGCCGCTGATCACGCCGCTTGTCGGGCCGGTGCGGCGAATGCTGGTCGAGACGAATTTGGCGTCGTGGAACTGGGCAGTCTTGAGGAACCGATCCCCGATCAGTTCGGAAGCGAAGTTCGCGACTGGGGTTTGGATCGACGTCATGTCCACCGTGACATCCACTTGCGAGGTGGCGGGATCAGCGCTGTTCCAGTTGAGCGATCCCGATGCGGTGCCGAACCGGAAGGTGCTGAATGAAATGCCGCCCGCATGTCCCACCCGTGCGATGATCGAGGTATGGCGTGGATCGAGCTGATAAGTGCCCGATGGCGCGTTGGCCGGGTCCTTGCTGACGCTGCGCTGGGGCGGCCCCGCAGGTGGTGACTGTTGGGCGGACGCGCTTTGGGCGACGAGCAGCAATGCGGCGGCAGCGACGGCAAGCTTCATGATCGTTTCTCCTTGGGTGGTGCGGATGCGGTGCGATCGGCCTTGATATCGACCGTGACTGAAACGAGGGCGGGCAGATCTGCGGTGGATGACCATTCGCCTTGACCGACGCCGAACGCGGTCCGGTCGATCGAGGCGCTGCCGCGCATCGTTGCGACATTCCTGACGATACGCAGCGTGAAGGTCAGCGGCAGCGGCCGCGAGACGCCGCGCAGCGTAAGCGTGCCATCGGCTCGGTAGCGATCCCCTCCGAGATGGCGGATCGCGGTGGATGTCCAGATGGCCGT
>JGI24739J22299_10000448_pt1 | contig 14383 bp, 21 predicted proteins | sample KBSCornC5_FD_22299 | JGI IMG/M metagenome (IMG submission 22299)
TCGACGGCAAGAAGCTGGTCGAAAAAGCGATCGCCAACGGCGTCATCGACAAGGCCGCTGCCGCCCAACTCAGCCCGCGCGAGCAGCTCGCGCTGATCTTCGAAGCCGGGCTTTCGACGGCCAAAGCGGTGACGGCCATTTCCGGACGCGGCGTCGGCATGGATGTCGTCAGGTCCAACGTCGAGCGCATCGGCGGCATCGTCGAGGTCGACAGCCGACCCGGCGAGGGCACCCGCATGACCCTGCGCGTTCCGCTGACCCTGACCATCATCCCGGCGCTGACCGTCTCGATCGGCAATCAGCATTTCGCGATTCCGCGCTCGGCGATCGAAGAGATCGTTCGCGCCAATGGCGAGTCGGTCACGCTCGAGCGTCTCGGCGGGGCAGGAGTCGCAACGATCCGCGGCAGACGGGTGCCGGAAGTCTCGCTCGCCGAGATCCTTGGCCTCGAAAGCCACGTCGGGGACGCCGACCGCCGACTGATCGTCCTGCGGCCCGCGGGCGGCGACGTTTACGCGCTGTCGGTCGACCGCATCCACGACCACGAAGAGCTCGTCGTGAAGCCAGCCGCACCCGCGGTGATGGCGACCGGGCTTTATGCCGGAACCACTCTGGCCGACGACGGCAGCCCGATCCTGCTGTTCGACCCGGCCGGCCTTGCCGAAGTCGGCGGCGTCAAGCTGGAGATCCAGGAGCGTGCGGCCCGCATCGCCGAAGGGCCTGCGAACAGCGGCCCGCGGGTTGTGCCGGTCCTGCTGTTCCACGGTCTCGACGGGGCCCGCCGCGCGCTGCGCCTCGCGGTCGTCGACCGGATCGAGGAAGTCCCGCTGTCCGCAGTTCGGACTACTGCGGGGCAGCTCCGGGTCCAGGTCGGCGACGCGATCCTTCCGCTCGCCGGCGCCGACGGAATCGAGCTCAGCGGCGACAAGCTGCGCGTGTTCCGTCTGAGCGACGGCGTTCACGAGATCGGCTATGCCTTCCGCGAGGTTGTAGATTTTGCGACCATCGACAATGACGTGATCCATGCGGAGCGGCCGGGCGAGGTCAGCGGCGTGTCACTGATCAACGGTGAGCCGGCCGAGCTGATCGACGCGCACTGGCTGTTCGCCAACCATGTCGGCTCGAGCGCACAGCCTGCCCAGCCGCTCGTGTGCCGCCTGCCGGCGGACGATCCGTGGATGCAGAACATGCTGCGCCCGATCGTCGAGGCGGCGGGATATGTCGTCGTCGGCGAGGATTCGGAAACGCCGGCAGACCTGGTCATCGCGAGCCAGGGCGAGGCGGTCGGAGAGGCGGCGAGCGCGATCTTCCTGCGCAGCGAGCCCGAGCCCGCCGGCAAGAAGGATGAAAGCATTTATCGCTATGACCGCGCCGGACTGCTGATGGCGCTGAAGTCGGCGGGGAGGGGCAAGTGAACGAGCTGCTGCTGGTCGTCACCATCGCCGGTGAGCGGGTCGCTTTGCCCGCCGCTGCGGTCGAATCGGTGGTCGAGCTGGACACGTTGATCCCGGTTCCGCGCGCCGCTCCGCACGTCGCCGGCCTGTCGGCCTTGCGCAGCCGGGTGCTGACGGTGATCGATTGCCGGCGCTCGCTTGATCTGGGCGTGACCGATTGTTCCGACGGAATCCGCGAAGCCGCGGTCGTCGAGCTCGATGGCCACCATTATGCGCTGATCGTCGATCAGGTCGAAGACGTGCTCGAGGCTCAGTCCGCGCCCGCTCCGCTGCGCGCAGCAATGGGAGCGGGGTGGGAGCGCGCCTCGCTAGGAATGGTCGAAACGGAAACCGGACCGCTGCTGCTGGTCGACGTCGCTGCAATTCTAGCCGGAGGTGCTGAGGCCAAGGCGGCTTAAGCTCTTCGTTACTCTTCCTGATTAATAGAAACCTCGAAAACAACGGGAATGCCGAGCATGAAGAGCTGTCTGATCGTCGATGATTCCAAGGTGATCCGCAAAGTTGCGCGGCATATCCTGGAAACGCTCGAATTCGATGTCGAAGAAGCCGGCGACGGTCAGGAGGCGCTCACGCGCTGCGAGGCCAAGATGCCCGACGTCGTCCTGCTCGACTGGAACATGCCCGTGATGAGCGGGATGGAGTTCCTCAAGCTGCTCCGCCAGCGGGGCCATTCCGACCAGCCCAAGGTCGTGTTCTGCACCACCGAGAACGACATGGCGCATATCCGTGCAGCGCTCGAAGCCGGTGCCGACGAATATGTGATGAAACCCTTCGACCGCGAGACGCTTCACATCAAGCTGCAGCTCGTCGGCGTCGCCTGAGTTCCGCACGTGGAGCGGGCGCTCGCCAGATCGCGGGACCGCCACCATGGGCTCCCGCCGACACGCCGCCGCATCCGGTTGATGATCGTCGACGATTCGATGGTCGCCCGCGCGGTGCTGTCGCGGATGGTCGAGTCCGATTCGGCCTTTGAGATCGCCGCCGTCGCCGGGACCGCCGAAGACGCCATCGATGCCTTGAACGAAGTCCGCGTCGACATCGTCATCCTCGATCTCGAAATGCCCGGTGCGGGCGGCCTCAAGTCGATTCCGCGGATCATCCGCGCTGCTGCCGGCGCCAAGGTGATGATTGTATCCTCCCTCGCCGAAGACGGCGCGGAAGAGACGGTCGCGGCGCTCGCGCTCGGCGCTGCCGATACCCTGCCCAAGCCCGGCACCGGCCGCTTCAACGGGAAATTCTCCGAGATCCTCGTCGGCAAGTTGAAGGCGCTTGGCTATGCCGAGGACCAGGTCGCATCCGTGCCGATCCCGCCAGGCCGGCTTCCGGGGCCGCTGCGGGCCATGCCGAGCGACCCCATCGACATCCTTGCGATCGGCGCGTCCACCGGCGGCATCCACGCGATCGGCGTGCTGTTCGAAGCCTTGCCGCGGCGGATCGGAGTCCCGATCTTCGTCACCCAGCATCTGCCCGAGCCGTTCATGCCGGTGTTCGCGCGCCAGCTGCGCGCCTTGGCTCATCGCGAGGCGCTGGTCGCCGAGGACGGCATGGCGCTGCTTCCCGATCGAATCCTCCTCGCGCCCGGCAATGCCCACCTAACCATCGATCATTCCGACGAAGTGCCGGTCGTCCGGCTGCTTCGCGGTCCGAGCGTCAGCGGTTGCATGCCGTCGGTCGACCCGATGTTCGCTTCGATCGGCGCGGCTTACGGCCCTCGCGCGCTAGGCGTTGTCCTGACCGGCATGGGCCGCGACGGGGTCGACGGCGCGAAGCGCCTCGTCGCCAGTGGCGGCGCGGTCATCGCGCAGGACGAATCGAGCTGCGCGGTTTGGGGCATGCCCCGCGCCGTGCTCGAGGCTGGGCTCGCCTGCGCCGTGTTGCCGCCCGACAAGATCGCCCGGCGGATCGCATCGAGAACCGAGGACCAGTAAGCGTGCAGATCAGCGACAGCTCCAGTCGAATTCTCGCCGGCCTGCTCGAGGCGCGCACCGGGCAGCAGCTCACCATGAACCGCCGCTGGCGGATCGAAACCGCGCTCTCGGCCCTGCTTCGCGAGCGCGGCATCGCTTCGCTCGACGAGCTCATCACCATCCTCGTCATGGGCCGCGAGCCGGGCCTGTCGCAGGAGGTCGTGGAGGCATTGCTGAATAACGAGACCTATTTCTTCCGCGATCGGGCGCCGTTCGACCTGTTATCGCGCTACGCCCTGCCGGAGCTCGCCAAGCGGCGGCATGCGAACAAGCGCATCCGCATCTGGTCGGCGGGCTGCTCGACCGGGCAGGAAGTCTATTCGCTGGCGATGCTGTTCGCCGACGACCCGCTGCAGTGGCAGGGCTGGACGGTCGACATCCTCGGCACCGACGTGTCGACGGCGTGCGTCGATCGCGCACGCAACGGAGTCTACACCCAGTTCGAGGTCCAGCGCGGGCTTGGCATCAACCAGATGATCAAATGGTTCGAGGAGACGCCCGACGGCTGGCGCTCGGTCGAGCCGCTGCGCAAGCCCGTGCGCTTCCAGGTCCACAATTTGCTCGAGCCGCCGCCGCACCCGAGCGGCTTCGACATCGTGCTGTGCCGCAACGTCCTGCTCTACCTCAGCCCGGACAAGAAGGCGCTCGCCTTCGAGCGGCTGGCGAGCGCGATGGCCGAGGACGGCTGGCTAATGCTCGGCGCCGGCGAGACGGTGATCGGCAACACCAACAAGCTTGGCGCCGACGTCAATGCGCGCGGCCTCTATCGCCTGATCGGCGACGGAGCCCCGACCGAGAAACGCCACGGGCAGGACCGGCGGGCTGCAACTGGGGCTTGACCCCGAAGCCATTGCTGTGCGCCATAGCGCGCGTGGATCTCGACCTCATCGATCGCCCGTCGCCCAATTTCGATGAGCGGGCGCTGCCCGTCTCGATGATCGTCCTCCATTATACCGGAATGCCCAGCGCCGAAGGCGCGCTCGACCGCTTGACCTCGCCCGAGGCGAAGGTTTCGTGCCACTATCTCATCGACGAAGACGGGATCGTCTACCGGCTGGTCGACGAAACCAAGCGCGCGTGGCACGCCGGCAAGTCGCGCTGGCGCGGAGTCACCGACGTCAATTCGGCAAGCGTCGGGATCGAGATCGTCAATCCCGGCCATGAGTTCGGCTACCGGCCGTTCCCGGACGAGCAGATCGCCTCGCTGATCCCGCTCGTCGCCGACATCAAGGAACGCCACGGGATCGGCCGCGGCAACGTGGTGGGACATTCGGACGTGGCTCCGGCGCGCAAGGAAGACCCCGGCGAACTGTTCCCCTGGTGGGAGCTCGCCAAGCGGCGGCTGGCCTTGCCTAGCCCGTCGCGCGACCTGATCGACCCCTATTGGACAGATGCGGGCTTCCTGCTTGCGCTCGAACGGTTCGGCTATGACGTGACCGATGAGCAGAAGGCGGTGATCGCGTTCCAGCGCCGCTTCCGCCCCGACCTGATCGACGGGATCATCGACGGCGAATGTCGTGCGAAGCTGCTCGCCTTACTGCTTCCGCGGCCGCAGTAATGGTCTCCGGCGGCAGCGTTGGGGGCGATGCCCGCCGAGGCTATGGCGCGCTGCTTTTGCGACTCCTCCTCGGCTTGCTGTTCATCGCGCACCTTTATTGGAAGCTGGTTTTGTTGCCGGGCGGCTTGCCGGCCTGGTGGCATGGCCTGGTCAGCGCCGGCTATCCGCCGTTCGTCCCGGCTTACGTATTGTCGGCCGAGATAGTGGGAGCGGTGCTGCTGATCCCGGGAGTGCTGACACGCTACGTCGCGGCATATGCGATGCCGATGATGGCCGGGGCCGCCCAATTCTGGCTTGTGCGCACCGGCTTCTACTTCACCAAATCGGGCGCCGAGATGCCCCTCGTCTGGCTGGTGCTGCTGGCCCTCCAGATCGTTCTCGGAGACGGCGCTTATGCCCTCGTTCTCTCGCGACCACTGCGTGCTGCCCGAGTCTGACTCGTCACAGCTGCGCCAGTCGCCTATATCGCCTTTCGCCAGAGGGCCGGGCGGCCGCGGCTTGCGCAAGCAAGGCGAGGAAAGTCCGGGCTCCATGGAACCACGGTGCCGGGTAACGCCCGGCGGGCTGCCTAGCTTCGGCGATGGCGGTTCAGGGATAGTGCCACAGAAAGGATTCCGCCCGGCTTCGGACGGGTAAGGTCGAAAGGGTGCGGCAAGAGCGCACCGCGGTGCTGGCAACAGCGCCGGCACGGTAAACCCCACCGGGTGCAAGACCGAATAGGGGCGGCAAAGGGTCTTCGGACTCTGGGGCATGGTTCCGGCTCGCCGCCCGGGTTGGTCGCTCGAGCCGTGACGCAAGTCTCGGCCTAGAGGAATGGCCGCACAGTCGCGCAGCAATGCGCGATGGACAGAACCCGGCTTACAGGCCCTCTGGCAAATCTTCGGCCGCCGTCATTGCGAGGGGCGCAGCGACGCGGCAATCCACGGTGCGAAGCCGGATTGCTTCGCTTCGCTCGCAATGACAGCTAAACGCAGGAACAATGCCTAAACAGAAGAGATCGGACGACTGGGGATTTCCCCGCTGGCGCTCCTACGGCGACAAGACGCACGGCGCGGCGAAGCTGCGCCTGTGCGACCGCGAGGGCTGCAGCGAGGTCGGCGATCGGCCAGCGCCCAAGGCGCCGAACAGCCCCGAGCGCTGGTATTTCTGCGAAGCGCACGCCGCCGAGTACAATCGGAACTGGAATTACTTCGCGGGCCTGAGTGCCGAGGAAGCGGCCCGCCGCGCGGCTGACGAAGAGACCGGCGCCAAGGGCTTTCGCCAGTCGGCGCAATGGAAATGGGCTGGCCCCGGCGACGGCAGCCGGACCCGCGACGAAATGCGCGCGCTCGACGCGCTAGAGCTCGACAGCGACGCCGACTTCAAGGCGATCAAGGCAGCGCATCGCCGTCTGGTCAAGGAAACCCATCCAGACGCCAATCCGGGCGACGAGGAAGCGGCCAGGCGGTTCAAGCAGGTGCAGGCGGCGTACGACGTGCTGCGCAAGGCCGAGGAGCGCAAGAACGGGACGGCCATTTAAGCCGCTGCGGCGTATCGCTCCGCAGTGTCCTTTATCAGCGCGATCATGTTGGGGATGCCTTGGGTGCGGTTGGCGCTGAGGTGCTTGCTGAGCTCGAACGGCGCAAGCGCCGCGTGGACGTCGAGATCGGCGACCTCGGTCGCGGATTTGTCCTGGACCGCCGACAGGATCAGCGCGACGATGCCCTTGGTGATCGCCGCGTTGCTGTCGGCTAGGAAGTGCAGCCGGCCGCTATCCACCGTCGGATAGACCCACACCGAAGCCGAGCAGCCCCGGACCTTGGTCGCGTCGGTCTTCAGAGCGTCAGGCATTGGCTCGAGCTCGCGGCCGAGGTCGATCAGAAGGCGATAGCGATCCTCGCCTTCGAGCATTTGATATTCTTCGAGGATGTCGAGAAGCGGGGGAAGGCCGGCCATGGGCGCGCCCTTACACCGCTAGCGGTCGCGGAGCGATTCGATCTCGCGCGACAGGCTGTTTTCCTTCTCGACCGTGATCCGCTCGAGCACCTTCAGGCGCTCCTTCAGCTCCTTGACCTCGTCGCGGAGCCGAAGATTTTCGGCATGTTCCTGGTCCGAGACCATGCCGTCGCGACCGTCGCGGCGGCTGGAGCGTCCGAACCGGCCGTAGCCGTATCTCGCTCGGATGATCGATGCGACCATCACCATCGCGACGATCAGGACGGCAGTTAGCTGGCCACCATTCATCAGGCTTTATCCTCTTCCGAAATTCGGTCTTGGTCGCGCAGCGCTTCGATCTGCGCCGCAGTTTCCACGCCGCGGTCGGTGACGATCCGCTCCAGAACCTTGATCCGTTCNTGGAGCTGCTGGACCTGGCCGCGAAGCCGGACATTTTCGCCGTCGTTCGCAGGCTCGCCGCGCATCTCGCGCATCGAGCGCGACGGGATGCCGAGCTTGTGCTTGATGATCGCGAAGGCGAACACGACGATCAGGATGCCGAGAACGAACTCGTAAACGTTCATTGCGGTGTGTCTCCCGAGGGNATCCGGGCACGGTCGCGCAGCGCCTCGATCTGNGCCGCGGTCTGCGCGCCGCCGTCGGTCGCGATCTGCTCGAGCACGCGAACGCGGGCCTCGAGCCGCTCGACGTGCGAGGCATATTGCGCGGCGCGCTCGGCGGTCTTGTCGGCGATCAGCTCGCTCATCTTTTCCTTGTGCTGAAGCCAGCGCTGGAAGGCGCTTACGGCGATCCCGCCGGCGACNGGCACCCCGACGACGATCATGAAGAAGATGAGCAACGATGCGGGCACGTCCAGTCTCCTTATCAGCCCAGCGGCTCTTGCTCGGCGCGGTGGGCCGGCGGTGCGATCTGCGTCTTGCGCAGGGCGTCGATCTGCGCCGCGGTTTCGGCGCCGCGATCGGTGACGATCTCTTCGAGCACCCGAACGCGCTGTTCGAGCTGCGCGTTGCTGGATGCATATTGCGCCGCTTTCTCGGCCGCGAGGCGCGCATCGACCTCGAGCTGCTTTTCGCGGAACGAGAAGAAGCGCTTGGCGAGATACATGAAGCCGCCAGCGATCCCCGCGACGACGATCAGCAGGCTGAAGACGTCTCCCGGTCCCATCAGGCATTCCCTCCCTTGTCGATCGCCAGGCCGTCGATCTCGCGCGCCAGCCTGGTCGGCTGGTCGGTGATGATCCGTTCGATCGTTTCGAGCCGGTCCTTGACCGAACCGAGCTCGGCCCGAAGCTGGGCATTCTCGTTGGTCAGGAGCTTGATCCGCTCGGCCGCCTCGCGGTCGGTCTTGGGATGGATCGGAAACCCCCAGCTGTTCTGGAGCGGGTAGCCGTTCTTGATCCTGAGCCAGGTGGTGAACACCCAGCCGCCGACGCTGATGGCGAGGATTCCGACGACCCAGGGCAGGAGCGTCATGACAAAATTGAAGACAATCGGAACTTCCGGATCCATTGTTGGACTTCCCCCTNAAATTTAGCGCAGATCTTCGATTTCGCGGGCGAGCGTGCGGTTCTCGCTGGTGACGTAGCTTTCGATGTCGGCGAGCCGGCGGTCGAGGTCGCGGAAGCGCGAGCTGATGTCGCGGGCGGTGCGCGCCGGCGACGCCCTGACGCCCTGCCAGAACCGTTGGTCCTCGCGGTCCGCATAATCGAACTCGCGCGGCTTCTTGGGAGCNACCCAGCCGGCGATGAAATAGATCGGCAGGATCGAACCGCTGCTGAGGAACAGCGCCGCNATCATGCAGATCCGCACCAGGGTCACGTCGAAGCCGGTGTAGTCGGCGATCCCGGCGCAGATGCCGTTGACCTTGCCGTTGCGCTTGTCGCGATAGAAGCGCGTGCGGCTTGCAGGCTGGTGGGTCATGCGGCCGCGTTCCTCGTCGTAGCGCTCGGGATAGCGGTTGTCGCTCACAGCCGCTCTCCCCGGGCGAGCAGCCGCTCGGACTCGCTGCCGCGGCCCGGCAGGCACTGCTGGCGCCAGTTCGGATTTTCGACGGTCATGATGCGCTCGATCGTGCACAGCCGGTCGTCGAGGCGGCGGGCCGCCTCATGCAGGTCGTCGAGCAGCTTCTCGTCGCCTTCGGTGAGCGTCTTCGCCTGNTTCCACTTNGTGACGTAGTGGAAGATCAGCCACGGCAGGCCGATGAACAGGACCGGGACGATAATTACGGCAGTTAAGTCCACTTACTTTCCCTTCGCTTTCAGAGCGGCCTTCATGGCTTCCAGCTCGGCATCGACGGATTCCGCAGCTTTCAGTTCGGCAATTTCCTCTTCGAGGCTCTTCGGGCCGGTCATTCCGAGCGCGTCGGCGCGGCCTTCCGCGAAATCGGCGCGGCGCTCAAGCAGTTCGAAGCGCGAGAAGGCGTCTTCTGTGCGATTGCCGTTCATGATCTCGCTGGCGCGAGCGCGGGTCACGGCGCTTTCGAAGCGCGCGGTGATCGCGTTCTGGCGCGCGCGGGCTTCGCGCAACTTGGCCTGGAGCTTGGCGATGTCGACCTCATAGCCTTTGAGCGTGTCGTCGATGACCGCGATTTCGGCCTGCAGACCCTCGGCCATGTCGGCTGCCTTCTGGCGCTCCATCAGCGCCGCCTTGGCGAGGTCCTCGCGGTCCTTGCTCAGCGCCAGCTCGGCCTTCTCGGTCCAGCTCCGCTGGAGCTCGTCGAGTCGGGACAGAGCGCGGCGCATCTCCTTGCCGTCGGCGATGCAGCGAGCCGCCGAAGCGCGAACCTCGACCAAAGTCTCCTCCATTTCGAGGATGATCATGCGGATCATCTTCGCCGGGTCTTCCGACCGGTCGAGAAGCTCCGTCATGTTCGCCGCGAAAATGTCGCGGGTTCGCGAAAAAATTCCCATTCCAGTACTCCAAACTGCAATCAGGGCCCTGTACCTGCGTTGGAATATACAAAAGCCGTGCCAAAGTTGGAGATTGGCCTGAAATCCGAAGAATTGTCCAATTTTCCGCAGTTTTCAGAGCGAAAATCCTTGCCAAATGGTGGGATTTGCCACCAACAGTCGGGCAGATTTCAGGTCGGGTGTGATGGAGCGGAGCGAACAGTTCATTGGGCAGAGTTTCGCCTTCCTCGACGCGGTCGAGCGGGCGAGCCGTGCCGCGCCGCTCAACCGCCCGGTGCTGGTGATCGGCGAGCGTGGCACCGGCAAGGAACTGATTGCCGAACGCCTTCATCATCTATCCTCGCGCTGGGCCGGGCCGCTGATCGTCATGAACTGCGCGGCCTTGCCCGAGAATCTGATCGAAGCCGAGTTGTTCGGGCACGAAGCCGGAAGCTTTACCGGCGCGGCAAAGACCCGCCACGGCCGGTTCGAGGAAGCCGACGGCGGCACCTTGTTCCTCGACGAGCTTGGAACGCTGTCGATGCCGGCTCAGGACCGGCTGCTCCGCGCGACGGAATATGGCGAAATCACCCGAATCGGCGCGTCCAGGCCGATCTCGGTCGATGTCCGCATCGTCGCCGCGACCAACGAGAACCTTCCGGCACAGGTCGACAAGGGCAAGTTCCGCGCCGACCTGCTCGACCGGTTGTCGTTCGAGGTGATCACGCTGCCGCCGCTGCGGGCGAGGGAAGGGGACATCCCGCTCCTTGCCGAGCATTTCGGCCGGCGCATGTCGGCCGAGCTCGAATGGTCCAACTGGCCGGGCTTCTCCTCCCGGGCGATGGCTGCGCTCGAGGCGTGGAGCTGGCCGGGCAACGTCCGCGAGCTGCGCAACGTCGTCGAGCGCGCGGTCTATCGCCATGAGGATCCCGAGCGGCCGGTCGACGAGATCGTGTTCGACCCGTTCCATTCTCCCTGGGCGCCGTCGCGAACCGCGACTGCTGCCGGCGTCTCGACGAGCCCGGAGCCGGAAGGCGAACCAGCGCCGCTTCATCTGGTCGAAACCGCAGCTCCGACTACCGAAGCGGTCAATGACTTCCGCTCGGCTGTTGCGACCTACGAGCGCGCGCTGCTCGAGGATGCGCTCCGCCGCAACCGCTACAACCAGCGCGCGACCGCCTCAGCACTGGGGCTCAGCTACGACCAGCTCCGCCACGCCTTGAAGCGCCANAAGCTCCAGGATTCAGCGGCTTAGCGGACTTTGTTGTGATCGACTCAGCGGTAGTTGGTCATGCACAGCAACATCGGGATCGACAGCAGCACGTTGGTCCGCGANGCNATCAGCGCGCGCTTGGCAGCGCTCGCCTTGGCCGCGTCGTCGGCGGCGACTAGCCCGAGCACCTTCTGCTGCGCCGGCCAGATGATCGCCCAGACGTTGAACGCCATGATCAGCGCCAGCCACATGCCGATGCCGATCAGACGGTGGCTCTCTTCCAGGCTCAGCGCCGGGACCAGCTCGTCGTAGAGCCAGGCGAGGATCAGCCCGNTGAGCACGGTGAACGCCGCGCCCCAGCGGAAATAGAACAGCGCTTTGGGCGCGATATATTTGGAAACGCCGGGCTTCAGCTCGGCCGGGACGCTCGGCATGGTCGGGATCTGCACGAAGTTGAAATAATAGAGCAGGCCGATCCAGGTGATTCCGAAGAACACGTGGAGCCACTGGAAGACGCCGATTGCGCGGTCGGCGGCGCCAGGAGCGAGTGCGTAGCTCGGCTCGAGCATCACCAGGATCGCGAGCACCACTCCAGCAGCGAGGACGAGATAGAGATTTTCGAAGAACTTGGCCATGTCGCTCCCCTATGTTGTTACACGGTCGTTACGACGCGCATTGCGCTGTCCGCAAGGGGCGCGGCCGCCGAGCTTCCGCCGCACTGGGCGCGTCGATTGTCGCTTGGAGGGTTGAAATTTCGCGCCAGCGGGGCATTTCGGGAGCAAGGGGTGGGGTGTGCTTCGCCGGCCAGTTGGCCGGCTCGAACAGGAGTAGCTGCGCCATGCCCTTCGAGCTTCCCGATCTGCCNTTCGCCAAGGACGCGCTCGCGCCGGTGATGTCCGCCGAAACCCTCGAGTTTCACCACGGCAAGCATCACAAGGCCTATGTCACCAAGACGAACGAGCTGATCCAGAGCGAGCCGGACCTGTCGGGCGCATCGCTCGCGCAGGTGATCCGCGAGGCGAAGCGCGCCGGCAATGCGAAGCTGTTCAACAACAGCGCGCAGCTGTGGAACCACAGCTTCTTCTGGCAATGCCTGGCGCCCGCGCAAGGGCAGAAGCCCGAAGGCAAGCTCGAGCACCTGATCAATGACGCCTTCGGCAACACCGAGGCGCTGCTTCAGAAGNTGCAGGAGGAGGCGGTCAACCATTTCGCCAGCGGCTGGGCCTGGCTGGTGCTCGACCGCGGCGCCCTTCGCGTCACCTCGCTCCACGACGCCGACACGCCGCTGGTGCACGAAGGGATGACTCCCTTGTTCACCCTCGATGTGTGGGAGCACGCTTATTACATCGATTACCGCAACGAGCGGCCGCGGTTCGCGAGCTCGGTGCTGTCGCAGATCGTCAACTGGGACTTCGTCGCCCAGAACCTCGACGGCCAGGGCGAGGCGCGGGCCAACCAGGGCGAAGATGCAAGGTCGCCGGCGCTGACCTGACTATTGCTTCAGGCGGTAGCCAGTGCGGAACATCCAGGCGATCACCGCCATGCACAAGGCGTTGATCCCGACCATGACCGCCAGGCTCGACCACACGGGCACGTCCGCGACCGAGTAGAAGCTCCAGCGGAAGCCGCTGATCAGGTGAACGACGGGATTGAACAAAGTCACCGTCCGGAACGGCTCGGCGATCGCGTTGACCGAGTAGAAGGCNCCGCCGAGGAAGGTCAGCGGCGTGATGATCAGCATCGGGATGATCTGGAGCTGCTCGAAATTCTTCGCCCANACGCCGATCGCGAAGCCGAACAGGCAGAAGCCGCTGGTGATTCCGACGAGGAAGATCAGCATCCATACCGGATGGTCGATCCTGAGCGGCACGAAGAACAGCGCGGTCGCGAGCGTCACCAGCGCCAGGATCACCGACTTGGTCGCAGCCGCGCCGACATAGGCGACGACCGCTTCGAAGCTCGAGATCGGGGCTGAGAGTAGTTCGTAGATTGTGCCGGTAAACTTCGGAAAATAAATGCCGAAGCTCGCATTGAAGATCGACTGCATGAACACGCTGAGAAGCGTCAGCCCTGGGACGATGAAGGCGCCGTAGCTGATGCCTTCCATCGCCGTCATCCGGCTGCCGAGCGCGGAGCCGAACACCACGAAATAGAGGGCGGTGGTGATCACCGGCGTGATCAGGCTCTGCCACAGTGTCCTGCCCCAGCGGGCCATCTCGAATTTGTAGATCGCAGCGATGCCGTGGGCGTTCATGCCGGTTCCCGCTTGCCGTGGACGAGCTCGACGAAAATATCCTCGAGGCTCGACTGATGGGTCGACAGGTCCTTGTACTGGATGCCGAGGTCGCCCAGTCGCCGCATCAGCGAGGCGATCCCCGTGCGCTCGGCGTGGCTGTCGAATTCGTAGCAGAGCGCATGGCCGTCCTGCTCGAGGCGGACGTTCCATTCGCCGAGCTCGGCCGGGATTGCGGCGAGCGGCTCGGTCAGCATGATGTCGAGCGTCTTGCGGCCCATCTTGGTCATCAGCGAGCTCTTCTCGTCGACCGCGATCAGCTCGCCCTTGCTGATCACGCCGACGCGGTCGGCCATCTCCTCGGCTTCCTCGATATAGTGGGTGGTGAGGATGATCGTCGTGCCGTCGGAGCGGAGCTGGCGCACCAGGGCCCACATGTCGCGCCGAAGCTCGACGTCGACTCCGGCGGTGGGCTCGTCGAGGAACAGGATGTCGGGCTCATGGCTCAGCGCCTTGGCAATCATCACGCGGCGCTTCATGCCGCCGGAGAGCTGCATCATGATCGTCTTGCGCTTGTCCCACAGGGAGAGGCGCTTCAGCAGCTCCTCGATCTTGGCCGGGTTGGCGGCCTTGCCGTACAGGCCGCGCGAGAATGCGACCGTCCGCGAGACCGGCTCGAACGCATCGGTCGTCAGCTCCTGGGGGACGAGGCCGATGCGGCTGCGGGCGTGGCGGAAGTCCGAGCGCCAGTTCTTGCCGTCGACGAGCACCTCGCCGCCGCTCGCGGTGACGATTCCGCAGATGATGTTGATCAGCGTCGTCTTGCCGGCGCCGTTCGGGCCGAGCAGCGCGAAGATCTCGCCGCGGTTGATGTCGAGGTCGACTGACTTTAGCGCGTCAACTCCGGTGCCGTAGGTCTTGTGCAGGCCGCGGATCGAAAGGATTGGTTGGCTCATTCGACCGGTGCCTCCTCGACCACCGTGGCCTTGTCCGCGGTATCGAGGCCGTGGCGGAGCAGCATCGGGATATTGGCCGCCGCGAACAGCAGCGACACTATCGGCACGCCCCACACCTTCGCGGTCAGCCATTGATCGAATGTCAGCGTCGCGCGCATCACCTCGTTGGCGATGCCGAGT
>JGI24739J22299_10000449_pt1 | contig 14358 bp, 25 predicted proteins | sample KBSCornC5_FD_22299 | JGI IMG/M metagenome (IMG submission 22299)
TGCCGTCGCGATCGCGCCAGTCGGTCATGCGTGTGCGCTTCGCTGGCTCGGGCAGGGATGCGATCGCAAGGTCGCGGCCGGCATCAGTCGTCATGAAGACGACGTCACCGCTATTGCAGAACCGCGGCGTGCGCCCGCGTTCCATCAGGCCCTCACGTTCGAGCGCTTCGAGGTCGTGCATATCGCGATGGCCCACGCTGGCGACGAAGTGATTTCGATACGGCTCGCGGCGATCAGGCCGCAGGCCGAGCGTGTGGTGCAGGAGTTCGATCTGGTAGGGCGTGCATGTCATAGTGCGGTTCTCAAGTAGCCCGAGCGTTAGCCGCGGATGCGATGAACGAAACCGGTCGGCGTGCGCTCGATCTCGCCTTTGGCACCGTTGAGCAGGCGCTCGGGATCGCTGTTGAGCGGCGAGATGAAGAGCGAGTCGCCGGTTGCGCCAGTCGCCTTGATGTAATCGACCTCGACCTTGGCGCTGTCGACCAGGACGCCGGCAACCTGGGCGACAGCGCGTGCACGATCGACGTCCATCGGATTTTCCCGATCGCGCAGTGCGGCGAGTGTTTGCATAAGGTGTTCACGCATATCGGTAATCGTGCTCATGACTGTTCTTCCTGTGCCTCGCGGGCGATTCGATTGACCTGTCGGGTGATCGCGCCTTTCAACTGAACAAGCTGCGCCAGCTCAGGATTGCGTGATCGTGGATGGTTGCGCCGTGCAAGTTCGGCGCGGCTTACGAGCTCGAGGGCATCGAGCGTGATCTTTTCGAGTTCGGCGCTGCGTCGGCCGTGGAGGAAGCAAACGACATGGCCGTCAGGCACCGGCCCGTTCGCCTTTTCCCATACGAGACGGTGGACACCTACCCACCGACGGGCGGGGACGGGGTGATCGTCGGTCACCTTTTGCTCGAGGTATCCGTCCTTGCTGAGCCGCAGCGAGCCGATCGGCACGTAGTTGTGCTGGGCCGCGCCGTGCATTTGGCCTTTCTTGAATTGCGTGCGTCGACAATTTGGATGCGTGCCGGTAACGCCTTTCTTGCCGGTGTTCCACGTCACATGGCCTGCCTTGAACTGAGTTGCTACCATCCTGGGATCGTTTCGACCGCGCTGAATGCGTCCAGATCGATCTGATTCCATAAATGCGTCCGACTTGTGAAGCCCCAGTTCCGCGGCTTTGGCGTAGACGCGGGCCTCAGTGCAATCGAATTCCGAGGCAAGCTCAGCGGTCTGCCGATTCGGATACTCGCGTTCCAATTTCTCGATCTCTGCGGGCGTCCAAAACCGGCGCGCCGGCGAAGTAGATCCGGGTTTTCGCTTCGTCATGGAAATCTCAAATCAGAAGGTTTTGGTCAGATCTCTGTCGACGGCTTTGCCGAGCGACCTGAGGAGGTTCGCCAGCTGCGCGCGATCCTGGCGGCCGGCTGTTGCCTGTCGCAGCAGCCCAAAATACGAATTTGCTACCGGCATCAGGTCGTGGTTCGGCGTCTCTGCGACGCGCCGCAGCGCCTCATTGCGAGTGCATTTCCGCGTCTCGCGGCGCCATGGTTTAATGACCTGGCCGACGAAGTCGACGCCGCGTTCGATTGGCTGCAGGATCGTCTTGCGCGGGTTGATCCGCGCGCCGAGCCGGGCCGGCAGGAATGCCGTCACGTCGGCGAGGATCTCGTTCAGTCGTTCCGGTGATTCGTTCAGGAACACGAAATCGTCGACATACCGGATGTAGTGCCGCGCGCCGAGCACGTGCTTCGCTCGCTGGTCGAGTACGTCGAGATAGACGTTCGCGAAAAACTGGCTCGATAGGTTCCCGATCGGCAAACCGAGGTGCGGTGCCTGTTCGAGCAGCCTCTTATGGGGCGGAACGAGATCCATCATGGCCGGATCACCGTGGTACACGTAGTCGGCCCGTGGATCGTGCATCAGCACGGTTTCGGTCAGCGATCGCCAGAATGGCTCGGAGATCTTGGCGAGCAATAGCTCGAGCAGAATCCGCTTGTCGATGCTGACGAAGAAGTTGGCAAGGTCGCACTTCAGGTAAAACGCGCGCCGCGACCAGTTCTGCGTGATCGACCGGACCTTCGATTCCAGACGTTCGGCGGCGTACAGCGTGCCGCGGCCCTTGATGCAGGCGCAAGAATCGGCGATGAACGACCGTTCGAAGTTCGGCCCGATCCGGTTGTAGAGCAGGTGGTGCACGATACGATCGCGAAACGCTGCCGCCCAGACTTCGCGCGGCTTCGGTCGCGTGATGACAAAGCACTTCGAGCGGCCTGGCGTGTAACTGCCATCGGCCAACTCGTCGTACAGGCGGCGCAGGTTGCGCTCGAGCCGCATCTCGAACGCAAGCGCTGCATTGCTGTTTCGTTTCGTCCGCCGGCAGTCGAAATATGCCTCGACGAGCTCGGCGAACGAAACTGGCCCTCGATCTGCGGACGGCCCGGGCGCGGAACCGGTTGTTCTGTTCGTTGTTGTTCTGGTTGCCGTTGTTGAAGTTCTGATACCAAGCCCAGCCGGAAGTATCGTGCTATCTACGTCGCTCGGCCGATCGCTCAGCCGGGAAACTGCGCTGGACCTATCCGCACACCGGCGGTCGGTATCCTCATTGCGCTTGGCGGTGGCCTCGTGAGCCAGCGGCACGACCAGATTGATAGATCGCTCAGCCATGGAAGCCGTGACCTCCATGGAGCGGGCGACGGTCTGCGGATTTCTTCCACCCGTTGGCCTGCTTCCCGATGCTCGTCGTCTGCTCGATCGCTGCAGCGTATGCTGGCCGCAGGATCAGGCGCTTATCCATGCCGAGACGTAGCAACAATTCGATCACCTGCAGGCGCTCAAGCAATTCGGCGAGGTGGGGCGCCTTCTCGGCTGCAACGTTCGCGCGGAACACCAGCACCATGATCTCGATACACTCCGTGCTGATCTTCTCGCCGATGCTGCGCTTGAAGTCGCGGGGCATGTTCTTGACCGCATCAGTGACGACGTCGAGCAGCACATAGGCTGCTCGATAAATCGGGAGTTGGGTGTGTAAGGCCACGGTGGATTAAATGGTCAAAAAACTGAAGGAATAAATCTGCGGACGGCCCGGGCGCGGAACCGGTAGAGCTGCCCGTAGCTGCCCTGGCTGCCGCTGCTGAAGTTCTGACACCAAGCCCAGCCGGAATTGGACTCATGACGTTCACCGGACCAGTACCAGGTCGGCTCGAATTCACCCTTCAGGTTGGCGAACAGGAGCGATTGTTCGCGGCGCGTCGGCAGTTCGCCACCCTGCTCGGACGCCCACGCTTTCGCCTCGTCCCACGTCAGTTCCTCTGCATCGCCAGCCAGCAGGATCAGGTAGTGGCTCAACGAACCGTCTTCGAGCAGGATCTGCCCGGCGATCTTCTCGCCGGCCGCGAGGGGAATCGTCACGGCGTCGACGTAATACTCGGTCGCCCGCGGCTGGTTCTTGAACTCTTCGATCATCGCGCCAATGCGCGCGTGCTCGGCTTCGATCGCTTCAAGCGTCGTCGTCATTGCTTACTCCGTTGTGAAATGGGCGAAGGGTTAAATCGACAATCTGCGGACGGCCCGGGCGCGGAACCGGCGGTTCTGCTCGCCGCCGTACTGGTCGCCGCCGCTGAAGCCCTGACACCAAGCCCAGCCGGCGTAGTCCGGATCGTCGTCCGGCGTGTTCGACCAATACCCATCCTTCTGAAACAGTTCGCGGTGTTGTTCGTATTCGATCACGAGCTCGGCGCGCGTCGGCAAATCACCGCCGATGCTCTTGGCCCATTCCATCTGTTCCTGCCAGGTGGCGTCGTCGTTGTCGCCCGGCAGCAGGATCGTGTGCGTGACGTCACCGTTCTTGTCGACGAAGCCACCGAGGTAGATCTCGCCTTCAGCGAGCGGGGGAAGCTGGATCTGCATGGGATCTCCATGAAAAAGGAGCGGGCGCCACAAAGGACGCCCGCAAAGTGCTACTGCCAAGAAGAGGGAATGGCCGGCGCGTCAGGTGCGATGCACGACCGGTGTACTGCCGAGATGCTCGGAATGCCCGTGCAGGACCGCAAGCAGGCAGAGGACGGCGATGAGCGCAGCAACGGCGCCGATCCAGATTTTCAGAATGACCACGTCAGAACCCCGGCACGGAAAGCGACGCAGATGAACCAGATGGAGGCCACGGCGACGCCGCTGCCGGCCGCCCACAGGCTTCCTTTGATGACGTAGCCGTGTAAATCGCCGCAGGCCGCGAGAAGAGCGTTGTCACTCGCGCCGACCAGTACAAGCGATCGCTTGTTTTTGTGAATTACAGGCTGCAGACTGTTGGAGGCGATTTGCATCAGAGGTTCTCCCCGCATATCCGGTAGTGAGTTGGCGGCTCCGACTTACGCGGAATCGTGAGATACCCGGCCTTCACGAGCGCAGTTTCGGCGACGATGCGCACGCTGGATTTGAGTGCGTCCCGTGGGATCTCGCGCAAGACTAGCTGCAGCGCTTCGGTCGCATCGATGGCGGCGCTTGCGGTTTGGCAATCATGTGGGTTGATGAAGCGAGCGGCGCCTGCCGCGTCGACCGTCAGCAGTGACAGCGTCGGCGCATGCGATGAAACGAGAATCTCCGGGTAGAGGGCATGCGGCTGCCACGGCCCGGGCGTGTGCTTGATCTGGTTCATGGGGATGCTCACATGCAGCGCGAGACTGCGCATTGGACTTCGGTTTGCGCCGCCTGGTCCTGATACTGGAAGTAGCCGACGACGAGGAAGTAGACGAAGCACACGCCGAGCGCAGCGAGAACGTTGCGCGCCCCGCGGAAGATGGCGCGCGCGATGCGAATACCTCGATTGCCGGGCTTCGCGGCCTTCCAGGTGATCAGAGACTCGGGCGTCGTGTGATTCGTCGAATTCATGGTCATTCCTCGGTGTGGTTTGTTCAGCAACCGCCGCGCATGCATGCGACACCTGGCGCGATGAGGTTCAATGCTAGGCGCCGGAGCTCGCCCGAACTGGGGCAGTCGCGGCGCAGCTCGAGCAAATCTCGGGCGGCTTGGCTCATGACGTTCTCGGTGTGGTGTGATTGCCCGCCGTAGCGGGCGCGGTCGCTCAGTCGTCCAGCGTCGGATAGGTCAAGACCTTATATCCCATCGCTTCGAGGCGACGTTTTGCGGTCGCGGCATCCGTGGCTTCAACGCTCGTGAGTTGCTTACCCATCCGATGCTGAACCATGCAGAAATACGTCTTGTTCATTGCCTTTCTCCTGTAGCGGGAGCGGTTGGTCAGCGGTACGAAACCGTGGCGAAAGGGACTCCGTAATGGGGATCACATTCAACCGATCCCGCCGGCATGCGCTCGATCGCGTCGAGGCAGCCACATTGGACGGCTTCGAGCGATCCCCGATCGAACCGAGAATCGTCAAGGTTGGAGCTGGAGAAGTTGGCGCGCGATGCGTAGCCAATCGGAAAATGCTCTGCGTATTTCATCGTCTTTCTCCTGTAGCGGGAGCGGTTGTTAGGCGCGGGGCGTTTGCGCGATCGTTTCGACGCGGCGCGCGATCCGATCGGCCGCATCCTCTGCATCGCGCTGTGAGACGCCGGGGATTTCGAGCAGGTGTTCAAGCGCGATTGCCTCGACTCGCTCACGGGTAACGTCGGCGAAGCGCTCGTTGAACACGCGGCAGGCGTTTTCGAAGTCGGCATCGAACTGCTGCGCGGCGTGGTGGCCGTCGATGTACTGGCGGAGTTCGGTCTTGTTCATCTGCCAGAAGAGACGTTCGGCTTGCGGCTTGTCGGTGCGGATCAGCGTTTCCATCGTCGTTCCCCTTCGTGTTGCGTTGGTCAGTGGCGCTGCCGGCGAGCCGGCGCCTTCCTGAGATCGAGGGCGACGACGAGCAGAAGTGCAGCGGAGAAAATCCCGAGGCCGTAGCCGATAAGGAGTGTGCTCACAGATTCGTACTCCGAAATTAATTGGTGTCTGAACCACTTCGAGCCGCCTGACTGCGCTCAAGGAATGGCACTGTGAGAGGCAATGCCATTCGATCAGAACAGTCGAACTCTCAAGGGCGCGCACTCGGGGTGCTGCATGCTGCGCTGCTCGGTTGATGGGTGCGGAGAATCCGCGGCCGAATGCGCGCTCTTGAGAGCATTGTTTTACGTCCCCGTCCGGCTACACCTGGCCGAGCCAGCTCCGGATCGGGGACGGCGCGACGGGTTACCACGCCACTCGTCGCCGGGCGCCGCAATGCGGTAGCAGCTCATCAGGCCGCCATTTCTCGCGCTTTTACATTCAGCCGCACGAGGCCAAGGGCTGGGTGCTGAGCACCTATTCATCTGCCGTCAGGGTTAGAGAGCGATCCGCCGGGGCGGTGGCGCAGCGATCTGTGCTGCGTTGATGTGGATTCTACTTTAAGTAGTGGAGATGTCAACAACTAAAAGTAGAAATTGGAGGCGCAACTCTTCTACTTCGAGTTGGCGAGGCGCGGAGGGGGATCTACTTGCCGTGGCGGGCGATCGTGTCTTCGCAGTTCACGATCAGGGTGGCGGCTTGACGACGGAGGTGTGCGTTCTCATACCCCGAGATTTGCGCGATCCGATTGTCTTTGGCGATCATTGCGCGCGCCCAGGCGATCTGTCTCTTGCAATCCTCTACGGCTTGCTCCGCTTTCTCTTTTTTATATTGCGGTGAAGCCCGCCGAGCATCCTCGGCGGCGGAGACGGCATCTGCTGATTTCCTTGCTTCCATCTCTGCAGCCCGGCGCTCTGCTGCGCGCCGATCATTTGCAGCTTGGGCATCCATCTTTGCAACAAACTCTTGTTCTTGCTGCGACCCAGGCAGTGAGATAGGAATGGTGTGTCCGACGCTTTCCCAGAATGGACGATCGTACTGCCTCGTTTCAATGGGGGTAGGGAGTCCGGCAAAGCCTACCTTGAATACATTTGCAGTCGCCCGATAGTACGGGTTGTTCTCTGGGCTACGTTGTCTCGTAAGAATTAAGAATCCCCGTATTGCGGGGCGACTTGGTCGATCCAAGAATGAATATTCTGCATCTGAAAGTGGGAGGCTCCCGCCTCCAAGCGAGGACGAAGGATGCGCAGCTCCTGGAAAGACGCAAGTTATTCCAGCTAGCCTCAGAGATTCGCATGCCTTTTCGGTACCGGCGGCCGTCGACAAAAGAGCAACGCTGGGCGAAGGTGCGCTGGAAGTGGTGGCGCATGCACAAAGCCCTGCCGACGCCATCAATGCGATGTAAAGAAGGGCCTCAGGTCTGCGGGCCATGTGGCCTCCAGCTAGATTGCGCCGCTCACCGCAACTACAAGTGCGATGATTTGCACGTGCGCGACGTCGGACTGATTGAGCTCCATGTCAGGGTAAAGCGCCTTGTCAGGGTTGTCCGATCTTATGGTAAGGCCGCCATCCGGCCGCTTGAATATGCGTTTGACATAGACCTCCCCCTGAAAAGATAAAACGTAAACCTTTCCAGATACGAGATCGATTGCCCGGTAATCGACGACCAGTGAGTCTCCATCGCGTACCCGCGGCTCCATGCTAGAGCCCTCTGCGACAATGGTCGCAGCCTGCTCAGGCTTAATCCCAAGTCTGGCACACCATGCTTTCCGGAATGCCTGCTTCTGCCCCTTCTCATCGACATGCCATGCAATTCGACCATTGCCGGCAGAGGCTTTGACTTCGAGTCTAGGTATCAAGACGTACTCTTCGCCCAGTTCGGAGGCGTGGTCCCACGCCAATATTGGTCTCGCACTAACTGACGCGCGGCCGTCTTTCAACTCCCCGGCGCGCGATTGTTCTCCTGCGAGTTCATTATTACCCGATTCTGAGCCCAAATGATGAACATCATGCGCGGATGGGTCGCTCTCCGCAGTGCGTCTATGAGGTTCTCTGGCAACTGGTGGTATTGGCCCGTACACAAGGGCCTCCGGAGCACACCCCACCGCCTCGGCAAGGATCTTCATCTTTTCGAGGCGAGGCATCGCCTGCCCAAGCGTATAGCGACGCACCATCTCGTAGGTGATGGATGCCCCTCGTTGCTTGAAAAAGCTGACGATTCCCTGAATGTCGAGCGAGCCCACTGCCATTGCCTCTTGGAGGCGTCTGGCAAAGTCAGGGTACTTAATGGGAAGAGTTTTAGTTTCTACCATAGGTAGAAGGTTAGCAGTCGGGGCTTGTCCAGTCATTTCTACTTTTCGTTGTTGCGTTAAGCTACTTTAAGTAGTATCTTGGCGTCATGGACGAACTCAATGACCCCAAGGCTACACCCGCCGCCGTTGGCGAGGCCATCGACATGCTCGGTGGTGACAGCGCCGTCGCGAAGATGCTCGGACTTCGTTCTTGGGCGATTAGCAAATGGCGCAAGCGTTTCCCGCCAACCCGCGCTCTCTGGCTTGCAGAGAAAACTGGTTGGCGCAAGACCCCCCACGACCTCGCGCCACGCATGTACCCGAACCCCCTTGATGGGGTTCCGCCGGATGTAATCAAAGACGGAGAGGTCGTGCCAATCATTGACGATGTGCAGCCTCCGGGTGGCGTTCCGGATCGAAAGGAGGGTGACTGACGTGAGAAATCTGTACGCGCGCTTGGTGCTTTGGCTGATCGCTCCAGCGTTGCGCCTCCAGATTGAGCGCCGGCTAGCCGAGGCAGACCGGCGATTCGAGGAGCGCCGTGAAACGATCCTTGCTAACCAAGCAGCTGGGCACAAAAGGATCGGATCTCTAGGCGATATGGGTCGGTAATGTTTTCGCTTTCGCCCAGATAAGTGGCCTGTTCGGCAAGGCTGGCGATCTTTGATTTGACTTGTGACGCTTCGCTGTACGTCATTTGGTTGATAAGCGCCTGGAAGGCAAAGGACAGAACGTCGATCCGAGCCTCGAGTTGCTTTGTCAGTTCTTCGTTGGTCATGCGAATCCCGTTGTGTGGTGGTTGAAGAGGTCAGAGGCTTCAATTCTCGCATGGCGGTGGTTCGCATCCAGTTGTGATGTAAGCAGTCTAGAGAAAGTGGTATTCCGGGGCATTCCCGGATTTTTGAATGTCGGGGAACAACAATGAACGCAATGGCACAACCTGTCTCGTTTGGCGGCTCGCGCAGCACGCCGATCGTCGAGCGCCTCCTCCGCGAGGCAATGGCTGACCCGAAAGCGAAGGCGGCGGTACTCGAGGCGACTGGCTGGGACGCTTCGATGCCGTCCAAGATCCTGAGCAACGGCGCCGGCATCACGCTCGAGCATCTCAACACCGTATTTGTCGCGCTCGGCCTGGTCGTCACGACCAAGGGCTATATGGACTATCTCGCGCAAGGAAACGTGATCGGCAGCAATTGCCGATGCGCGCGCGAAGGCTTCGGAGAGTGCGGCGGACGGTGATCTAGCGGCCGGAATCCCGACAGAAGCGTTTTCCTTTGAAAGCGCTTCTGTCTGGATTTCGTAGTCCTAAGCGGCCGACGGCCGCAGGAGAGCCGCATGGATGACTTTTTCAGCGCCCGCACCGGGCACCGCGTCTCCGAGACGCAGCAAGACAGCTTCCATTCCATTCCGCTTGCCGACCTCACGGCAAAGCAGAAGATGGTGATGGATTGCTTCAATTCGCCCGAAACCTTGCTTACCCGCGAGGACATTGCGGTGCGGGTAAATCTCAAACTCTCCAGCGTGTGCGGTCGTGCGCGCGAGCTGCTCGACGCCGAGCGCCTGGCGAAGCGCGGCAAGCGCGAATGCACCGCGACGGGCAAGTCACAAGAACTGCTCGGCTTGCCGGTGGCATGACATGGCGCGATTCCATTGCCGCTGCCGGCACTGCGAGGCGCGCCGGGTTCTGAAGAAGCCCCCCCCGGAGTACGTCCGGCAGCCGCAGTGCAACGTCTGCGGTCGGCGCGACTTCCGAATCGACGCATGGATGCAGAAACGGAACACGCGCCTCATGGCGTGCACATGCGCCGGTTACTGGTTCTGGCATCGGCGCGGTTCACTGTACTGCTGGCACAGGGCCGATGGCTCTATCCGATCACCTGGCGATCCCGATTTCGCGGATCGCAATCCGCTGCCTGAAGCGGTAGCGGCCTGAATACCTCCCGGAGGAAGCGTGGCAAAAAATTCCATCGACGCGTACGGCGCTGCCGGCAAGAGCAATGTCCTGTTCTTCGACCCGGACGCGCTGACGCTCATCACGGACCCGTCGCATCCGCTGTTTGATCGGCGTGCGCTCCTGCCGTTCGACGAAGCCATGGTGCGGAATATCCGTCACCGCGGCGTGCTCGAGACAATCCTCGTGCATAAGGATCCGGAAACAGGCGACGTGATCGTTGTCGACGGTCGCCGCCGTGTGATCGCGGCGCGTGAGGCGAACCGCCGACTGCGGGAAGCAGGCGAAGCGACGGTGATGGTGCCGGCGCTTCCAAAGCGCGGGAAGAAATCGGAACTCGCCGGGATGATGGTCGCGACTAACGAACATCGTGAGCACGACAGCCCGATCAACCGTGCCGAGAAGATGCAGCGCCTGCGCGATCTCGGGTACGACGACGAGCAAATCGCCGCAGAGTTTCGTATCGAGCCGCCGACGGTCGCAGCATCGCTGCGCCTGCTCGATTGCACGGCTGCCGTGCGCGATGCGCTCGAAGCTGACCAGATCACGGTATCACATGCGCTGAAGCTGGCGAAGCTGACCCCGGAGCAGCAGCGCGAGAAGGTCGCGGCAGTGATCGCGGCTGCCGACGGCAAGGAAGGCCATGCGAAGGCGCGCGCGCAGAAAGCCGTGCTGATGGGCGATGCTGCCCCGCGCATGCGTACCCGCAAGCAGATCATCTCCGAGCTGGCGAACGCGACCGGCGAGCGCGCAGAGGCATTGCGCTGGGTGCTGTGGCTGCCCGAAGGCGAGCCGACCGCTCGGGCGGTCGATTCCCGTCAGATGTCGATTGACGAGGCCGCATGAGCATTCAAGCAATGGCGTGGGCCATCGAGCAGCAAGAGATCTCCGATTCTCTCGCGCGCCATGTGCTCCTCTGCCTCGCCAACTATGCCGACAACGACGGCGGGGCTGCTTTCCCGTCGGCGGCAACGCTCGCAGTCGATACGGGCATGTCGGAGCGATCGGTGCGCAACAAGCTCGATTTGCTCGAGCAGGCCGGCCTCATCCGAAAGGGCAACCAGGCCATCGTCGCGGCATATATCGAACGCGGTGATAGGCGCCCGATTTGCTTCGATTTGGCGATGCCGGTACGTGAAGAAAAACGGGGTGCACGTGGTGCAGGTCGTAATTCACGGGGTGCACACGGTGCAGGCCGTGACGCCGAACGGGGTGCAGCTGGTTCCACAACGGGGTGCACGTCGTTCCAGAACGGGGTGCAGGAGATTCCAGAACGGGGTGCAGGAGCTGCAGGTAATCCTTCCCTTAACCCTTCCCATAAACCGTCCATTAACCAAAACCATGGAAGCGCCGTCGTGCTTCCCGATTGGTTGCCTGCTGATGCATGGGGGAAGTTCGTCGCATTCCGAAGGGCAGGAAACGGTAAGCGGAAGTTCACCGAGCACGCTGAGCAACTGCTGTTGGACGATCTGGTGTTGCTGCGCAGCGAGGGTAACGATCCCGTGAAGGTGATCGAACAGAGCATCAAACGCGGCTGGACTGGGCTCTTCAAAATTTCGGGCCAGCGCCACGAAGCGCCGGGGTCGGTTAGCCGGGATGAAGCCCGGGCAGCCGCCGCAGCATCCATCGGACTGGGAGCACGATCACATGACCACGACATCGCAACTATCGACGCAGACTTCCGGCGCATCGATTGACCCTATGGACTGGCTCTTCGGGCAATTGCACGGCATGTTCGGCAACAAGCTACTCGACTCGTGGCGCAGCGGCCATCTCGAGGGCGGCAAAGATACCGGGATCGAAAACATGAAATCGGTATGGGCCGAAAAGATTCGTGCGAACGGCTTGAAGTTCGCGGACGTGCGGCGCGGTCTGGCAGGCGCCGAACGACTGAAGTGGCCGCCGACCTGGGGCGAGTTCCTCGACCTCTGCAAGCCGCCCCTCAACGTCGACGTTGCGCTGTACGAGGCGATCGAGCAAATGCGCGCCCGGCGCGATGGCAAGGACGTATGGTCGGATTCCGCGATCTTCTGGGCAGCTGCGAAGGTGGGCGAGCACGACATGCTCGGCCTCACGTTTTCCCAGATCAAACCGCGCTTCGAAGCGTCGCTGAAGAAGGTGCTCGAGGGCGAGGTTTTGCCGGTCCCTGCCCGTGTGCCGATGATTCAGGCGCCCGAGAAAACGGAATCGACGCGAGAACACGGGCGCCAACGCCTCGACGAGCTCAATGCTGCTGACCTGATGAGGAACGTTTCAAAGGGCGGAAACATCGAGTGGGCGCGCCGGATCATCGACGAAGAATTGCGCTCCGGGAAGGTGCCGCTCCACAAGCTCAACATTGCGCGCGAAGCGATTTCTAACGTCACGGGTAAGCAGGCATGACGTCTCGAACTGCATGGCCAATGCGTGTCGACGTCGGCACGAAGACCGTCGGCACGGCCCGCGTTCGCGATGACTCGCGGCCGAAGATGACGGCCGCCCAGAAGGCGATCTTCGATGCCACAGGCAACCGGCCGCGCGCCGATGCTAGTTTCGACGACATCGCTGACGGCATCGATTCGGGTCGCCCCGTGCCGCTGTCGATGCAGAGGCCTGCTAGGCCGTCGAAATACCGCAACCAGCGTTGCGAGCACGAGGGCGTCACGTTCGACAGCCGCCGCGAGCGTGATCGCTGGGTCGTTCTGCGCCGAGAACTGGCCGCCGGTCTGATTTCTGAACTCGAGCGGCAGGTCGCTTTCGTCCTGGCGGAGCCAGTCGTGATCAATGGCCGGAAGAAGCCTGCGCTCCGATATGTCGCGGACTTCGTCTACGAGCGAGACGGCAAGACGGTGATCGAGGACGTGAAGGGCGTGATCACCGCCGAGTATCGAATCAAGCGTCATCTGATGGCCGTACGCGGCCTGCAAATCGTCGAAATCAAGTGAGGATCGAATGGCAAACGGGAAGTTGGGTCCAGTCTCGGTGAAGATCATTGAATTCGTGAAGGCAAATCCGGGTATCCATGCGGGTGAAATCGCTCGGCGACTCGGTAAAGGACGTGGCGGCAGTACGCGCGAAACGATCCGCCGGCTTCTCGAAGACGGGTACCTCTCGAAGGGCAAAAAATACTATGCGCCCGGCGCTAAAGGTCATGCCGTTCACCCGCTGAAATACACGGGCAAGTCGTATGAAAGTGGATACGACTTCACCACCTCGAAGCGATCGGCTCGAATTCAGCAGCGTATCGCTGAAGGGCTGGAGCAGGATGCGCAGCTGAACGAATCGATCGTATGGGCCGGAAAGGCGATCCGCGCGATGGTTGACGCCGCTCGGATTGCTGCATGAAGCGTTCAGGTTTTGGCCCGCGCAAGACGCAGATGGCGCGCGGTTCATGGTCCCGTAAAAGCTCACCGTTGCCGCAGCAGTCGCCGCGAAAGGTCGCGATGAAGCGGAGCTCGAAGCGGCCGACAGTTGCGGAAGGCTCGAAGTATCTCGCGGCCTGCCGCGGTGAACCGTGCTATCTGCGCGTGCGGGGCGTCTGTCGGGTAAATCCGCTCGACGACACCGTGGTGCCATGCCATTCGAACCAGGCGCGTCACGGGAAGGCCGGCGCGATGAAGGCGAAAAACGAATTCACAGTGCCGGGCTGCAATGCCTGTCATGCGTGGATCGACCAGAACCGTGTCGGCACGCCTAAGCAGGTCAAGTTCGATGTCTGGGACCGCGCATTCGCCGAGTGGGAGCCGGTGCGCGCCCGAAAGATGGGAGAGGCAAATTGCCAGTGAGATTGTGGGTCGAGATTCCGGATGGGACGTTCAGCGCTCCTCGCCGGCGCGGATCGGGTGGCATCGTGATCTGCGAGCGAACGCGCACGATCGACGCTACGGTTTTCCGTATCTTGCGAATCGCTACGGTCAAGCGGCAACTGATCGCGGCCGTTGAGGTGGATGCGTTCATACCGGAAATGCACCGCTCTCGCCTTCCGAGCGTAGATGGGCGCTGGGTCGCGCCGGGCGTATTTCGGGCGAAGGCGTATGTGCTTCAGAACAAGAAGTCGGAGGTGCTCGCGCAGTTTCTGGCGAGCGGTGATCTCGAGTGGAACGTAGGAGGCGACGAGTGAGCGAGGTTGCATGCATTGAGCTGTCATCGGTGCCCGATCCGCTGCGCGCGATTGCGGCGAGCCGCGTTGACGAACCATCCGGCGACCGTCTGGTTGCTTTTTCGGGTTGCCCGGTGATCGGGCGCGAGGCGGACAACGGCGAAATCGAATTTACGTTTCCACGGGGCGTTGAGCTGCGCGAATCGTTCATCGACTGGATGCTCTAT
>JGI24739J22299_10000450_pt1 | contig 14358 bp, 10 predicted proteins | sample KBSCornC5_FD_22299 | JGI IMG/M metagenome (IMG submission 22299)
ACCGAACAATCGACCGGCGAGAAGGTCCACGTGGTCGGCATATGGGATGGGCCGGAGGAAGCCCGCCGCGTCGGTGAGGAAATTGAAAGCGCGCAGCGGAACGGCATTCGGCTCGATCAAATTGCCATACTGGTTCGCGCGCAATTTCAGACGCGCGAATTCGAAGACCGCTTCATCGCGATCGGACTGCCTTACCGCATTGTCGGCGGCTTCCGCTTCTATGAGCGCGCCGAGATACGCGACGCGCTCGCTTATCTGCGGGTGATCGCGCAGCCTGCTGACGATCTCGCATTCGAGCGGATCGTCAACGTCCCCAAGCGCGGCATCGGCGACAAGGCCATGGCCAAGCTTCACCAATTGGCGCGTGCCGAAGGCCTTCCCCTCACCCACGCGGCAGCGCGGATCCTGGACACGGATGAGCTAACCCCGCAGGCACGCCGCGCGCTCGGCAATCTGATCGGAGACATTGCGCGCTGGCGCGCGAAGCTCGACGAACTGCCGCATGCCGAGCTCGCGCGGATCATGCTCGACGAGAGCGGCTATACCGGAATGCTCCAGGCCGAACGCTCGGCAGAGGCCGCAGGTCGGTTGGAGAATCTGACCGAGCTCGCCCGCGCGATGGAGGAATATGAGACGCTCGGGGCCTTTCTCGAGCATGTCAGCCTGGTCATGGACAATGATGCCAATGCCGAGGAGGCAAAGGTAACGATCATGACGATCCACGCCGCCAAGGGGCTGGAATTCGACACGGTTTTCCTCGTCGGCTGGGAGGAAGGCGTGTTCCCGTCGCAGCGCGCGCTCGACGAAGGCGGCACCGCCAGCCTCGAAGAGGAGCGCCGCCTGGCCTATGTCGCGATCACGCGTGCGCGGCGGCGGGCTACTATTCTCCATGCGGCCAACCGGCGCATCTATGGCCAATGGACCTCGTCCATTCCCTCGCGCTTCGTGAACGAGCTTCCGGCCGAGCATATCGAAACCGAGACGACGATGAGCGGGGGCGAGAGCCTGTGGCGTGCGCAGTGGAGCGAGCAGGCGGATCCCTTCGCGCATGTCGCGCGGGCGCAGCATCGTGGGCCGGGATGGCAGCGTGCGGTGGGTAGGCCGCTCGATATGTCGCCGACCCGTCTCGCCGAGGTGAAGGCCAGCGCCGCCAGCTTCGCCGCCAAGCCCCGGGGTGATATCGCGCTGGGACAGCGCGTCTTCCACAGCAAGTTCGGCTACGGCCTGATCGCTGAGATCGAAGGCAACAAGCTGGAGATCGATTTCGAGCATGCGGGCCGCAAGCGCGTCCTCGACAATTTCGTCACGCCGGCCTGAACGTTCCTGTCGTCATCCCGGCGACGGCCGGAATCCACTCGGCGGCTTGGCTGCGCCCTCCCGGTAGATTCCCGCCTGCGCGGGAATGACGAAGGGATGAGAGGCGGCGTTGGCCCACCGCCTCTCCTGTACTCTTACGCCGCCGCGAAGTCGCGGTCGTAGAAGGTATCGATCTGTTCGCTATAGGCGCGGTTGAAGGCCGGCCCCTGGTCGGCGGAATAACGTGGCGCCTCCTCCAGATCTTCCTTCACCAGGTCGATTTGATAGCCGCCCAGTTCCTCGTCATAGGTGAGCCGATCCCAGGGGAGCGGGAAATAATCCGACCCCAGCCCGAACAGGCCACTGAACGACAGCACTGCATATTCGACCTGCCCGTTCAGTTTATCGACCATGAAATTGTAGATGGTCCCAAGCCGGTCGCCATTGCGATCATAGACCGCCGTGCCTTCGACCCTGTTCGACGCGATAAGTTCGGCGGTTTCGTCGGTTTCGATGTCGGTGTCAGCCATATCTACTCTCCACACTGCCCCCGCGCGGATAAGGCTGAAGCCCAACGAAGACAAAGGCATGACCGATTTACGACAGCGCAAAAATTCCGCGCCGGGAGGGTCGGTCAGGCTGTCGGCGCGACCTGGCTCATGATCGCAAGCGGGCGACCTTCATTATCCTCGAAGAAGGCCATCCACTCCTCTGTGCCGTCGTCATGGCGATGAATCATGTGCGGTGCGTGGGTGAAGGCCACGCCCTTCCCTTCCAATCGCCCCCACGCGGCGTGAATATCGGCAACGCGGAAATAAATAATCGATTCTGCCGCTTCGCTCTCGTCTTGCGACAGGAATAACCGCACTCCGCCGCAATCGAAGAAAGCGAGCGTGCCGTAGGTGTAAAGATGCGGCAGACCCAGCACCTCGCCATAGAAAGCGCAGGCGGCGCCGATGTCCTTTACCCTGCGCGCGATTTGCCCGATTTGACCTAGANTGGCGTCCNCCATCATCACATTCCTCCGATCAGCGAGCGCGCTGTTACGTCGCACGCCGTCCCACCGTTTGAGTTCTACCCGGCTCGAAAAGCCCAGCTTCTGCAGCACATTGGCAACGTGGAACTTGACCGCATCCTTGCTGACCCCAAGGCGCTGCGCGATCAGGCGGTTCGTCATGCCGTGCCGAATACTGTCAGCAACGCGCCATTCGGCCGGGGTCAGAATGTCTTCATGCGGAGGCCGTCCGCGTGCTTTCCGGGTCGCCATGACAAAGCTTCTAACCCTGCTGCGTGCGATTTTCCCTACCCATACCCGATAATGAATCTCAGGCGTGTCGGCTTTGCCAGCAGCACCTCGCCGCGCCCGTAGACGATGCCCGCCAACAGGCGTACAAGCTTTGCACAGTATATCCGGCGGGNGCTGGGACGATGACGGAAGTCNCCATAGCGAATAAAGCCATGGAGGGGGATGGCTTCTACAACCGCCACTCCAGTCTTCAGGCTGCTGGGATCGAGCTTGCATTACCGCTGATCGAGGCTGCCGCACAGACGATTACGGGCGCGCCGGCTCCGCAGCCGCTGGTTATCGTCGATTATGGCTCGTCACAGGGCGTCAATTCAATGAGGCCGATGGGCGTGGCAATCAAGGCGCTCCGCGACAGGTTCGGCGGCGGACGGCCAATCGAGGTGATCCATACCGATTTGCCGTCGAACGACTTTGCTTCGCTGTTCACGACGATAAGCGAACATGCGGCAAGCTACATGGCCGGGCGTCAAGGCATCTTTCCCACCGCTATCGGGCGCAGTTATTTTGAGCCTCTCCTTCCGCCCGGACGCGCCCATCTCGGATGGAACAGTTGGACGTTGCACTGGCTGAGCCGCAACCCCGTCCAGGTCGACGATCATGTGTTCGGCATCCTCAGTAACTCGACCTCAGCCCGGAATATGGTTCGGTGCCAGCAGGAGCAGGATTGGCGAAACTTCCTGCTTGCACGATCTTCCGAACTGGCGGCGGGAGCCAAGCTGGTCAGTCTATCGATGGGCGCGACGCCTGATTGCCATGGTTGGGACTGGATCGCGGGCGAATTATGGAGCGCTGCGGTCGAAATGGCTGACGAGGGGCGCATTTCGGCCGAAGCGCTGAGGCGTTTCACTATACCGGTTGCCGGACGCACCACCGAGGACATCGAGGCGCCATTTTCGCGCGGCGAGGTCGCAGGGTTGGCGCTCCAGCATGCGTCGGTCGTGCCCGCCCCGGACCCCTTTTGGGATCTCTTCGTCGAAACCGGTGACGCGCAGCAGCTGGCACGAAGCTGGGCAGGCATGCTCCGAGCGGTGAGCGCTCCCATTGCCATGGCGGCGTTCAGCGCTGAACCGGATGCAGCGGCCCGAACCAANGAACTTTTTCTTCGCCTGGAGGGTCGCGTCGCGGCGGCGCCTCAACCTCATCGGCATTTCGTCGCGATCAGCGTGATTGAAAAGGTCGAGAGCTGAACGATCGCAAAAAGTCAGCCGTGACCCATGACCAACGGCGTCTCCATTTCGGATTTTGCCAGCACGGTCAGTGTCATCGCCGATCGTAGCTTGAAACCCAGTTTCTCATAAAGGGCGATCGCGCCCACATTGTCGGCATANGAATGCAGGAAAGGCGTTTCCCCGCGTGCGAGTATCCGGGCCGCGGTGATGCGCATCAGATCACTGGCGCAGCCATAGCCTCGGAAATCGGGGTGGGTGCAGACCCCGCTCACCTCGGTGAACCCTTCGGGGCGGAGCCTTTCGCCCGCCATCGCGACAAGCCGCCCTTTTTCCCTGATGCCGATGAAATTGCCCATCCGATTGGTATGCTCGAAGAACGGGCCGGGTTCGGTCAGACGAGCGAGCTCGAACATGTCGGACGCGTCGGCCTCACCCAGTCGTTCGATCGTGAAAGCCGATTTGGGCGCCTCCACATGATCGGCAATCATCTGCACGCATCGCGCGGTATGGTGCACCACAAGCAAGCCCGGCGGCGGCGCGACCTCGTCGACCTCGACCAGCCACAAGCCTTCCGGGCCGATATCTAGATAATTCAGCGCGATCCGACTCCGCTCTGACGCATCGGACGCGGCAGCGAAAACCCCATAATCGGGCTTCAGGCGTACAGCGCTGCCGACCCGCTCGGCGATGTCCGCCTGCCGGGTGGTGAGGGCGCTCCAGATCGGACGGTCGAGCGGGTGGGTCACTCGGCCTTGTTACCCGTCCATTTGTCCATCCAGCCGAACACATTCTGATACCATTGCAGGCTGTTCTTCGGCTTCAGGACCCAGTGATTCTCATCCGGGAATATCAGCAGCTTCGAGGGGATGTTGCGCCGCTGGAGCGCAGTGAAAGCAGCGAGCCCCTGCGTGTAAGGGATGCGGAAATCCTTCTCGCTGGTGATGACGAGCTGCGGTGTCTGCCACTTGTCGACGAAATTGACCGGATTCCATTTCTCGTACGCGTCTGGGTCCTCGAAATAGGCTTTTCCGCCATGCTCCCATTCGTCGAACCAGAGCTCCTCGGTCTCATAGGCCATGGCACGCGCATCGAACACCCCGTCATGCTGGACGATGCACTTGAACCGGTCCGGCCAATTGCCCTCGATCCAGTTCATCATATAGCCGCCATAGGAACCGCCGGCGGCACAGACGTTGCTTCCGTCCACGAAATCAAACCGTTCCGTAGCCTCCTTAAGGCCAGCTTTAAGATCGCTCAGCGGCCAGCCGCCCCAATTGCGGTTGATCGAATCCGTGAAGGCCTGACCGTATCCCACGCTCCCGTGGAAATCGACTGATACGACCGCATAGCCGTGCCCTGCCCAGGACATCGGATTCCAGCGATAGGACCAGCTGTTGCTGAAGCTGCTCTGCGGCCCGCCATGGACCAGGAAAGCGACGGGAGCCTTGGCGCCGGGCGCAAGCGACGCCGGGCGCATCACGAAGCCCCATACCGTATCGCCATTCGCGCCCTTGAAATTGAAGCGGGTGACGGTCGGCAGATCAACGCCGGCCAGTCGCGCGGCATTGGCATTCGTGAGTCGCGTGACGCGGCCGTTCGGCTCCCACCGCCAGAGGTCGGCAGGGGCGGTCAGCGTATCGAGAGCGTAGATCAGACCGCCCTTGGGCAGCACGTCGAACGCGGCCACATGCCCCGCGCCGGTCAGGCGGTGGACCTTGCCATCGGCCAGATCGACACGGAAGAGCGGCTGATCGAGCGTGTCCTCAGCGGTTATGTAGAGGCTTGCGGAGTCCGGCGCCCACTTGAGCGCCCCGACCGAGCGATCCCATTTCTCCGTGACCGCACGCGCCTGGCCTGAGCGGAGGTCGCGGACCCACAATACAAGGCGGTCAGCCTCGTAACCGGGCCGTTTCATCGCAGTCCAGGCGAGCCAACGGCCGTCGGGCGAGATCGCAGGCACGGTGTCCGTGGCTTTGTTATCAACGGTCAGGTTGACCGGCGGAGCAGAGCCGTCGGCAGGTGCCGCGAAGATGTCGAGATTGGTCGACAAGGCTTCGATCCGCCCTGCCTCGCGCAGCGCGAAATAGACAGTCTTGCCATCGGGGCTCCATGCGATCTCGTCACCGCCGCCCATCGGCTTGTTTGGGGTATCGCCCACCAGCGAGCCTTCGATTGCGTGCCCCGGCCCTTCCGCCCGGCCATTGGCGAGCGGAATTACGAATAGCTGCGAGCGCTGGCCGTCAGCCCAGCTGTCCCAATGACGAACGAACAATTGATCGTAGGTACGGCCGCTGCCCGCATCCTTGACCTTTTCAGGTTGTTTCGCGTCCAGATTGGCCGCACCAACCGGCTTGTCGGCCCATACGAGAATGGCGTCGCCCTTGGGTGACAGTTTGAAGCCCGACAGGTCATATTCGCCTGTAACCTGTGTCGGCGCTCCGCCAGCCATTGAAACGCGCCAAACCGCGCTGACGTCGCCCTTCCGGTTTGACAGGAAATAAAGGTCGCCGTCGGGACCGAAGGCGGGATCACTCTCTTCGGCTTCGGTCGAGGCGAATTTCTCGGGCGCCGCGCCCTTGGCCTTCAGATCGAGCCGCCAAAGATCGTGGCGCCCCTTATTCGCGGCTAGATCGGTCTCACGCTGATCCCACACCAACCAGCGCCCATCGGGCGAGACCACAGGCGCGCCGACGCGCGAGAGCGAAACCATGTCCTGCGGAGTGAAGGGACGAGCAAGAGAAGGCGCGGCAAGGGCGGCCGCAAGCGCCAACAAAGGAAGCTTGGTCATGGTGTCGACCTAGCAAGCAATCGGCCCAACCACCAAGCAACTTGCTTCAGGGGGTGATGCCGAGCTTGGCGGCCTTTGCCGCCAGCTTGGGATCGATCTGGCGCGCCCTGGACATGTCCGCTTCGCCCGCATCCTTCCGCCCCAGACGCAGCTCGGCGATGCCGCGTCCGTAATGCGACCACGCCATCGTGTCGTCCTTCCCAAGCGCTTCGTCATAATCGGCGACCGCCTTCACGAAATCGCCCATGCGCAGCCGAACGAGGCCGCGGCTGTCGAGGAAGGACGGGTTGTGCGGCATTGCCGAGAGTGCCGCGTTGCAATCCTTGAGCGCCAGTGGGAGCGCGGCCCCGCTCAACGCTCGAGCCCAGCACCGACCGTTAAGCGCGGATGGCTTGCGGCTGTCGTCCGGATGCGCCGCGATCCACAGATCATATTGAGCGATAGCCTGCTGATACTCGCCGATATCGCTGTACATCGCGGCAATCTCCAGTCGCCGCGTCGAGTTCTTCGATGCGGCAGTCGCAGCCGCGTCGAGATCGGCACGGATATCCACGTCATGATCGAGCTGACGACGCAGTGCCGCACGCATAATGTGCGCCTCGACATCGTCTGCCTTCTGCTTGAGCAGGTGGTCTAAGTCGTCCAGCGCCTTCGCAGGCTGACGCATGCGCGCGTAGAGTTCGGCTCGCTGACGCAGGATCTCGATATTGTCCGGCGCGAGCTTCGCGGCCTGATCCAAGTCCGCGAGTGCGTCCTTCAGTCCTCCGCGTGCCGCGCGCGCCGCGCCGCGGCGGATAAAGCCGTCGGCGTCCTGGGGTTCCGGCTCGCTGCCAACGCCCTGTGCAGCAGTCGTGGGCCGGGGTTCCTGCGCGTCATCACCGGCATCCAGATTGCCGAGGTCAAAGACATGACCTCCGTTGAAGGTGAACGACAATCGGTGGAGCTTGTTCGACCAGAAGATGCGATGCGAAAGGAAGAAGTCCGCTCCGACCAACATGTCGGCCGCGTCGAAATCGCCGCCAAACCGGATTCGCGTATTGCGGATCTCCTCATCGCCGATTCTGACGCTTTGGATCGGGCCAATCCAGGTCTGCACCAGACGGCGGCCTATTCCGCGCGACTGCCCTCCATCAGTGATGCCCGGCGATCCCGCTTTGAGCCCCAGCCGCGAGGCGGCGCTCCGCGAGATAAAGGAGGTGCTGGCGCCAGTATCGAACAGGGCGCGCAGCTTGATGCCGTTCAGATAAACGGGGGCGATAATATGCGACGGGCGCGCCACATCCTCCGTCTCCACTTCAGAATATGGCGTACCTGCCGCGGCCCAATAGACCAGGTTCGATTTGGAGTTGCACCCTTCCAACCGGATTATTCGGATTACGCCATGCGCAAGGTCGAACTCCGCGTCAGCCATGGCAAGAAAGTTCTGGCCCAGCACCCCGACCGACCCGGTATCGCTGCCACCGACCAGAAACTCCACGCGCGGTATCGATACGCCCAGAATCTTGAACGCGTTGACCGTCGTAAGACGCGGTTGGATGTCTCCCCCAGCCCCGCTTAGCCTGAAGCCCGCCGGTGCATCATCGAGCTTCAAATCATAGTCCGCCGCGGCGGCGCTGGACATCAAACTGAACCAGGCGCCGGTATCGGCGATGAACCTCGCCGGCTTTCCGTTGATTTCCGCGTGGACCATGGGCTGCAATCCCGACATGGTCACGGGAAGCTCGGCCATTGGCTTTATGTGACAGGTCGCGGCAGTCGCCGCGGGAGCCACGATCCCTGCAAGTAGCGCGCACCCGATTCGGTCCAATTTACGCACTTCTGTTTCTCCCCGTGCCGAAACTGCAGAGGGCCTCGTGCAGGATCAAGGGATCGCCGACATTTCGGCTGCAACGGATATTATGTTCTAGTCTTAGCGCCCGGTACTATCGCCCGATGATCCGCGCGACTTCGCGCGCGACAACACGCTCCACCAGGTCAGGAAGATTCGCGTCTAGCCATTCCTTGAGCATCGGGCGCAGCATCTCGCGCACCAACCCATCCAGCGTATTCTCACCGGCGCGCGGGTCGATCGCAACATTCGCCAGAGCCGCGAGCGCCGCCTTGCTGGCCTTTACAGCTTTGCCGGAGACGAGAGGCTCCTCGTCTGGCGACTCTCCGAGTTCCAGTACATCTTCCTGATCATCGGCCGTGATTGCCGGAGCAACCGTCGGAGCGCCGGTTCCTGAAGTCGTGGGAAAACGCCGCGCCGCCTCGACATCCGCGCTGATGATGCGCTTGATCGAAGCCAGGACGTCTTCCATCGATTGTTCGGGCGCGCCGTCACTCATGCGCGGGAATATTGCCTATTGCGCGGGCGGTGTCACGATATTGTCGGGATCGTAGGGCAGAACGGCCGGGTCGACCGGTGTCGGTCCCGTCGTCCGCGTGCCCTTGGGCGCATAGCGCGGCTGCTCGCTCCAATCCCCGATCCAGCCGCGAATATGCTTGTAATTGGCGGTGGGATCATAGAGCGCGCCGCCATCGAGGCCGAGGTCGCGCGCTTCGGCCAGGCCCATGGCGTTCAGCAGCGCAAAGCCTGCGACATATTCGTCGTGCTGCGCCGACACGAGCTGCACGCGCGAGTTCAGCAATTCCTGCTCGGCGTTCAGCACGTCCAGCACGGTTCGCGTGCCGACGCGGTTCTCAGCGCGCACGCCTTCGAGCGCGAGCTCATTGGCCTGGACCGCTTGCTCGTTGGCGGTGATCGCCGCTGCCGCTGCCTGATAGCTCGCAAAAGCAGCACGCGTGGTTGCAATCACCTGGCGCTCGGTATCGATTCCCTGTTCGACCGCGACATTCTGCGCTGCCTGCGCCTGGCGCACGCGCGCGCCAGCTATGCCGCCCTGGTAGAGCGGCAGCGTCATCTGAACGCCGAACGTGTTTGAGGTCTGCGTCTGATCGAGATGCGTGCCAGGGGACTGGCCGAACACGCGGTTCGCCGTGCCGAGATAATTATTGTAGTTTGGGCCCGCGACGACCGAGACGGTCGGCAGCCGCTGACCTCGCGCCGCGCCCACATCAAAGCCCGCAGCGGTCGCAGCCGCGCGCGCCGCATCGATTGCCGGACTATTTTCCAGCGAGACAGTCACAGCCTGATCGGGATCGCCCGGCAGCTTGGGCAAAGGCGGTGGTGGCGCCAGATCCGTGGGCCAGCTTCCCACCACGCGGCGATAATTCTCCTTGCTTGTCGTCAACGCGCCCTGCGCGGTAATCAGCTGACTGCGCGCCAGGCTAAGGCGTGCTTCCGACTGGGCGACATCAGTGCGGGTTAGATCGCCCACCGCAAACCGGTCGCGACTTGCCTTCAGGTTCGTGCCGAGGACGTCGACATTCTTCTTGTTGAGATCGACGATCGAGGCGTCGCGGATCACGTCCATATAGGCGCTGACCACCTGGACGAAGATGTTACCTTCGGTGAGCCGCAGATCCGCCCGGCCGGAAACGACGCGCGATTCGGCGGCGTTGATCGCGTTACGCACGCGCCCGCCCTGAAAAACGGGATAGGAGATATTGAGCTGCGCGGTCAGCGTGCGCGCGCCATTATCGAGATGCGTGATGCCATTGGTATTCTGCGCCAGGCCCACCGTGCTCGAAACACCAAGCCGTGACTGCCCCTTGGCAAGCGCCACGCCCTCGTCGACGCCGCGCAATTGCGCGCGCGCGGCCGCAAGCGCCGGGCTGCTATTATAGGTTTCGATGAATGCATCCTGCAGCGTGGCCGCCATCGTCTGCGTGCCAAGCGCCGCCCCCGCGAGAAGCGCGGCGACCTTCCTCCCCCCGAAACGCATCAGAACGTGAACCCCTTCTCCATCTGGAAACCGGGCAGGATTGGCGCGTCGGCGTCCGCAAAGCTCAGTATCCCGAAGCCGCCACCGGCCTTATGCCCAATCGAGAGGCGAGCCACGCCATTCTCGAGTACGGGTGCGGCGACGCGTCCGCCGTCCGCCAGTTGATCGATTATCGCGGGAGGGATGAACTCGATCGCACCATCGAACAGGACCAGGTCGTAAGGCGCGCCCTTGGCCCAGCCCTTCGCCAAGGCGCCGTTGGCGCGGCTAACGTTCGCAGTTGGTGGCGCGATGTTCGCCAGCGCCTCATTGTCCTCGAGCGCGACGACGCTGGCGACGAGTTCAGCCAGCACCGCCGCGGAATAGCCGCTGCCCGCGCCAATCACGAGCGCGCGATCGGTCGGCTTGACCCGTGCCTCGGTAAGCAGCCGCCCCAACACCATGGGCGAAGGCATCCAGCGGCCGTCGGCGATGGCGAGACTCCTGTCGAGATAGGCGAGCGATGCCTGGCCCGCGGGCACGAAGCGCTCACGCGGCACCTTGCCCATCGCCGCAACCACGCGTGGATCGTTGACCGCGGTCGTGCGCAACTGGCTCGCCACCATCGCGCGGCGCATCTGGTCGTAATTCTGTTCGGTCACTTCTGCGTTGCCCTCTTCAGGTGTCTTACTGATACAAGACACCGCGCCGGATGGCAACGCCTTATCGGACGCGCTTGTCGAGGCCAAGAGGAGCATGATCCATGCCAGACACTATTGCGACCGTTTGCGCACCGTTGCGCAACTGCAGGCTGTTCGAAAATGGACAGGGTGGATCATGATTGTGCGTTTTCGGACACATGGATCCAGGAGAGCCCTTCGGACGGGCCAAACGCAAAGTCGGGCGAACTAGGGGTTGCGCACCTCGAAAAAACCAAGCATCTGCGCGCCTCCGGCCCGATGGCGGAGTGGTTACGCAGAGGACTGCAAATCCTTGCACGCCGGTTCGATTCCGGCTCGGGCCTCCACCTGCTTGTCGTTGTAGGGTTGAACCCAAACAACGGCGCATTCAGAACCTCGCAGCGGGACGCTCGACGCAGGTCGCCCGATGGGCAGAGAGCGCATTTTGGAGTCAGCTGCAAAGACCTTCGCTTGGTGCTGGCCTCGCCATCGGCGATGACGGCCGTNGCTTCCTGGCCCGTGGGCGCGGTCCAAGNTTAGCCCGCGGGCTGCTAAAGGCTCCCTGCTGATATTCAGAGTGTATCCTGCAACCACGCCATTCGACGAGCGATGGTTTCTTTGCGGACATTGCGATCGGTCGGACAGCTAGGTGGATGGAAGGCAGCGTTCACGCCCAGCAACAATTAGCGCGCGCCTGAAGCTTGCAACTATCATTAGCGCTCCGCCAGCGCCACTAGTGAAGCACATCCACCAACTTCCGCCAACTCTGCATTCATTCAACCAATATTCCCGGACATGAATTAACTCTATGTTGTTTCTTTACTGGAGCGAATGACGCTATTTACTTGTCCGAAATGGATGAAGCGAACTTGACGCGTTTCACATAGCAGCCCATCCCGGTCATTCGCCCTTCGGGCGGAACTGATGTGCTGTATGACGTCGACTGATCGACCAAAGATATCGCCCACCGGCGGCACCTTGCTGATAGCCTTCGGGTTGATGCTGCAATCGACTTCGGTCGAGGCAGCGGCAGCGCCCGACCTCGCCAGCATGTCGATCGAAGAATTGGCCGCGATTCCAGTAACATCCGTGTCCAAGAGCGCTCAGCCGCTCAGCGATGCGCCCGCCGCGATCTTCGTGATAACCCACGATGAGATCATGCGGGCGGGCGCGACCCGCCTTCCCGAAATGTTGCGCCTGGCTCCTAACCTTCAGGTCGCCCAGATCACTGCCAGCCGCTTCGCCATTTCGGCGCGCGGTTTCAACAGCAGCGTCTCTGACAAGCTGCTCGCCTTGGTGGACGGGCGTAGCATCTACACGCCTTTTTCCTCCAGTGTGGACTGGCCTCTTCAAGAGGTGCCCCCCGACGATATCGATCGGATAGAGGTGGTCAGCGGCCCGGGTGGGACCTTGTGGGGCGCGAACGCGGTCAACGGTGTGATCAACATCATCACGCGCAAATCCAGCGAAACGCAGGGTTTGGCGCTGGATCTCGGCGGCGGCACCCGCAGAATAGAGGGCCGGTTGCGCTACGGCGGAAGATTGTCCGACACGATCAGCTACCGCTATTATATCGGCGGCTTCGACTATCGCGATGTGGACTTGACCGGGACCGGCGCGAAGGCTCGCGACGCCTGGCACAAGATCCAGGGCGGCTTTCGGGTGGATTGGGAGAAATCCAACGATCTGATCACGGTTCAAGGCGATGCGTATGACGGCGCCGAACAGGGGCTGACCACCGCTGATCAGACGATGTCGGGCCGTAATGTAATCGGCAGATGGACGCACCAAATCGGGGCCAAATCGAGCCTGCAGATCCAGACTTACTACGATCGCCTGCAATTCGCCGTCCGGGACAGGTATGCAAACTATCTGGATACGTACGATGTTCAGGCGCAGCATAATTTTGCGCTAGGGGATCACGCGATCGTCTGGGGCGGCGGCTTTCGCCTGATGCACGACGACTTTCCCACCGTTCTCTCGGAAAGCCAGNAGGTGCGCTTCGATCCGCAAAGCCGCACGCTCACCCTCTGGAACCTGTTCCTCCANGATACGCTACCGCTTACCGACAAGCTCAAGCTCATCGCCGGGGNGAAGATGGAGCGCGAGCCCTATACGGGNATCGAGCTCATGCCGAATGTGCGCCTGTCCTGGGAACTTGCAGAGTCCAGCCTGCTCTGGTTCGCCGCGTCGCGCGCAGTGCGCATCCCTTCACGGCTGGATCGCGATGTCACGCAGCAGGCGGGCTCACTCGTAACCCTGCAGGGCGGNCACATGCANGCAGTCAGGGTCAATGCCTACGAGCTGGGCTATCGCGCCCAGCCCTCGCCTGTCTTTTCCTTCTCAATCTCGGGTTTCTACAACGTCTACCCGAACCTGCGCAGCGCCGAGCTTACCAATGGCGGTCTGCCCCTGACGTTCGAAAACGGCATGGAGGGCGAAACCTACGGTGTCGAACTCTGGGGGAATTTCAGCGCGGCGAATTGGTGGCGCCTCAGCGCGGGAGCCAATTGGCTCCACAAGGATCTGCGCTTCAAGCCAACCAGCAGCGGGCTTGGCGGTCTACAGATTGCCGGAGACGATCCCAAATATCAGCTTTCGCTGCGTTCCGCGATGGACCTGGCCCCCGGGGTCATGTTCGACCTTCATCTCCGGCGTGTCGGCGCGCTGCCCGCCCCGCCCTCGCCCGCTTATACGGAGCTGAACGCCAGGATTGCCTGGAACATCACCGAAGCGATGGAAATCTCGGTCACCGGATCGAACCTCCTCCACGATTATCATGAGGAGTTCGGTACGACTTCGAATACCCTGCAAGTCGGGCCGCTCGGTGTCCGGATCAGAAGGAGCGTATTCGCGGCAGCCCGATGGAAAATCTGAAGGTGCACCGATCACCCGATGAACATACAACATCCCTCCTCTCTTGTGGGACGGTCTACGCTGCGCGTGGTATTGCCGGGAAGACAGACGAAGCGAACGGCAGTCTCGACGGAAAACCATGGTGAGGCATCATCTGCATGCCGCCCTGTTCGGCCTGAGCCTTTCATGCCTGGCTCCCGCTGCAGCGGTCGCCGCACAGGCCCAGGCGACGCCCCTCGATGTCCAGGTCAAGGCCGCTTTCCTCGCCAAATTCGCCGCCTACGTGACCTGGCCGCCGGGCGCGACGGGCGCGCCCAATGATCCTATCCAGCTCTGCGTCATCGGCCGTGACCCGTTTGGCACAGACCTGGACCAGGCAGTGGCGCATGAACGTGTCGATCTCCACGCTTTCGTCGTGCGCCGGCTGAGCGCCACCGCCGGCGCAAAAGACTGCCAT
>JGI24739J22299_10000456_pt1 | contig 14322 bp, 12 predicted proteins | sample KBSCornC5_FD_22299 | JGI IMG/M metagenome (IMG submission 22299)
GCTGTACGACAAGCTCGGCATCCCCGACGCCTACCGCGAACAAGTCAACAGGGATATTGCCGCCACCATCCCACTCGGCCGCTTCGGTACTCCGGAGGAGGTGGCCAAAGCCGTGCTGTACCTGGCCTCCGACGAGTCCCGTTGGACGGTCGGATCGGAAATCGTCGTGGATGGCGGTCGCATGCTCAATCGCTGATCGAGCAACGCCGGAGCCCGGGGAAAGCGTCTTCTGTTCGCGCACGAGTGGCAGGTGCTGCGTTCGGCATCACGCTTTCCCCTCCCGCGAAGCAAAAAGAGCAGAGACACGGAAAACATCCTGGTGCACTGCCGCTGCATACAGACCATTCGAGCCTTACATGACAATGCCCTCGCTTACTCTGATCAGTCACCCTCTGTGCCCGTTCGTCCAGCGGGCCGCCATCGTTTTGCTTGAAAAGCAAGTTGCGTTCGAGCGTATCAACGTGGATCTCAACGCCAAGCCGGCTTGGTTTTTGGCACTGTCACCGACTGCCAAGGTCCCTTTGCTCCAAATCCAGCAGCCCGACGGCGAAGAAGAGATCTTGTTTGAAAGTATGGCGATTTGCGAATATCTGGACGAAACGCAACCCGGCCCACATCTCTACCCGGCCAATCCATTGGCACGCGCCAAGCATCGAGCCTGGATTGAATTTGGCTCAGCGACCCTGGGCGAGGCGTGGGGGTACTTGAACGCCAAGGACCATGCCAGCGCCGAAGTAAAAGCCACGTCGTTCAAAGAACGGCTGGTCCAACTCGAAAACGTCCCAGGCCTCGGTCCGTACTTCGACGGTGAGACCTTTGGCATGGTAGACGCGGTCTTTGCCCCCATCTTTCGCTACTTCGACACCTTAGAGATAGATGGTGTCGCGTCAATTTTCGCTGACGTTCCCAAAATCAACGCCTGGCGTAGAAATCTCCGAGGAAGAGCTAGTGTGATCGGCGCCGTTTCTGTAGATTATCAGGCNCTTTTTCTAGCGCACTTGCGACGGCAAAAGGCCGTGCTGGCCGAGAAAATGTAGGACGCGTCCNCATCGCCTCACGTGCTCTATTGGAACGCGCNCCTCCGTTACAAATCCATCCCGAGACCTTATAGCCGCAGCCGGAAGCTAACAAAGGTTCTTCTCGGGAACCACGGCTAAAAGATGCCACCGCCTCGCGTGCTCGGAAAGACGATTGTCGAATGATCGTCATCGAGCATTCGTTCGGTGGGCAAATTATTCACAGAGCCTTGATATCGGAGACGGCTGAAGGCGATTGGCGAGCGACAACCACGTCACAACCAGCAGATTGTTCTGACGCGCTTCGAGCCAGCGTCGTCATGTCCCGTTCAAACCGCACCCGCTCCCCACGCAAGGAATCCGCCGTCCACCGGAAGCACAATTCCGTTCGTATACCCCGCCTCCTCCGACGCCAGATAGCACACCGCCGCAGCGATTTCCGACGTCGTGCCGTAGCGCTTCATAGGAATCGCATTTGAATATTCGGCGCGGAACTCTTCACTATGCAGCGCCTTGGTCATCGGCGTATCGACTGGGCCTGGCGCGATTGCGTTAGCTGTAATGCCGTAATCGCAGAGCTCCACTGCCATCTGGCGGGTTAAAGCAATAACGGCCCCTTTCGAGGTGCCGTATGCCGTGCGGCCTTTACCGACCGCTCGCATGCCTGCCACCGAGGCGATATTGATTATGCGGCCCCAGCGATTCTTTACCATCAGACGTGCGGCGTGCTGGGAGCACAAGAACGCCCCCGTTACATTGACCTGCATCGTTTTAAGAAACGTGTCCAGTGGGTAGTCGATGAACGGCACCAGCTTCGCAATACCGGCGCCGTTGACCAACACGTCGCAACGCCCATGTCTTTTGTCAAGTTCACCGAACGCAGCGGCAATCGACTCTGAATTTGAAACGTCCATCTCAATGGCCGACACTGACAGGCCCGCGCGCTGAAATCTCGACGCCGCCTCTTCAGCCGCGCTCTTATTGATATCGGCAAGAACAACGTGATAGCCACGTTTCGCGAGCTGTTCCGCCGAATCGGCCCCGATGCCCATCGCGCCACCTGTAACCACTGCAACGCGGCTCGCGTCGCTTTGCTTCATCTGCTCCACGCTGTCTCCTTTAGCGTAAGACCGCTGCAGGCTTCGATTCCGATGCCTGGAAGCGGATCGAATGATGGCGCTACGCGCCATCTCATGAGCAGATTATTGAAGCCGCAGCGGGCTAGGTCAAAGGATAATAAAGCATCAGGCAGTGAGAAAAAGTCACAGCCAGGATGCCGAGATTTCGTCTGCAAGAAAGCACGCCGCAGCTGGCTTCATGTCTCCATCTCACGCAACTCGTTCCTCAGCCATTCAACTAGGGCGACTGTCTTCGGCTGATTTTCGGCATGAGGAGCAACCCAGAGCACAAGGTGCACCGGTCCCGGGACGAAACCGAACGGCGCGACAAGACCAGCTGAGTCCAGTTCGTCTCGGACGAGCATTCTCGGCACTGCCGCAACCCCCAACCCGCACTTGGCGGCCTGAATCTGAAGATAGAAATGATCAAACGATTCAGCAATATCGGGCGGAGGCTCGAGTACGGTCGAGGTCGCTTTGTACCAGTCAGCCCACGCGGACGGTCGTGTATTGGTTGCCAAAAGCCGCGCGCGCGCCAGGTCGCCCGGTTTTTCGATCCGGTTCGTGCGCATGTATTCCGGGGAGCAAACTGCGCCGATCCATTCCTCAATCAACGGGACAGGGGTTACGCCTTTGGGTACAGGGATGGAGGACAGCCGTATCGCTACCGTTATCTTGTCCCGCGTGAAGTCGATTTCACCATGACCAGTGTTGAAACTCAGGTCAAGCGACGGGATCGCATTCTTCAGCTTTGAGAGGCGTGGCAGCAACCAGTACATCATGATCGAAGCCGAGCACGAGAGCGTCAACGGACCCGGCTTCAACTGATCGACGGTCTTTTGGATGAGGTTGAACGCCACGCTCAGGCCTTCCGCCATCTGGGCACCTTCGGGCGTCGGCTCCGTCGAGTGTGCATTGCGTGACAGCAGCAGGACACCCAGTTGGTCTTCAAGTGCGCGTATATGTCTGCTCACCGCGCCGTGAGTCACATTGAGTTCTTCAGCGGCAGCACCGAAACTTCGCAGGCGCGCCGTGGCTTCAAAAGCTCGCAGCGCATTCAATGAAAGACGAGGCACCTGGACTCCTGTTGGGCCCGAAGCCCACTGCTTGCGAAAGCGGCCTATTGTGAGTTTTTCGCTCAGGGTCAAGAAATCATATCGTTTGATGTCGCGACACGTCAAACCTATATTCTGCTCATCCCCCGGCTAAAGCGCAGGCGGCCACGGCAGGCCCCATGTGCCCGGTTTCAGCTCGAATACCAAGTACGAAGAGACAAACATGGTCGAAATCCCCCATCGAAGAACCGAATTCACTGCGCGCTATTTCGTCGAGAGTTCAGTACCGATTGCAAAAGCCGCAGAGGTAATCGCAGGCGAACAGTCCAGCGGGACGTTTCTTGCGCTGCCCGGGGAGACTGATGCGCTGAAGAACCGTGCCCGGGCCCGAGTAGTGAAGGTGGATTCGCACTCCCCTGTTCTGGAGCCCTCCCTGTACAGTGCTCATGTCGAACGCAAGGGATCCCCGAGTGTCTATTTCCGGGGTGAGATCGAGATCGCCTTTCCGGTCGACAACATTGGTCCTAACTTGCCGACCCTCCTGTCAACGGTCGCGGGCAATCTGTTTGAGTTGGGAGAAGTGACAGGGCTACGCTTGCTCGATATCGATCTGCCGGCAACCTACGCCGCCCAGTTCCCCGGCCCTCAATTCGGCATTAGCGGAACCCGCGACTTCGCTAAGGTCTACGACAGACCAATGATCGGCACCATCATCAAACCGAGCATTGGCTTGCTTCCCGCACAGACGGCAGAGATCGTCGACAGTCTCTGCGCCGCAGACATCGATTTCATCAAGGACGACGAGCTTCTCGCTGATCCCACATACGCGAGCTTCGACGAGCGTCTCGCAGCCGTCATGCCCGTCCTTCATCGGCACGCCGACCGCATGGGCCGTATGCCCATGTACGCAATCAACATCTCGGGCACAATCGACGAGATGCTCCAGCGACACGATGCGGTGGTACGGGCGGGCGGTACTTGCGTGATGGTTTGCATTAATTGGGTCGGCTTTGCTGGCGTCGAGCACCTTCGCAAGCATGCCCAACTGCCCATCCACGGTCACCGCAATGGTTGGGGCGCGCTCACCCGCTATCCGCAACTCGGGTTCTCCTTTAAGGCGTATCAGAAGCTGTGGCGACTTGCTGGGGTGGATCATCTGCACGTCAACGGCATTCGCAGCAAGTTCTGGGAACCAGACGCGTCCGTCATCGAATCGGCCCGTGCCTGCCTGACACCGTTCGGGGGCGTGCAGCCGGTGATGCCCGTTTTTTCATCAGGCCAGTGGGCGTCGCAAGCCCCTGATCTTTATGCTCAGTTGGGTTCCGTAGACCTGATGCATTTGGCGGGCGGCGGAATCATCGGACATCCGCATGGAATTGCCGCGGGTGTTGCAAGTATGCGGGAAGGGTGGGAAGCAGCTGTCGAAGGGATCGACCTGAACACCTTCGCGGAGTCCCGACCTGCGCTGCGTGCTGCGCTGTCTCACTTTCAATCGGCGTGACCCGGGATGAGCTCAAAATCCGAACAATCAGCTGCGGCACTGAGGCTGGCTTTCTACGGCGACGACTTTACCGGATCGACGGACGCTCTTGAGGTCCTGGCCTTCGCGGGGCTTAGGTGCGCGCTTTTTTTGAAAGCGCCTTCGTCCGAAAAACTATCGCAACTCGGCGGATTCGACGCCATCGGCGTCGCAGGCGACAGCCGAGGAATGAGTCCGTCCGAAATGGACCGGTCTCTTCCACCGCTTTTCGAAGCTCTGCACGCCCTCGATGCTCCGATCCTTCACTACAAAGTCTGTTCGACTTTCGATAGCGGCCCGACGATAGGAAGCATCGGAAGAGTCTTGGAGATAGCCCGGGCGGGCATCACTCGGAATCCAGTTCCGATTGTTGCCGGTACGCCGGCATTGAAGCGCTACTGCGCATTTGGCAACTTGTTCGCTCGGTCCGGTACCGACAACAAGACTTATCGAATCGATCGCCATCCAATTATGAGCGCCCACCCGGTCACACCGATGGCCGAGGGAGATCTTCTGCGTCATCTGGCGCTGCAGACCGCTTTGCCTCTCTCCGGCTTCCAGCTGCCGAGTCTGGAAGGTACTCGCGAAGAAGTCGACCTGGCATGGTCGGAAGCAATTTCAACGGGCGACTCGGGAATCTTGCTCGATTCAGTGACCCCACGTCATCTAACCGAAGTCGGCCGGCTCCTCGACAACTACGCTACGGCGGTCGGCTCCGTATTTACGATCGGCTCGTCTGGTGTCGAATATGCGCTGACTCAATGGTGGCGTGAACTCGGTAGTCTTCCCGAAATGCAGCGGTCTTACGACCGTATTGCGCCGGCGAATCAGATCCTTGCCATTTCCGGGAGCGCCTCACCGCTGTCGTCCGCACAGATCGACGCGGCGATCACTGCAGGCTTCGCCGAAATCGCCATCGACGCAAAAGCGCTTGTTCGAGAAGATTCCTGGCAACGGACAGCTCAAGATATCGCCGTCCGCGCGATTGCGCTGCTCAGCGAAGGGCGCAGCGTCATTTTGCATAGCGCCCGTGGTCCGAGCGATACACGCATCGCCGAAATGCTCGAGTACTTTACCGCTCGCGGACTGACCCACGACGACGCTCGGCATCAAGGTGGACGATTGCTTGGGCAACGGCTTGGCGCAATTGCGAATGATGTCCTCGAAGCCACTCACCTGCAGCGACTGGTTCTCTCAGGCGGAGATACGTCCAGCCAGGTCACACAAGTCCTTGGTCCTGACGCGCTTGAGATTGACGGTCGCCTGGCCGTGGGCGCACCGCTGTGCCGTGTAATTTCCGAAAAGCCTCATTTGCGAAACCTTCAGCTTGCCCTGAAAGGTGGGCAAATGGGCGACCAAAACTTTTTTGTCGTCGCACGCGATGGCACCACGAGATGACTCCGGCGCGATGCTGCAACATTGCTTGCTCCGTAACGTGGAACCTCACAGCGGGAACCGCCACGGAAAACATGAACCCCACTGCATCAACCAGAAATGTGGGAAGACGGTCGACTTTACGGTGATTACAAACAGCAGGACCTAGGCGCTGCACCACGTCGGTCAGGTCTCTTATGAAAGCGCATCGCAATTCAGCCGCGAATATTTACGCCACTTCGGCGCCCGCCTGCGCGCGACGTGCGCAAGATTCGTGAATCGATCGGTGCGGTGTCAGCTTCGATTCAACTCTGACCACCGAAGGTGGCAGTTCTGGGGGCGGCACTAACGGGTCAGCACGAGACTCTCGTCCATAAGGCCGGAGATAAGGTCATCGGAAAGGCGGGGTTGCTTTCCCTGGCACGCACCTTGTCGGGTGAACTGTGGGCGCTCGGCATCCGGGTCAATGGCCTGAGCTCCGGCCCGACCGAGACGGCTGCGCTTGGCAAGCTGGGCCTGCCGGAACCGGCATCATCAGCCTGGCTTCGGCGGTGTGGCCTTGCCCGCGTCTCCTTCCTGAATCCCCGATCCCCGCCCATGAACGCCTCCAGCATGTGCGGAATCAGCACTGCGGCCTCGACCGCTTCGCCGTAGGTCTGCGCGTGCAGCGCCGCAAGCGGTCGAGGTCGGCCTTCAGGCTGGCCGGGCACGCGAAGGTCAGCTTGATGCTCTCGGTCTTCGGCAGCGGCCCCAGCCGCAGTTTGCGCGTCGTGCTCATCGCGACTGGCGATAGTAGGTTCGCAGCTCTAATCGCATTGTCAATTTATCAACATCGCCAACGATCGCCTGAAACGACTTCCAAACAAAGAGGCTGGACGTGCGCCCAGCCTCTTCGATCTCTGCGTGTACCCGCCTCTTAGCTTTTCAGAAAACCGGTCGAAATCCACGGTACCGCTGCGATCACCACGATTCCAATGAACAGTGCAGCCATATAACCCATGATCGGACGAATGCCCAAGTTCGGCGAGATCTTGCTGACCGCACACGCGCCGTAATAGCCGACCCCGAACGGTGGCGAGAACAGCCCCAAGCCCATCGACAGAATGACAACCATTGCGTATTGAACTTCATGGATGCCGACAGCCCGGGCAATGGGGAAAAGTAGCGGCCCGAAGAGCACGATGGCAGGTATTCCCTCGAGGACGCTGCCCAAGATGATGAACATGAAAATTGACACAACCATGAAGGTGAACGCACCCCCTGGCAGATGCCGCATGAAATCCGCCAGTCCGTGAGAGAAGCCGGACTGCGTGAGTGCCCACGCCATCGCTGTAGCCGTACCTATGATGATGAGGATCGCACCGGAAAGAGCGGCCGTCTCCACGAGCATGGGGCCAACGCGCTTCCAGTCAAAGCATCGATACACCATGAGCCCGGCGACAACAGAATACGCGATGCCGACTGTCGAGACTTCCGTTGCAGTGGCCACGCCCTCCACCACAGCCATGCGGATGACAACCGGAAGGGCCAACGCCGGGATCGATACCACAAACGCCTTTCCGACCAAGGACCACGCGGCCCTCGCGGAGGACGTGGGTTCGAATTTTCGGGCCCGCCACCAGACAAGCATGCACAACATGAACGCCAGTACGAGCCCCGGCAGCAGACCACCGGTAAAAAGCGCAGAGATTGATACGCCGGTAACCGATCCGATCGTGATGAGCACAATGCTTGGCGGAACCGTTTCGGTCTGTGCGCCGGTTGCCGATAGCAGTGCGACGAGCTCGCCGGGATTCTCGCCACGCTTTTTCATCTCAGGGAACAGAATCGGAGCAACGGCCGCCATATCGGCCGCCTTTGACCCCGAAATCCCGGAAATCAGGTACATCGCGCCAACCAAAACATATGAGAGGCCACCCCGGACGTGACCCAGCAACGATGCCAGGAAGTTGATCATCGCACGTGCCATCCCTGTCATTTCAATGAGAAGCCCGAGGAAAACAAACATCGGCACAGCCAACAGCAGGATTTGAGACATTCCCTCGTCCATGCGGCTGACGACAATTTCCAACGGCATGGACGTTGACATTGAAAGGTAAGTAAACACGGAAAGGCCGAAGGAGAATGCGATAGGCATTCCACTCAACACGGTGAAACCGACCACACCAACGAAGAAAATCACTAAGTTCAGGTTTCCAAGCGATTGCAAGACCGGTCCGGCATGTTCCAGCGCAAACACAGTCACTAGCGACACCGCAATCCCGGTGATAGCAGTCTTCCAGCCGATTGCTAACAACTTGACCACGCAGATCAGCAGCATCGACACAATCCCGAAGATGATAGCCGCGACGCGTAGGCCGTCATTGATCTCCATTGTCGGGGTCAGAATGTCCCACTGCTGCTTGATGTAAGCGATCGACGGAACAAGCACGAGTCCGAGAAAAAGCATGCTTGCCACCATCGAAACGGTGTCCCAGAAGGGATACCAGTGCTCGCCCATGCGGTTGACCAGTGCCGTCATGCGCATGTGGCTTCCTCGATGCAACGCGGTAGCGGCACCTGTCATTGCGAGCCAGAGAAACAGGATGCCAGCGAGTTCGTCGCTCCAGATCAGCGGATGATGCAGGACATAACGAGCAACAACACCGCTGAAGAGCAGGATAACTTCTGCTAGCACCAGCAGTGCTGCCGGCACTGAGACCATCAGGCCTAGCGCAAAGTCCACATGGGACAGCCAGCGGGGCATCGTCTTCGTCGTCTGGTGGACGGTTGCGCTGGTCTGTTGCTCGAGTGCGTCGTCCACGTCTTTCAGCGTTTGCGTTCTCATGCCAGCTTCCCCGTGTACTTCTCCATAAGACCCCATTCTTCGTCGCCGAAGAATTGCTTCTGCTCCGTATAGAAGTTCGCGGATTTCAGGGCCTGGCGGAAGGCGTTCGCGTCAGCGGTGTTAAACGCAAGCCCTTTGCCCTCAAGCGTCTTTTGCAGGGAGGCGTTCAATTGAATTACGTCTTTTCGTTGCTTCAGCGCCCCCGCATTGAGGTGCTTTGAGACGATGTCGCGGACGGTGGGTGGCATCTTTTCCCACGCTGTCTTGTTGCCCAACAACCAGTAGCCATCCCACATGTGGTTCGTCATCGAGCAGTATTTCTGGACTTCGTAAAGCTTCGCGGTGTCTACTACAGCCAGCGCGTTCTCCTGCCCGTCGACGACCTTTGTCTGCAACGAAGAATAGACTTCGTTGAAGCTGATCGACGCCGGAGCGGCGGAAAGCGACTTGAACAGCGAGATCCAGAGACGACCACCCGGCACCCGGATTTTCATCCCCTGGAGGTCGGCAGGAGTCTTGATGGGCTTTGTACTGGTCGTGATCTGCCGGAACCCGTTGTTCCAGATCTTGTCCTGCACGATCAGATTCGCCTTTCCAATCAGCCCGCGAATATGGGCGCCAAGGTCGCCATCGAATGCTGCGAATACCTGGTCATAGTCCTTATATGCAAATCCGACTCCGGAGATGGATGCCTTGGGAACCAGAGTCGAAAGGGTATTAGCGCCCGAGACCGTATAAAACTCCAGTGCGCCAGCCCGTAACTGCGAGAACATGTCGGGGTCGCCACCGAGCTGATTATTTGGAAACACCCGAAGGTCGACTCGACCGTCTGTCTCCTTTTTGATCGCATCCGCTGCCTCTTGAATACGAACATTCAGCGGATGATTTGCCGGAAGGTTCGTGCCGACCTTATAGGAGAATTCTGCCGCGTTGGCGCGCCGAACCCACGGACCATCCAGGAGGCCTGTCGCAGCGACAAAGGCTGCTCCGGTTCCGGTGATGAGAAAGTTTCTACGATTGAATCCCATGTTTGTCTCCAACGATTTTGAATTATCGTCCGCCAAGGACTTTGCGCTTTATATGTTTACCGGCCTTTCCCCGACGCGATGGGTCGAAGGAGCGTTTTTCGTGCGCTTTTGATTTGACGCGCCAGTCAGATCGGTGCGTGCATCTAGAGTAGCGGACGCGCCGCTCCTCAACAAACGACTTTATCTCGACCTACGGTGAGAAAAAATCGCTGGCCCGAACTTCGATAGGCGGCGGCTTCGACAGACGCGGCCGTGCGAAGCGGCGGTTGCGGGCAATACATACCGTGCCCTGAACGTGTGGTCACTTCTCCTAGGGAAATCCCGCTCTGCTTCGCCCGCAGCGCGGCGGCCCGGACGCGTGACCTTCTCCACTCTGCGAGCTGTACTGGCAACCTCTCGCGGTCGCCAACATTGCGGACTCCGCCGGATTTGGCGATTTGCGCGCAGGCCTTCCGGGTGAAAAAAAATCGTCTCTTGGACGGAGGCTCTCGCCGGCATGACACGCCGCGCTGAACTCACTGGATCCTATCGGTTATTGAGCCGGCCTACATCGAGACGCCTTTTGACGCGAACTTCATGGCGCCCGACGGCCCCCTCGCCACGAGCTAGCGCCTGCGTTGAAGCAGTCGTACACGTCGCGCGCGATTTCGTCGGCTTGTGTGGGCAAGTTCGGGTTCTGCTTCTTGCGCGCCATGCCGCCCGTTGGTGCCATGGTTACGATGACTTTCGGCTTGCTCATGGTTGTCGTCTCCGTGAAAATTGCCTCGGCGAATTTTTTTGACCGAGGGACAATTTTTTGTTGTTCAGCGTACAATAAAATTTATTCCCACCTCGCGGACGCATCAACCTGGGGATAACGTGAGCCTGCATGTCCTGTTTGCGCTCGCGCCTCCACCGCTCTCATGGAAGCCGCAATATGAACGAAACGCTTTCGCGCAAGGGTCGCATTCAGACGGTGCTCGGTCTGATCGAACCCGAAGCGCTCGGTCCCACGCTGATGCATGAGCATCTGCTGATCGACCTCGTGCCGCCGCGCCTCGCCGAAGACGCCGATCACGACACGACCGAAATCGACCTCTGCAATTGCTGGAAGATCAACTACGGGCAGGTGCCGTCGCTGAAAAACTATCGGCTCGACCAGAAGGAAGTGGCGATCGAGGAGCTGGCGGAATTGCGCGCGGCGGGCGGCGCGGCCATCGTCGATCTGACCACGGGCGGCCTAAAGCCCGATCCCGAAGGCCTCACGCATATTTCGCGCGAAACGGGCGTGCAGGTGGTGATGGGCTGCGGCCATTACGTACACGAGTATCAGGACCCGGCTAACGCGCAGCGCAGCATCGACGACTTCGCGCGCGAGATGGTCGGGCAGATCACGGAAGGCGCGTGGGGCACGGCGGTGCGCGCCGGCATTATCGGGGAGATCGGCTGCCAGTCGCCGTGGACGGATCAGGAACGGCGCGTCGTGCATGGCGCGCTGCTCGCGCAGCAGGAAACGGGCGCAGCGCTCAACCTTCATCCGGGGCGTCACGCGGATCAGCCGCAGGAACTTGTCGATACGATCCGGCGTTTGGGTTTTCCGCTGGAGCGCGTGATCATCAGCCATATCGACCGCACGATTTTCGACGACGAACGCCTGCTGCGTCTCGCCGATTCGGGCTGCGTGATCGAATTCGATCTGTTCGGCTGGGAGCAGAGCGCGTATCCGATGTCGGACATCGACATGCCCAACGACGGCGCGCGCCTGCGCATGGTGCGCACACTGTTCGATTACGGCCACGCGGAGCGCGTGCTGATCAGCCACGACATCTGCACACGCACGCGTTTGGGCCGTTACGGCGGCCACGGCTATCAGCATATCTTCGCCAATATCGTGCCGCGCATGCTGCGGCACGGCTTCACGCAGGACGAAGTCGACACGCTGCTCACGCGCAATCCGCGCCGTCTGCTGACGTTCGTTTGAAGCGGTTTGACCGCGAACTCACTTCGCGAGCATGCGCTCGATGCCCGCGATAGTGACTTCCACGAAGGTGTCGAAGCTCGAATCGAGCGGCACTTCGCTGCCGCTTTGCCAGCGCACGATGAATGCACGGTTCGCGAGCGTGGGCAAATGACGCGCGAGCGTCGGGTATTCGAGCGCGCGAATGTCGTGGACTTTTTCCTGCAACTGGTTGGTCCAGATCGCGAGGTCGTCGGTGGGCAGCGGTGCGAATTCGAGCGTCGCGAAGCCGACCATGCTCGCGACCACGACGTTGTACATGTCGACGAGTCGCGACTCGTCGCAACCGGCCTGCAATAGCACCGTGAGAATGCGGTCGATCAGCAACGGGCTCAGGCTCGCATTCGAGACGAGTTGCGCGCCCACCAGTTGCGCCACGTTCGGATGCCGCTGCACCGACTTGCGGTAGCGGCGGAACAGCTCGCGAAACCAGTCCTGCCAACTCAGCTCGCCGATTTCCGGCGTGACGCCCGCCATGGTTGCTTCGACCACGGCGGCGAGCAGTGCGTCGCGATTGGGCACGTGCCAATAGACCGCGGTGGGATAGACGTCGAGCTGGCGGGCAACTTCGCGCAGGCTGAAGGCCGTGAGGCCGTTCTGGTCGATCTGCTCGATCGCCACCGCGACGATGCGCTCGCGCGTGAGCGCTTTGTCGGCGGGTACCGCTTTTTTCCGGGTCGCGCCGTTTGCGCGCTTCACGGGTGTTGCCGCCGATGTTTTGGCCGACGTCTTAGCCGGTGCTTTCGGCGCGCGCGCCGGGGCTTTCGCTGCCGGTTTTGTTGCTCTTGCTGCGGCTTCCTTTGCTGTGGTGGCTTTCTTCACGTGTGATCCGTTATTCGATGAAGCGCCCGGCGTGCCCGCTGGCCAGTGCGGTCAAGTGGGGCCGGGTCGGACAAGGCTTTCATTGTATACCGCACAACTGTCTCTTCACCGCGACGCCAAGGGCGTCTCCATTTTTTCCTGGTTGCCTTTCCATTTTGATCGCCATATAACCTATCCTTGTTCACTGAACAACGACGCATTGTTCGACGAACGACAGGCAACTGACAACGTTCAGTCGCGACATTCACACGACGGGTATCGGAGATCGTTATGAAATGGAAAGTGTTGGGGAGCGCGATGGGCCTGATGGCGGCGAGCGCCGCCGCGCACGCGCAATCGTCGGTGACGTTGTACGGCGTGATCGACGACGGCCTCACGTACGTGTCGAATCAGGGCGGGCATCACGCGTATCGCATGGACGACAGCATCAGCCAGGGCGACCGCTTCGGCTTTCGCGGCGCGGAGGATCTGGGCGGCGGCCTGAAGGCGATCTTTAATCTCGAAGGCGGCTTCAATCCCAACACGGGCGCGTCGCGTCAGGGCGGCCTGGAATTCGGGCGGCAAGCGTATGTCGGGCTGCAAAGCGAGCGCTTCGGCACGCTCTCCCTCGGCCGCACCTACGACCAGATGACGACCACGCTGATCCGCTATCACTCGGGCTACTGGTCGGGCATCTACGCGTTCGACGCGGGCGACCACGACCGCATCTCCGGCAACTGGCTCAACAACGTCGTGACCTACGTGAGCCCGACCGTGCGCGGCCTGCATTTCTCCGCGCAATACGCGTTCAATTCGCTGAGCGCCCCGGCGAATAACTACGGTGTGGCCTATAGCTTGAGCGCGACCTACGAGCACGGCCCTTTCAGCATTGGCGTGGCGACCACCAGCATTCACGACTACACGGTTACGCCCGGCAGCAGCTTGGGCGTGAGCAGCTTCCTCGGCACGAACGTGGCGTTTTCGTCGCGAGCCGTGGTGGTCGATCGTTATCGCACAGCGGGCGTGGGCGCGTCGTACGACTTCGGCATTGTCGGCCTCTCGGGCTTGTACACGAACACGCGTTACGAGAAGGGCGCGAATGCCTCGACCATGCAAAGCTTCAACGTAGTTCTGCACGGCAATCTGCGTCCGGATCTCGTGCTCGCGGGCGGCTACGGCTACTCGAAGATGTCGCCGTATCAGTGGAATGAATTCAACGCCGTGCTCGACTACTTGCTGTCCAAGCGCACTGACGTGTACTTGAGCGCGAACTACGACAAGGCCAACGGCGGTGCACGCGCCGTGCTCGTAACGCTGCCGATCTCGGGCAACGACAAGCAGCTAGCCGTGCGCGTGGGCATTCGCCACAAGTTCTGATGCTCGCCACTGCGCCAACTCACTCCTATTTTCAGTCTCTCTGCCGGACGCGATCATGAACAGCAGCTCTTCTCACGCAGCCCCCTTCGATGCCACCACGCCCGCCACGTCGCGCGCCGAGCAGCGACGCGCCATCGGCGCAGGCATGGTTGGTTATATCCTCGAATGGTTCGACTTCGGGGTGTACGGTTTTCTCGCGGCGATCATCGCG
>JGI24739J22299_10000459_pt1 | contig 14314 bp, 13 predicted proteins | sample KBSCornC5_FD_22299 | JGI IMG/M metagenome (IMG submission 22299)
ACCGCGTTGCGCAGCACGACGTCGAGCCGGGGCTTGGCGGCCGCCGCGCCGAGCGCCGAAGTCCAGCCCATCTCCAGATAGCGTTTGGCGACGCGCACGCACCACAACATGTGTTCTTCCGGCGGCATGAACTGGATCGCCGACAGCGAAGGCTGATCGTTCCATGAGAAATGCGTGTGCGCTTCCGTCATGCCGGGCATCAGGAACGCGCCCTTGCCGTCGATGCGTTGCGCGTGCGGCGCGCTGACCGGCTCGCCTTCGCGTCCTACCTTGGCGATGCGTTGACCTTCGACGAGCACTTCGCCTTTGAAGGGTTGCGCGCCGCTGCCATCGAAAACCGTTACGTTCGTGAATACGATCGAGCTCATGTGTCTCCTCCAGGCGGGCGGACTGCGACTGGCGCGCATCTCGCCCTAAGGGTTATGTTTCGCTAAAGACGTATCACCCGCTTGGGCCTTGTCGGTCACTTCTTTATCAGCGGGCGGCGCTGTAGAACGCCTGCAATTGAGCCTGCGATTCCGCGGGCTTTTCGAACGTCGTCCAGTGTCCGCAGCCGCTCAGCACGACTACCTTCGCGCCCGCGATGCGCTCGCCCATCGCCTGCACGGCTTCGGGCTTGCCCACGCCGTCCTGATCGCCGGTGACGAGCAATGTGGGCACCTTGATCTGTTCGACCGGCGCGGCCTGTGCGCCAGCCAACGCTTCGCAGCTTTGCGCGTAGCCTTCCGGCGACTGGCGCATCACGCTCTCGCGCACCAGCGCGAGGGTGACGGGGCGCTGAGCCTTGGTCTCGTCGCTCGTCGCGCCTTTGACGATCGCATCGGCGATTTCCTGCAAGCCCGCGACGCCCTTGTCGCGTGCGAGCGCCGCGCGCTGACGCATGCCCTCGCGGCCGGCATCGGGCGGCGCGAGCAGCGGCCCGAACAGCGCGAGGCTTTTCACCAGTTGCGGATGCCTGATCGCAAGATGCTGCGCGACGATGGTGCCCATTGAATGCGCGACCACGTCCGCCTGTTCGATCTTCATCTCGCGCAGCGCGGCGGCGATCACGTCCACGTAGCCGTCGATCGACAGCTTCTGCGCCGGCAGTTCCGAGCGCGCGCTGCCAGGAAGGTCGATGCGAATTACCCGCTTGCCTTCGAATGCGCCGAGCACCGGCGTCCAGTTATTCGACGAGCCGCCGAGACCGTGAATGCACACGACGGGCGCGCCGTCGCCTTGCGTTTCGATGTAAAGACCCTGGACCAGAGTTGTTGCCATTTATGCCACCTCGTTTTCAAGGACGCCGACGCGCGGAATTTCCATCCGCACGACGTCGCCGGATTGCAGGAAGCGCGGCGGATTGAAACCGATGCCGACGCCCGCCGGCGTGCCGGTTGCAATCACGTCGCCCGGTTGCAGTTCGATGCCGGCCGAAATGGTTTCGATCAGCGTGGGGATGTCGAAAATCAGATGCCGCGAGTTCGACGATTGGCGCAACTCGCCGTTGACCCAGCAGCGCACGTCGATGTCGTTGGCGTCGAGTTCGTCGGCCGTGACGAGATACGGGCCCATCGGGCAAAAGCCGTCGAGCGATTTGCCGAGGAACCATTGGCGATGCAGCTTTTGCAGATCGCGCGCGGTCATGTCGTTGATCAGCGTGTAGCCGAACACGTGCGCGAGTGCATCCTGCTTGCGAATACCGCGGCCCGCTTTGCCGATCACCACGCCGATCTCAACCTCGTAGTCGAGTTGCTGCGTGACTGCGGCGTGACGCGGAATCTTGTCGCCTGGGCCGATCACCGTCGTCGCGGGTTTGGTGAAGACGACCGGTGCTTCGGGAATGTGTTCGCCGGCCTGGGCGCTTTTGTCGAAGCCGGATTTGCTGAACTCTTCCGCATGGTCGTGATAGTTCTTGCCCACGCAGAAGATGTTGCGACGCGGCTGGTCGATCGGCGCCAGAACCGTGACGCCGCTCAAGGGTCGGCCGTCGTGCTTCGGCACCAGCGCGCTCCTGATCGACGAATAGTCATGTACCAATTGGATCATATCGCCGCGAAAGCCGTCGCTCAATTCCGCTACGGGCCAATACTGTTGCCGTTCTGGATCTACCACAGCAACGGTTTTCGCGCCGTTTACCAGCAAATTTGCCAATTTCATGTCGAGCCTTTAATCTAGGTCCAGTTGGTGAGAATTTGTGTCACTGTAGGACCAAATGCGACCACAACCAACCAGGGTTAACCAAAAGTAAGTACCAATTGGTTCTATGCAAGAGGCTTCACCGGCAAGGAAGAAAGTCATGGGCGACGTTGAGACCGGCAAGATTTCTGTGAGAGCGGAGGGCGCGCGTGCGCTTGCGAGCTATCTGGAAGAGGCCATCCGCACCGGGCGTTTGCGAGAGGGCGTCAAGCTTCCCGCCGAGCGCGAATTGAGCGAGGAATTCGGCGCGTCACGCGGGGCGGTGCGGCGCGTGCTGGCCGATCTGAAGGGGCGCGGGTTCATCACGCAGGTGGTGGGAAGCGGCACTTTCGTGCTGCCGCAGAAGGACGTCGCCGCAGCGGCGGTGCGTGTGGAAGCGCAGAACGCGCAGGTCATGCATAGCTCACAAGAGGTCGTGCAGACCAGTCCCGCCGAGCTGATGGAAGCGCGTTTGCTGATCGAACCGCTGATGCCCGGCTTGATCGTGCGTTATGCGACCGCGGCCGATTTCGCGCGGATGGTCGAATGCATCGAGCGTTCCGAAGCCGCGCAGAGCATCGAAGAGTTCGAGAAGTGGGACGGCGAATTGCATAAGACATTCGCGCTGGCCACGCACAACAGCTTCTGCGCGTGCTCGAACTGACCAACGAGGTGCGCGAGCAGGGCGAGTGGGGCCGGCTCAAACGCAAGTCGCTGACGGCCGAGCGGCGCGCCGAGTATGAGGCGCAGCATCGCGCGATCGTCGATGCGCTGCGCGACCGCGACGCCGANCTCGCGTGCGAATTGCTGACCGGACATTTGAAGCAGATCCGGCACAACCTGTTTGGCGGNTGAGTCCGAGAGTGGGCGCGTCGCGCCGTCACATCCTTCGTGGAAGTATTAGCCCGGTCCGTCGCTCGCGGCCGCGAGNAGCGGCACGACCAGATCGCTGATCGGTGTGGCGATACCGTGAGACCGGGCACGTCGCTGCACGACGCCGTTNCGGCTGTCCCATTCGAGCGGGCGGCCAGCCTCCCGGTCGGCGAGGATCGAAGTGCCCAGGTCGGCCGGATAACCACGAAATGCATCGACGATTTCTTGCGGGACTTCGTCGCCGAGTGTCGCGCCTTCCGCACGGGCAACCTCGAGACATTCCTGCAAGTAGGCGAGAGCCAGGCCGGCGATATCGGCTCGTGAGTACATGCCGGCACGGCGGCCCGCCAGAACCATTAAACCTGCGACAGCATTTTGCAAAAGCTTGCGCCACGCGACGGATGTGAAATCGGCTGCTACGTCGACCGAACACCGTGTGCCACTCAATGCCGCAAGGACAAGGCTGGTTTCCGGCGTGTCCGGCAACGTAATGCGAGCTTTGCCGCGTAGCCAGACAGAGGCGTCCGGTTCGCGTTGAGCAGGAAACCAAACCACCGAGGGTAAGACTGGGCTGCCGGGCACATGCGGCGCGACAAGCGCTTTCTGTTCGACGCCGTTTTGCAGCACGCAGACCACGGTGTTCTTGTTGCACAACGCGGAGAGCCACGGCGCTGTTGCGTCGATTTGCGTTGACTTCACCGCGACAAAAACCAGGTCGAACGTGTTGTCGACTTCGGCCGGATTGGTGCGCACAGGTCCCGGCACCGCGATGCGGCCGCCGTCGAAGCGCAGTTCCAGCTGTTCGTGCGCCGAGCGGCCGAAAATGGCCGGCGTGCGTCCGACTTCATGAAGCGCCGCCGCTACGGTCGTGCCGATTGCTCCCGGCCCAACCAGGGCGATCGTTGGATTTTCTGACATCGTCATCATCGTCCCGTTTCAATAGTCAGTGTAGTTAGTGCGGGTTGGCCCCATGCCGCGCCGCAGTTTGAGCAGTAGTTCGTTGAGCGACCACGCAGGTTTTAGCACATCGGCGAACGCGCTTCAGGCAGGCAAATCGGCGAGGCCGATTTCTCGATCTGCTGCGGGCCGTCGAGCGCGTCGTACATGTTTGCGGCCAGATGCGAAGTCTAAACTTTTGCCGCTTTGATCGCTTGATCCAGGGCGGCGATGGTCGGTTTGCGCAGAGCTGAAGGCTCAAATATGCGGATGTAGATCGCGCACAGGGCTGACCGATTCGAGCAGTGACGCCACGTGAAGAATGGTTGACTCAGCCTGCCAACTCCCGACAATCTGTACGTTGATCGGCAGNCCCTCCTTGCTCGTGCCGAAGCGCATCGAGATGCCNGGCAAGCCCGTGACGTTCAACGGCACAGTTGCGCCCTGCAGATAGGTGGCATCCACTGCGTGGCCGTTGATCGAGAACGTGTCCACGCCGTGCTTGTGAGCCGGGATCGGAAGCACATGCGTAATCAGCGCGTCGTAATTCCGGAAGTATTCGGCGTATCCGTCTCGCAGACGCTCGGCCGCCTGTTCAGCGTCGATGTAGTCCCTCATCGAAGTGTCGGGCAGCGCCAGCATCGTCTTGGCCATCTTGTAGAGTTCGTCCTCAGCGCGGCCTGCTGTCACTTCCGCAAAGGCCGGCTTCATTTCCATGACGTGCAGGCGGTTGAATACGTCGAGAGCGAAGTCACGCTCGAGGGCAGGAATGCGTACAGGCTCCACCACTAGCCCCAAACTTTTGAGCGCTTCCGCCGCCGCCTGCACCGTTGCCGCGACTTGCGGATCGACGGGCCCGAAGCCCGGTTCAACCATCCAGCCCACTCGCAGCGGACGGTCTGGTGAGCGGCCCACGCCGGCATCGAACGGGACGGTACTGCTTGCAAAAGCGTCGTGCCCATCGGGACCGGACAACTGCGAGAACGCGAGCGCCAGGTCGCGGATGCTGCGAGCCATCGGACCCACGTGCCAGAAGCGGCGTGGGGCGCGCGGCCAGATCCCTGTCATGGGCACGCGTCCGTGAGTCGCCTTTAGCGACACGATGCCTGTCTGCGCAGCGGGTCCGCGCACAGAGATCGCCAGATCGGTGCCGAGCCCCAGCGGCGACATACCCGCTGCGATGGCCGCCGATTCGCCGCCGCTGGAGCCGCCCGGAGTGCGCTCCAGATCCCACGGATTATTCGATCGGCCACTGAGCAGATTGTCGCTTTCGATCCAGTACGAGAATTCGGGCAAGTTCGTTTTTGCGAGAAGGATGCCGCCTGCGTTTTTCAGCCGGGCCACGCTAGTTGCGTCGGCGTCAGGAACGCGTCCTTTAAAGATGGGCGAGCCACGTTGCGTAGCCACGCCCGCCGTGTCGATCGAATCTTTTGCGGTGAAGGGCACTCCGTGCAGCGGCCCCAACGCCTTGCCCGACAGCACTGCCGTTTCGGCGGCCCTGGCGGCTTCCAGCGCATCGTCCGCGACCGTCACGATCGCATTGATTTTCGGATCGACCGCGTCGATGCGGTCAAGGTGTGCCTTCACGACCTCGACGGGCGAGACTTCGCGTGTGCGGATCAGTTCGGCCAGTCGGGTGGCATCGAGGTAAAGGAGTTCGGAGGTCATGGTTTTTCCCTGGCGCTTGTGGGACGGATTGAGTCAAAACTGATGAGACTACCTAACAGTAGTTAGGCAACGATTATCAAAAAAATGCCGCTCTTGCGATGCGACATGTGGGTTGCCTACCTAACGTTTGTTAGGGGCAACTTTAGGCGATACAATGCGTCAGGTCAACAACTTTTGAGGAGACCGTCGTGACCATTGCAGCCGTCACCGGCTCAGGGGACCGCATCCTTGCTGCTGCGACAAGAATGGCGCAGGCGCACGGCTATACCGGGCTCAATATTCGGGACCTGGCGCAGGATGTCGGCATTAAAGCTGCCAGCATTTACCATCACTTCGCGAGCAAGGCGGACCTCGCGGCGGCAGTCGCGCGACGCTACTACGAGGACGCGGCCGCTGCGCTGGAAGAACTCTCGGCGGCATCAGGCGATCCGCTCGTCAGTTTGCGTCGATACCCGGAGACGTTTCGCCGGTCNTTGGAGTGCGACAACCGCATGTGCCTGAGCAGCTTTATGGCCGCGGAATACGACGATCTGCCTGAAGCGGTCAAAAAGGAAGTGCAGGCCTTCGCTGACGTCAACGTGGCCTGGCTCCGTCGGTCGCTGGAGGCGTCTGGCGTCGTCACCGGCGAGGGGAGCCGCGAACGCGCGTGCGCGATTTACGCCGCAGTCGCGGGAGCTCAGTTGATGGCGCGCGGGCGGGCGGACATTGCCTTGTTCGACACCTTGATCGGCACTTACAGGGCAGTCGGCTTATTGCCGGGGTAAGAGGTCGAACCAACGTCGGCCTAATCCGCGAGACCGTCGAAAGCAGACATGCTATTTCCGAGTGCGCGTTGCGCGTTCAAAAATTTCTTCGCGGCTTTCGTCGATTCTTCTCCATGTCATTCGTCGGTATGTATGGTGGCGGCAATCCTGCCGCGGCTAGATCTCAAAGGAAAAATGATGACCAAGATGATCTTCGTTAACCTGCCAGTGACGGACCTGGAGCGGTCGAAAGCCTTCTACGCGGCAGTTGGCGCGGTCAATAATCCCGCATTCAGTGACGATACCGCAGCGTGCATGGTGCTCTCCGATACCATTTTCGCGATGCTTCTCACACACGACAAGTGGCGCCAGTTCACCAGCAAGCGGATTGTCGATGCGCACACCGACGCGCAGGTGCTGCTCTGTCTGTCTGCGGATGATCGCGAGCAGGTATCCAGCCTTGTCGAAAAGGCGAGTAATGCGGGCGGCAAGGCAGACCCTACGCCTGTGCAGGATTTCGGCTTCATGTATGGTCGCAGTTTCGAGGATCCGGACGGTCATATCTGGGAAGTGATGTGGATGGATCCCGAGGCGGTTCCGCCACACGGCTGACGAGTACTTCGCCGGGCAGGAGCCTTCGCGACGAGTCGCGAAGGCCGCGACAGTCCGGCTTCGACAGGAACGGGCACAGACGTTCCGGCAAGCGGCATTTATCTCCCGGCATGCCGGACCGTCGCTGCCCAGAATGCGAATGCAGTCATGCTGACGACGAAACCTAGTGCGCAAACGCCTGGCCACCCTGCACGCGAATAAATCACCGTCGACGATATCGCGCCCAAGCCGCTTCCAGCGGAATAAAAAAGCATGTAGCAGCCGACCAGGCGGGCATGCGCCTCGGGACGCGTGCTGAATATCATGCTCTGGTTGACGACGTGTATCGCTTGCCCGCCTATGTCAAGAAGTATGATGCCAACAATCAATAGGATCACTGACTTATCGATAAGCGAGATCGGTAGCCATGACGCGCAGAGAAGAACTAGCGCGACGCACGTTGTGGTCTGACCGTGGCCCCGGTCGGTCAAGCTCCCGGCACGTGCCGCCGCCATCGCGCCGAGTGCCCCGACCAGACCGAATGCACCGATGCCCGTATGTGACATTGCATGAGGCGGCGCACTTAGCGGTAGAACAAGTGCACTCCAGAAAATGCTGAATGCTGCGAACATGAGAAGACCAAGGAAACCTCGTACCTGCAGTACGCGCTCACGCAGCAGGAGTTCGATCATCGAACGCAGCAGGCCGGCGTAGCTCAATTGCACTCGGGACGGCCGCGGAGTCGGTAGAAAGAGAAGAAGCACAATCAGCATGCCGACAGCGAAAATTGCAGACACGAGGTAGACGGCTCGCCAGCCAGCCACATCTGCCACGACGCCGGCGAGCGATCGAGCCATCAGCAAGCCAACGACAACACCGCCCTGTGCCGTGCCGACTACTCTGCCGCGCTCGCTTTCGTTGGCAAGTGCGGCTGCGCATGCGATCAGAACCTGCGTCATTGCCGTGCCGAGCAATCCGACGCCAATCATTCCAGCGAGCAACGCATGCTGCGATCCTGATAGAGCCACGGCTACGCACGCGATGGCGAGCAAAACCAGCTGGCAGACGATAAGCCGCTTGCGGTTGAGCAGGTCGCCGAGCGGCACGACAAACATCAGCGAAAGCGCGCAGCCCACTTGAGTCGCTGTTATGACGCCACCCACATCGGAATGAGAAATATGGAAGTCGTGGGAGATGGCGTCGAGCAACGGCTGGGCGTAGTAGACGTTGGCAACGCTCACCGCACAACACACCGACATCAGGGCGACGAGGCCCCTGGGCATTTCTTTGCGCTCTATCGAGTCAGTGGGCGGATCATGCTGCACTTCGGGGGTACAGGACGTGCTCATGGAAAAGTCGATTTGTGTAGTTTCAAATTGCAACTACNAAGAGTGTAGGGACAGTTGTTTTAAAATGCAACTTACGATTGAGCTTACGTGCGACCGTCGGTAATGTCGGTCGGGCTCGGACGTTCGCATTGGGATCGAGGAGCGCCAGATGGCCAGACAGAGAAGTCTTGTTGATTTATCGTGCCCGGTTGGCCGGGCGATTGACATCGTGGGAGACAGGTGGGCACTGCTGATAGTTAGAGACGCCTTCGACGGCGTGAGCCGGTTCGGTGAGTTCGTTTCCAGCCTGGGCATCGCCCGCAATATTCTGGCCGACCGCCTCAAGATGCTCGTTGAAGGCGGGGTGTTCGAGGTTGTGCCAGCGTCGGATGGTTCCGGACACCAGGAATACGTCCTGACAAAGAAGGGCGAAGCGCTTTTCCCTGTCATTGTGATGTTGCGTCAATGGGGCGAGGCCAATCTGTTTGCTCCGGGNGAGAAGCACTCGGTACTGGTGGACCGCAAGACGGGACGCGTAATCAAGAAGCAGACATTGAGGCACGACGATGGCCGCTTGCTGAATGCAGCGACCAGCGCGGTCCGAAAGGTGGCGCAGCCGTAACGTTTCTAGCCGCTATTCTCGAAGCGCGAATTTAGCCGCGCCGTCCCAATGTACGCGAAACGCGTATCGCTCGATTCATAAACGACTGGCCGATTACGGCGGCAACGGCACGTCTTCGATCAGCTCGGCTTTTTACAGCGTGCATCCTGCAATCGACGAAACAGCCGCCGCCTTCCGCGTAGTGCAGAGAGCAGTCTGCATAACCTGTTCCCATTCTGCGAAGCGATTGTGCGAAAAGTAGCGCAGTGCGAATAAGCGCATCTACGGACGACTAAATACGATTATTTCGTACGACGATATTATCGACGATTCAGCGATTCGCGACATTACTACTCGACTTTAGGCCGCGCCGACTGCACTGATTATATGAACGCATAACTTGAATATCGCCAGGCACTCTGTTGCTGCGCGAGGGCAGGGTGCGCGAATCCGGNTCGGGCGAAGTAACGCAACCTACCGTCCGGGCCGGCGGCTGANTCAACGAAAAAGCGTACCCGTGAGCGGCTTCGCAAAACGGATGTGTTCAGGATGTATTCATCCAGGCGGGCTGGAGGTAGTCGATGAGAGTTCGATACAGCGAATGTCCAGCGAACCATTCCGAGCTGTTCTTCTCGGTCGTGATCGCCAACTACAACTACGGTCGCTTTCTCCGGCAAGCGGTGGAAAGCGCGCTGACGCAGGATTGGCCGCACGTCGAAGTCATCGTCGTCGACGACGGCTCGACCGATAACTCCGCGGAAGTCATTGACTCGTTTGGCGAAGCGATTACGGCCATCTTCAAGGAGAACGGTGGTCAGCGTGAAGCGAACAACATGGGCTTCGCGAAGAGTTCGGGCGACGTCGTTATCTTCCTCGATGCGGACGACGTTCTGGTGCCCGGCGCACTGCGCTCGATCGCCTCGGTGTGGCGCACCGGCCTCACCAAAGTGCAGGTATTGATGGAGCGAGTCGACGCACACGGGCGTCCCATACACAATGACAACGCCATTCCGAAGATTCGAAACGTGATTCCAAAGGTCCCGCCGGGACTCTCGCCGGAGGCGATCCGTCAGTGGGCATACAGGACGTCGGAGTATCCCACGCCGCCCGGTTCGGGAAATGCGTGGGCGCGCAGCTTCCTCAGAAAGATCTTTCCACTGGACGCGAGTTGCGATTCGTTCACGGATTCGACATGCATCGCGATGGCTCCCTATATGGGCGACGTCGAGACGATTCCCGCGCCTTTGGTGCTCTATCGCATGCATGGCGAGAACGATAGCGCGATGAGCGCGAACACGAATAACTTCGGCCGCGAGATTGCGCGGGCGCTCAAGCGACACCATGCCGCGTGCAAAGCCTGCGCCATGACCGGCAGGCCGCCACCGCCGATTAGCACGCTGTTCTGCGCACCGCATTTGCTTCAATTGCGAGTTGCTTCTTTGCGGCTGACACCGGAAAAACATCCGCTGCCCGGCGACAGCCGATTGCGCGCCCTGCGCGACGCATTGTCCATTCCCTTTCGCCCGAACTTCGAGCGAGCCGCGTTTCGTTGCCTGATTGCGGGATGGAGCATCGTCACGTTGCTCGCCCCCATGAACATTGCAAGATCGCTCATCCGGCGCCGATTCGTTTGAACGTATCCGGTCGGTCAGATCGCCTTGAGCTCTTGCCGGGAAGTCACCATGAAAGAAATGAACGTTGTGATCTGCAACTACAACTATGAAGAGTATCTGGCACAGGCAATAGATTCCGCGCTCGCGCAGGACTACATGAATACACACGTCATCGTCATCGACGACGGATCGACGGATGGATCGCGCGCCATCATGCAAGCCTACGCCACGCGCATAACGACTATTTTCAAGGACAACGGCGGACAGGTCTCCGCCTACAATCTGGCGCTTCAGCGGCTCAAGACGGGCTATGTTCTGTTTCTCGATTCGGACGACGTACTCTATCCCGGCGCAGTGACCGAAGTGATGCAGAGCTTCGAGAGAGAAAACGTGGCAAAGGTGCAGTTCCGGCTGGATGTGATCGACTGCACCAGCAAATGTACGGGAGTTTATGTACCTCACTCGTTAGCCGACGGCGACTGTTTGAAACCTCTGCTCGACGGATGGCTGTACCCGTCACCGCCTGCGTCCGGCAACGCGTATAGCGTCAGTGCGTTGCGAAAAATCTTCCCCGTACCAGAGACGGCCAAGAGCCGGTATGGCGCGGATTTCTACGCGATTTACGGGGCGGCTCTGGTTGGAACAGTATTGAGCATTCCAAAGTCGCTCGGCGGTTACCGCGTGTATTGCGGAGCGCGAGGCGCTACGTTTGCTAATTCGGAGCAGACCGACAGGGCGCCTAAAGCATTCACGTCGCGGTGGGCGACTCTGCGCGAAATAGCATCGCGCCGCCTGGGCATGCAGTTGCCACGGGACTTTCACGATTTCGCGCTTGAAAGGGCGTATTTCTGCGCGAGTGTCTACAACGCGCCGCTGACGGCCCGCTGGCGCTGGATGTTAAAACATTCGCATGCTTATCTCCATGCGATCGTGGCAAATCCNTTCTGGAGCCTGAAGAAAAAGCTCGGGACGCTCGCGCTTTCCAGTCTTTGTCTCGTTCCATATTCNCCTATTGCTGATTACGCAGTCCGTTATATTTGCAACCCGTTAGCTCGCAATCACACCGCTAAAAAAGGAGTTCGCGTTGTTAGCGAAGCACGAGCGACGCACTTATAGGAGCGAGGTGCGTCACAGAACCCGGCCGTGCTTTATACCGTGAACACCTCAAGGCTTTGAGGATCGCTATGAAAGACGAATTACTGACGAAAGACGTGGCGCGCAGCTTTCATGACGCGGAGCTACTGTCCGTGACACATGATCGCGCCAGGTCCGAATTACGCACGACGTTCGCGCTGAGGGGCGACAACGTGCGAGCAATAACCTGCGAAGGAATACATGCGCTGAGGGCGGCAGACATCATTCGTCACAANGTGGTGTCGAGNGTATTGCTATCTTCGTGGCATCGATTCGCGGAGGGTGAACTGGCNGCGAAAGTCAACTGGGCNAATTCACTCGATGGCACCGAGGTCCGNCTTGGTTCGCCCTCCATGACGAGGTACGAGACGAGCATCGCCAGTGGGGATTGGAATCTGCTGGTGATCGAGCCGTCATATGGCGCGGAGATCGTCGTGATCTGCGACCGGGTAGCTTTAACCGCTTGCGTTGACGATGAGTCATGGTTGATGAGTCATGGCTGACGGCGCGCGTTTTTTAGATGGTTAGTGTTGAACCGGCGTGCGGAAGACCCATGCCGGGCGAGCGAGCAGACAAACTCGGCGCGGTCGAAAGTAGTCCCTCTCTTTTAAGGCGGAAGGCACCGATGAATGCGACGAACCTCCTTCTCGAACGCGTCATCAACCAACGATTTGTATCAGCTGGCATCCAGCAACTTTTTGCGGGGATGAATCCACTACACGACCTGGATGCACAGCGAATCTGGACCGGCGATGGCCTCGTCTCTTTCGATGCGTTCGACACTTTAATAACAAGGCCCTTGCGGCGACCCTCCGATCTGTTCCTCGTGGCGGGATATCGGCTGCAACGCGAATTTGGTTCTGTCGTCGAGCCGGGCGAATGGATGGCGATCAGGCAATCGGCGGAGTGGAGGGCACGCAAGGCCCGTGTCGAGCGTGAAGTGACGCTCGACAACATTTATGCGGAGATCGCAGAGTCGGTGGATTTGCCACGCGAATTCCTGTCCGCGGCGCAGGGCATCGAAGTCGCGCTCGAAAAGCGCTTGTTACGTCCCATAACCGGCATGGTCGAGATATTCAATCGCTTGTCGGCATTGGGAAGAACGGCAATTATTTCGGATATCTACTTTTCACGATCGGATCTGGAAAGCATGCTCAGCGGTTGCGGCGTGCGCGTGCAGCCGGGGCAGTTGTTCATTTCATGCGAGAACCGTCGTACCAAGAGGAGTGGGACTCTCTTTTCGGATGCGAAAGGCAGTGGAGTCAAACACCTGCACGTCGGAGACAACGTATTCTCCGATGTATTCCAGGTATGGCGCGTAGGCGGTCGTGCCGCGCCGTTCTTCAAGACTGCGCCCGGGCGGCTCGAACGCGAACTGGACAAGGCGGCGATCGAGCCGCCGCTGCTTGGGTCTGCTCTGTCGGGAAGCGCGCGCACGGCGCGGCTGCGCGTCAAGCCCGTCAGCGACCACGACGAGACGCTCGCAGAGGTATCGGCTGGCTTCGTGGGTCCGTTGCTGCTCGCGTTTGTCGTGTGGATTCTCACAGAGGCGAGACGCAGGAAAGTCGATCGATTGTTCTTCCTCGCGCGTGACGGCCAGATACTTTTATCGATTGCGAAAAAGATAGTAAGCGCATACGACTTGCCGATCGATTTGCGGTATCTGCACGTGTCGCGGCAATCGCTTCACTTGCCTGCTGTTCTGGACATATCGGAAGGCGACCTGAGTCATTTCGGTTTCAAGGCAGGCAATTCGCTCGCGGACGTGTTCAGGAAATTCGATCTGGATATCAATCACACGGCCATCGCCGGTTTGCAGGAACGTCTTGGTATTCGCTCCCCGCATGCCGCGATGAGTCGCGCTGAAGTAGAGCAGTTGATCCGGTACATCCAGACAGACGATCAGGTTCGCGATCTGATCAACGCGTCCGCTTCTTCTGCGCGACGGCTACTGCTCGACTATCTGGAGCAGCACGCATTCTTCGCGGACGGTAACGTCGGTGTCGTCGATATTGGATGGCGCGCAAATTTGCAGCGCTCGCTGGCAAAGGTTGCATGCAGCCGGGAAGCAGGCTTCGACCGACGCCTCTCGGGCTTTTACTTTGGCCTCTATCATCGTCCGGAAAACTGCGGCAGCCTCGATGACTATCTCAGCGAGTCCGTGGGAGAGCCTATCAGGCCGCTGATTCGCGCGCCCATTTTCGAAGCCTTGTGCGCGGCGGATCATGGCACGACGACCGGATACACGCGGGCAGACGACGGCTCTGTCTTTCCAAAGCTTCTCACTCGCGACAATCCGCAGGCGCTGGAATGGGGTTTGAAAATCCAACAGGATGTCATCAACGCTTATGTCGATGATGTNCTGGCCGTCCTGACGGCGGCTGAAATCGACATACTGGATTGTATGGACGGCTTGGCGCGCGGGGCGGCCGTCGTGACGAGCCAGGTGATAGGCTCGCCGTCACGTAAAGAGGCCATCGCGCTAGGCTCGTTTCCGCATGCGAGCGATCAGTTGCATAACGTGTTTGGGCAAGTCGCGCCTCCGTTGCCGCTCAGCGCGCGCAAGTGGATCTCGAGACTGGTAGCGCGTGATGGCGAGCCGATGATTTCCGAATGGCCTGAGGCAAGCGTGGTTCGCGCAGCGCCGCCGCTTACGGCCGGCATGATGCT
>JGI24739J22299_10000462_pt1 | contig 14266 bp, 20 predicted proteins | sample KBSCornC5_FD_22299 | JGI IMG/M metagenome (IMG submission 22299)
CCCTACAAGCCAGAACAACTGGACGTGGGTAGCATTGCTGTATCCGCCATAGAAATACGTGCCATTAAGCTCTTCGGTCGTGTCCATGTGCCTTCAGCTCCGGATATGAATGCATTATTTGATTAATCATCGCCCAGCCGGTGCGGTTTTCGCCAGAAACAATCTGCTTTTATTTTCAAAAATCCATAAAGATTTTACTGCTGCCAGGCGGTCGCGGTTGCGGCACTCTCACCCTCATCTGATACCCGGGAGAGCCGTACATGCGCCGTTTACCCCCTTTCATTGCACTCCTCGTCTGCGTCATGCCCGCCGTGGGGTGTCATGCCTCCGAAAAGGACGAGCTTGCGCTGGTGATGCGCCAGCTGGATCAGGTCCAGGCGGGTCTTGACCGCGCCCGCGTAGTGGCGAACCAGAATCAGGATGCCCGCTTTTACTTCGACTATCAGCAGGCCACCCGCGACATCGCCACCATGAAACGGGGCATTTCCACCTACCTCGAACCGTCCCGGGCACAGCCTAACACCGGCTCAGCCACGGTGACCGGACAGTACCGGGCACAGGAGCCGGCCTGGCGATGAACGGCGCTCAGACCTCCGGCTGGGCGGCGGGCACCGGCGGCAGCCTCACGCCTTCACAGCTGAATATCCTCATCCTGAGCGCGCTCGCCATCGTCATCCTGCTGTTCTCTGCCTGGGCGCTGGTCCAGGCGTACCGGGGCCTCGCGTCTAAAACGGTGACGTTTCGGCAGTTTACCGAGACGTTTATCCGTCTGGCGCTTCTGTGGCTGCTGACCCTGTTTTTCTTCTTTAACTGAAAGGACACCACCATGAAATTTCGTTTTATCAGGCTCTGCCGTGCCGCACGACTTCGCGCCACGCTGCTGTTTCTGGCTGCCGGTCAGGCCAGGGCCGGGCTGCCTCCCGTACAGCCGCCCCCTTCGGGCGGAGGTGGAGGAGCCTGGAACACCTGGATGGCCTACTTAAAAATGGGTGCACTGGGTCTTGGTCTTATTGTCACTGTCGCAGCATTCCTGGCTGTTGCGCACGCCGTCATTACTTCGTTTCACGATGTCCGTAAAGGCAAAGGCACCTGGACCGAATTTGTTCTTTACTGCGTCGTGGGCATCATCCTCATCCTTGTGGTGATTTATCTCGCAACCCAGGCAGCAGACATTCTCTGAGGAGCAGTGATGGCCGTTATCGACTTTCTCCCCGACCGGCTCAATTACCCGCCCGTGGTGTACCGGGGATTTACCGCCGGCGAGTTTCTGCTGGCGGCAGGCACGGGCTGTATCGCGGGGATACCGCTGGGCGTACCGCTTTGCCTGGTGCCGCACGTCGGCTGGCTGGCATTTCCGACCTGCATGTTGCTGATGCCGATTGTTACTGTGTTTTTCGGCGGAAACTGGATTGCGGCCTACAAGCGCGGCAAGCCTGAGAACTACATATGGCAGCGACTGGAGCAAATCCGCTGCCGCCTGGGCCTGTCGCGTTCGATGATTCTGGCCAGCCGTGCCTGGGAGCTGCAGCGCACGTCAGTAAGGGTAATGAGGAGGGGTTTATGAGCCGGTTTCGTAACGGTATCACGGCGCGTGATAACCACATCTTTTCCCTGAGGATTGCCTGCGTGCTGCTGTTCGCCGGCATGCTGGTTACCTCAGTCGGCTGGATGCGTGCGCCCTCGGAGATGACCATCCATATCCCGCCCGACCTGCGCTCCGGCAGCACGCAGAAATGGTGGGTCATTCCGCCCTATACGGTGTACGCCTTTGCGTTCTACATCTTCCAGCAGCTTAACGCCTGGCCGACCAACGGTGAGGTGGACTATTCGGCGAAGATTGCCCAGCTCAGCCCTTACCTGACGCCGTCCTGCCAGGATTTTCTGAACAGGGACTATGAGTTTCGTAAAAACAGCGGCGAGCTCAAGGACCGCGTGCGCGTGGTGTATGAAATTCCCCGTCGCGGCTACAGCGACAGCAGCGTCGACATCCTGAGTGACGATCGCTGGGTGGTCCGGCTCGACCTGATAGCTGACGAGTATTACCACGCCGAGAAGGTCAAGCGCGCTCTTGTGCGCTATCCCCTTAAAGTCGTGCGCTGGGAAGGTGATCCGGCGCGCAACCCGTTTGGCATGGCGCTTGACTGCTATGCCTCCACGCCGCAGCAGCTCGAAGCCATGCCGCAGCCGGAGCCGGAGAAAAAATCAGGAGTCTTCCAGTGATGAAACGTCATCTGATACTGCTGTGCCTGCTTCTGGTCTCTGGCCTGACGCAGGCGGTTGAGCTCATGAAGTGGGAGCGCATTCCGCTGCAGATACCGCTCACCGTCGGCCAGGAGCGCATCGTGTTTGTGAATAAAAACGTGCGCGTGGGGTTCACCACTGTTTTGACCGTGGTGACCACGTCGACAGCGGCCCTTATCCGGAGGAGGACGTGCAGTATCCGGTAAGTGAAGGTGCCCGTCTGTATCAGTTCAGTGCTGAAGCAGGCGCACCTGCCACGCCGTCCGTTGCACACTACGCCGGCGTTCGCGCATGACGTTACCAACCGACAGACCGGCATCTCAGGTCTGTCAGACAATGGCCACAGCATCTGCTGTGGCCGCTTTTTCACCCGAAGGGGGAACATCGTTTCCCTTATGGGCCGTGTTCCCCCTTTTTTACTGAGGAAACACGCATGAGTGTCCGCATCGACAATGAGAAAGAGTTCATCTCCCTGTTCAACTCTATCGCCCGGGGCACCCGACGTCTTCAGGTGTTTACTGACTTCATCAGCTGCAGTGTTATTGCACTTCAGAATGGCCTGCAGTTCTGTGAGAAACGTGAAAAGAAGTACATGGCCATCGTGGCCAGATACAAAAAAGAGGACGTTTTATCGATGGCCAGACTGCTGGCATACGTGGTGAACGGCCTGGAAGAAAAGCCCTGTGACTTTCTCGGGCGCATTTACATGCTGCTGGAGCTGGGTGACAAAGGTAAAGACCAGTATTTTACCCCATGGAGCGTGGCGCTGATGATGGCGCAGATGCAGCTCGGTAAACCTGAGGAACTGTTCAGGGACAAACCGTTTATCACCTTTGCTGAACCGGCATGCGGCGCCGGTGCCATGACACTGGCGTTTGCCTGTGTGCTCCGGCAGGCCGGCTATTCTCCGCACCGGCATATGTGGGTATCGGTGACCGACATCGATCCACTGGCGGCGGGCATGGCCTATATCCAGCTGTCGCTCTGCGGCATACCCGGAGAGGTGGTTATCGGGAATGCCCTGTGTGACGAACGGCGTCGGGTTCTGCTGACGCCGGTTCATTACTGGGAGGGATGGTCAGCACGTCTGCGTGCACATTCTGACCTCAGGAATGACGCCGCAGCATAACGTCCTGATTCCAGTCAGGCTAACTGAAAAGAAGGCATGACTTATTAATCAACATCAAAGGCCGGGTAACCGGCCTTTTTCTATCTTTTTTTGCGGGTATTGATACGTTTGATTACGGGCAAAGGGCCAATGATTTCAACGTCGTCAACACAGCAGGCCCTCCACCGGGGTGAATTAATGGAGAGATCCCTGTCCCAGCGTAGGATTCGGCTGCCGTTTTCTTCAATGCACAACATCCTGACAGGATATTTCCTCAAAATTTTTAAATATGAAGAGATATCAGTAAGTCCTGTATCGTAAATGCGCTCGTCGGTGCCGGAGAGCCTTCTGAAATGGATGACATACTCATTTTTTCGCTCATCCCTTCTCAGGGGAATAAAAAAACAGACTTCATATCCCTTCTCTTTTATTTCTGGCCAGCCCGCCGTTTTCAGCCACTCCGCAAACGGCCTGATCTCACCTGGTATGGAAAACCGTTCATCCGCACGGGAGCGTATCAACGCTTCAAGATTTAGCAGCAACGCTTTACCACAGGCAGAAAAATCAGCCGTCTTGATAAGGTTCTCATCTGCGACTGTATCCACATACCCGTTTAAAACCAGGTCAGGAGCCATTTTTATTAGCAGCAGAATAACGTCGTACCTGAGGTGACCACATACTTTAAAAGGAAGCGAAGTGGGCTCAGATACACCGTTGTCCAAATGAGAACTGTACACACAGACAGATAACGGGAGTGAAGTATCCGCGCAATCCAGCAAAAAATCATATGACGGTTTCAGCATAGTACTGTCCTTCTGGTACTCCATGAGAAGGTCGGTACAATTGGCTCCCGTACGATTTCATACAAGCCAAATCTGTAAAAGGTATGACGAAAATTAAGGCACAAAAACCGTAATATGAGGCATGCGGCCTGGCTGTGGTTACTTTTTACTAATATTCATTAAGTTACACCAAAGATGACTGAGGCCGGTTGACTGCCCTGAAATTACCGGATAATACTGTATATATAAACAGTTAATCAGGAGGTGCCATGACATGCTCACTTTATACAAATTCCCGCTATCCCCGACCCCGATAGCTGTACCACTTTTCCTCGAAACCTGTCAGGCCGGTTTTCCCAGCCCTGCTCAGGATTTTGTCGAGCGCGAGTTAGACCTAAACGAATATTGTGTCATGCGTCCCGCAGCCACGTTTTTTGTCCGCGCCTCTGGCCAGTCTATGACGGACATCGGCCTCAACAGCGGTGATTTGATGGTGGTCGATAAGGCCGAATCTCCCCGCCACGGCGACATTGTCATTGCTGAGATTGAGGGAGAATTTACCGTAAAACGCCTGCTGCTCCGCCCGAGACTGACGCTCCAACCCATGAACCCTTCCTTTTCCCCTATATACCCCGATCCGGAAACACTCCAGATTTTCGGCGTGGTCACGTCGTTTATTCATAAAACCCGGGGTGAGTGATGTTCGCCATTGTGGACGTGAACAGCTTTTATGCGAGCTGTGAAAAAGTCTTCAGGCCTGATTTGCGAAACCAGGCTGTCGTCGTTTTGAGCAACAATGATGGTTGCATAATCGCACGCAGTGCCGAAAGTAAAAAATATGTGCGAATGGGCGAACCCTGGTTTAAGATTAAAAATGAAAAATTTACTGTTAAAATACATGCATTTAGCTCCAATTATGCTTTATACGCCTCAATGTCGAACAGAGTAATGAGCGTTTTAGAGGCTCTGTCCCCTCGCGTGGAGCAGTATTCGATTGATGAGATGTTTCTGGACGTCCGTGGAATCGATTTTTGCACGGAATTCGAGACGTTTGGCCGCGAAGTCCGTTGCAGCGTGCGAGAGCACACCGGCCTGACGGTCGGTGTCGGTATTGGTAAAACCAAAACGCTTGCAAAATCAGCCCAGTGGAGCAGCAAGGAGTGGCCCCAGTTTGGTGGTGTGCTGGCTGTCACCTCGCAAGTCCGGGCTGAGAAGATGCTTGCCCGCCAGCCTGTTGAGGAGGTCTGGGGAGTTGGCAGACGCATTGCAAAAAAACTCAACGGAATGGGGATTACAACCGCACTGGAGCTTGCACGCGCCAATCCTGCAATGATCCGTAAACACTTCAGCGTGGTACTGGAGCGAACGGTGCGTGAGCTGAACGGCGAGAGTTGTATCAGTCTGGAAGAGGCACCGCCGGCAAAGCAACAGATCGTGTGCTCCCGTTCTTTTGGCGAAAGGGTCACCGAGTATGAACACATGAGGCAGGCAATCTGTCAGCATGCCGAAAGGGCGGCCGTTAAATTGAGGGGGGAAAAGCAATACTGCAGACAGGTTTGTGCATTCATCAAAACCTCACCTTTTTCTCCCGGGGAGACCTACTACGGTAACGTGGCTTCAGAGACACTGATGTCGCCCAGTCAGGATTCAAGGGATATTATTGAAGCTGCGATGAGAGCACTTGATCGGGTGTGGATAAGCGGCCATCGCTATGCCAAAGCAGGCGTTATGCTGAACGACTTCACTCCCTCAGGTGTTGCTCAACTCAACCTCTTTGACGAAGTTCAACCCAGAGCTAACAGTAAGCCTCTGATGCAGGTTATTGACCATATTAATCAGACCGGGATGGGAAATATCTGGTTTGCCGGCCGAGGAATAGCGCCGGCATGGCAGATGAAGCGTGAGATGCTTTCACCAGCCTATACAACACGCTGGAGCGATATTCCTGTCGCCAGGCTTTAGAAGATCCATGTGGGCCAGTTTTAAATCAGAACAGAAATAAAGCCCCATACTTATGGGGTTTCGCGTTTGTCCTGCTCAGGAGCCCATTCGAGTCCGCATTTATCGCAGGACCATTTTCCGTTTGGATTTTTCCTGATGCCATAGAAATTGCAAAAGGGACATGTTTTTGGCTTATACACTATTTTCCATCCTCTTTCTGGTAAACAGGGTCAGTGCCACGCGGAAACTTCAAGGCTTCATTTCTGTAGTGCTGAAGTCTTTGTCTGAAGTATTCCTGAAGCTCTTCCGGTTGCTGTCTCTCGACTTCCGAAGGAATCACCGGCAGATTCATACGCTCTTTATAAGCAACCCCTGATGCGGCCAAATCCACGTTGACCTTATCCCGTTCCTCTTTGCTTTTTGCTGCTATGTTGTGTGACATATGAAGCCCTCCCTGTCAGAAGTATATCAGGAAAGGGGCGCTGTTTAGCTGAAACCTATGGCGTCAAATTGGGCATGGTGTCTGAGAGTTCAATCCGGTCAAAAATGCTTTCGTCATAGCCTTTGTGGCTAAGGCATCGCTTAACTCTCTTTTCATTATTTAACCTCACTGATGCTGCGTTTTAATGCACTGTACAAAAAGTCGCACTCAGCCTGTTTATTGGCTTTAAAGGGTTTCTCCGAAAGCCACTGGGCATTACCCGGCCAGCCGAAGACTTTAAGGATCTGACGACCACGGAGATAAAGGAGTCCCCAGCCCGGGGGCAAATCTGCAACAGCGACAATGCCGGGTTCAGACAGGTAAAAACGCCAGTCGCCCAGACCCGTTTCGGGAGCAATGCGAAAAGGCTTTTTCCGGTCAGCCAGAAAGTCAGCTCTGGAGCACTTACACTCAATAAGGCACGAGGCACCATTGCGAAATCCAATAGCGTCGGGCAACTCCCCGGAATTACTCCATGCACGAAATCCGTCGCCGAGCGTAACGGGGAATCCATTACTGCGCAGAAACCGTTCGGCACGCCGGCACATCATTTCATGGGCATTCAATCCCGGTGAGGGCAGAGCTTTCATCTCATTATTTACGAGTGTTTTTTTTCTTATAAAGACCATCAGGGGCCTCTTCGTATTGATTTTCTTTTTCAGTATTAATCGTGATGTGGAAGCGCGTCAGGCTCATTCACAATATCCGTGTTCGATATGCTCTGGAGATACGCCAGAGCGGTCTCAAGCTGGTCGAATTCTTTTAAATCAACTCTGCGCATAAAACTTTCAGTTAATATGCCGTATAAATTTGTATGAGTGTTATAGACGAATGAATAACAACACTCCTTCGTGGGGAGATTATAAATACTCATTAATTTTTCATTGTTTTCACCGGCTCTTATGTATTGCATGACAAATTCAACCATGGCGATATTTTTTGCCAGCTCGGTGGTTGTTGTTGTTTCAAATCCTACACTGAAAACAGCCTGGTTCGTTTCACAGTGACGCATCCCGGATTTAATCAGTCCTTTTTGGCTTATCCAGCATTCCTGGTACTCATACATTGCAGGCGTGGGGTCTGAAATATCAAAAATGGCCTGCCAGTCAGGTTTTCCCCCCCACGACCTAATTAACAGCACATCCTTCCGGTTGTTCAGTTCTGCCAGTGTAGCCTCAGCCAGCTCCAGATTACGCTCTGCACGCGTGACAGAACGCTGACGAAGCCTGACGGTCTTTTCCGCTGCGATGATGAGTGAATCAATTGAGTCTTCAGTGTCCTGTAAATAGTTCATAAACCCTTCCGAGGCTCCCCGGAGCCAGTAGTAAATAAGGTCGCGTCTGGTAAAGGGGTCACCGTAATGAACGTGAGCCTGCTCTGCGCAGAACACCCCATAATCAGCATGCTCTTTCATGGTTCTGAGGCACCGGACAAACCGGTGCCAGCTGACTGCGTTACTCCGCTTCACCACGTGCCGCCGCATGAATCTGACTGAAAAGTCGTTTCGTCCAGGCATCAGTGACGTGCTTCGGATCGGATGAGATATACGTTGATATAACAACGCTCCCGGCTTTGTTGCCGGTAGCACCTGTGCCCCGGCGAACCTCAATCGTCAGCCTGTCATTTCCCGCCCAGTTTCTGGACATGCGGTAATAGCGGCCGGGCTCTGCTGACCAGCTGGTGCCCTCTGAAATGGCCGAGGCTGACCAGCCTGCATTCCCCTGGCCGCTGTTGCGCGCGGCAGCCACATCCCCGTCAGAAACGAAGCCAAACTTTTCTTTCAGGCGCATGGCCACCGTATCGGCCGGTACGGCAATGGGGCCGTAAGCATCACTGACCTGACTGCGTTTTTCCGGTGTTGTCTGGTCTTTTACGTCTGAAGGCATCTGATGGCCGTCATTCAGCCAGCCAGACTGGCCGATACCGCTCATGAAGCTGCTGCAGCCTGTAAGCGTGGTCGCCAGCACAATAGCAGACAGATTTAGGGCTTTTTTTGACATGGCATTCTCCGGTTCAGGGGCGGGCTGCACCCGGCAGCCCGCGTTGTTCATCATCAGAAAGTGAAAGAAAGCTGCGCGGCAGCGCCATAGCTGCGGTCTGTGCCGGCCATGCCGGTCAGGTCGAGATGCACGACGTTGAAGGGTGAAATCCCCACACCGGCGGTAAACATGCTGCGATCGCTGTTGCGCATGTCTGCGCGGTAACCGGCACGCAGCTGCGCCCAGTTCCAGGCATTCAGCTCGGCACCCACGCCGGCATATTGCGCTTTTTCATCCGAGGCAAAACCGCTGGCCGGTGTCAGGTCAACGTCTGTGGCCAGCGTGACAAAACCATTGCTCCACGCCGTGCCGGCAGTCGCCTGCGGGCGGATCTGGAACGTGTCCGTGATGCCGTTGATTTCACGCGTACTAATGTTACGCGCCACAAGGTTCTGCCCTGTAAGTCCGACAGTCCACTCGGGCGTCAGCTGAGCCGCAAAGCCGACGTCGACGTTTGCGCCGTTTTCGGAACGCTTCCAGTCACCGCTGCGAAAATCTGACGCGCTGTAGTTACCGACGGAAACGTTGTAGTTCCAGGTATCCACGCGCTGGACCTTTGGCGTGATGCCGACAGAAACCGGCGTGTCGCCCAGGGTAAACTGATGCGCTGCGGCGATACCGTATTCCGTGACCAGTGCGGCGACGCCCTGCGCCCGTGAGGTCATCTGGTCAATGTCCGTCTGGGTCGGCGAGAAAATGCCGCTCTGTGCCGCATCGAGATACGCCAGGTCACGCTGTGTGATATCGGTGCGGACCTTCGCCTGTCCCCAGCCTTTGGCCACAAAGGCGAAAGGGAGGGTGTCATTGGGAATGGCAATCACCGCAGAAAGCCCGGCACTGGCATGCCCGCTGTCGCCGTCGACGTCCTGCAGGGTCTGTTTCAGCGCGGCCGCCTGTCGTGAGCTGTTGCCGGTTCCCGCTGAATCGCGGAAGTCGTCAAAGGTGCTTTTTACCCTGTCAAGTCCGTCACGCAGGTTATTCGGATCGCTGATTTGTGCCCCCACGCCCGGCAGGATGAGCCCGACGTCGTCACCGGCATCGTGGCGTGTCATCAGCGCGGGGTTGGCCAGCGCAGCGGCCAGATAATCTGAAGAAGCCACGCCGGTTCCCCCCATGGCGTCGTTACGCGCCTCGGTCCAGGTGGTTGCGGCATTCACTGACGGCACGGCTGAAGCCAGTAATGCCAGAATAATGCTGCGTGTTAACAGTTTTGCTTTCATCAGTTATTACCTTCTCTTGTTTTTGACAAAGGGGTTTCCCTGGTGCTGACGCACCAAATAAATAAACAGGCTGAGTTTTTATTCTTTAAATACGGTTAACCGAAACTCATGACTTCTTTCAGATAGTCCTCCCACTCAGGCGTAATATGAAACGACGGGTTTCTTTCCGGTTGCAGTTCCTCCTCGCTCCACATGAATTTTGAGCTGATTTTTTGCTGGCGCTTAATAATTTCTTCAATGGCAGATGAGACCGGGAGCAGTAATACAGATCCCTCTCTCAGACTGTCAAATATCCCGCGCGGTAACTTGCGAAATGAAATTTCAGCAACCCTGCCTTTCAGCCGCAGCAATTCGCAGAACGAGATAAAAGCTTTTGTCTCTGATTCACTGATAACGGAGTGGGGTAGCACGCCGGTGAAGTAATTATTTTCAACAGGCAGGCCATTAATGTATTTAATCCGGGTCGCTGCGATTAGCATCCCGTCGTCGGGATTAAGCCCTGGCTGACCGGCATCATGCTCTCGCCTGAAAAAACATAAGGACTGAACCGCTGCACCTTTGTGCGGCAGAAGGCATTCAGCAGCCTGCCATACGTCCCGGAGCGCAATAATCTCCAGCGGAGCAATGTCCTCACCGGCGAGCCAGCCGGACCGGACACAGAACCATGATGCAAGCTGCTCCAGTACAGGCAGGGTCAGATGATCGAGCGTGCGCTCACGGTTCTCCAGCACGCTCATGCCGATGTTCAGCTCAGAGAGCAGTGTGGCCACCTGAGCGACATTAAGGCCGTGGCGGTCCATCAGGTGCCAGAAGCGCTCATAAACGCGGTTTACCGTGGCTTTGCGGGGCGCCGGCGCCATCGCCACTGCCTGAACAGAATCTCCAGCTGCATCAGGGCGCGGGCTGAATCTCTGAAAGGAACGCGCGTCTGCCGGCTGCGGTAAGACCAGCCCCGCGCCGTCAGGTACGCCCTTAGCCTGGCCGCCCGCACCGGCGTCAGCAGGTGAGAGGCAACCACGACGGTTTTTCCCTCTGCTAAGGCGGCTTCAGCAGACTCAGACACCCCTGACCAGAACCAGCTCACGCGCTCAGGCGTGAGCCCCACGGTGGGCTGCCAGGGGGAGAGATGAACGGTGATACGTTTTCTGCGGCTCAGCATGCAGGGCTTCCTGAGCAGCTGACGGGTCAGCCAGTCGAGCGGCCTGAGCAGAAACGGAGAGAGTGCCGTAAGCAGCCACACAGGAATGAATGATTCAGAGTCAGATGAAATAAAAAGGCTGATGCTGCCAGACAGGGTCAGCCACAGAAGGAGGTACAGCGCTACCAGACATTGCTGCATAGGTGTGTTCAGTTTAATTAACGGAAGGTGCGCACAGAAAAGCACGGGACGTTAACGGCGTCCGTCAATAACCCTGAATCCGGGCTTAAAAATTAAAGCAAGCGGGATGTCTGCCTGAGGCAGATAAGGGTTTAACGTTGCAAATGTCACCCTGTCTCTTAGCGTTACGTCATTTCTGAAGCAGAATGAAAGGCAGTGACGATGGTGCGGGTAATGAAATGGCTGGCAGGCAGGACGGCGCAAAAGCCGGCGGCGCAGCGGCTGAACACGGACGTTAAAGCGGTGGCGTTTCGCCCGGTCCTCACCGGCAGTGAGCTGATGCAGACGGCTGAGCGGCGTAAGCTCGTGAGAATGCTGGCGGAGAACAGCCCCCTGTCGCAGTCGGTGACGGAGGCCTGGTGGCTTCAGCCGGCGCAGGCGCTGCTTGCGTGCGTACAGGACTGTCCTGCCGCGTGGCGCGGGCCTTACTCCGGTCCGGGAGGATTTGGCGACCTGAGCCTCAGCGTGGCGGTCAGGGCCGTGCGCCTGGTGCGGGGCATGATGCTGCCGCCGGGGGCAACGCCCGAAGAGCAGTCTGAGCAGGCGCCGGGCTGGGTCTGCGCGGTGTTCTGGGCGGGGCTGCTCCATCACCTGGGCTGGCTGACCCAGGCCGAAGGCGCCACGGAAAAAGGTCAGGCGTGGTATCCGGGCCTGCAGGTGCCGGACAGTCCGTGGCGAATCCGGCCCGCCAGAGAGGGTCAGGTATCACAGCTGACGGGCCAGTACATGGCCATACGGTTGCTGCCGGCGTCCGGCATGCTGTGGCTGCAGCGCTGGCCGGGGATTTCACACAGCCTGCTGCAGTTTCTGGCGGGTGAGCGCGGCGGCGTGCTGTACGCCATCATTGCCCAGGCAAGGGCGGGTGCGGGAGTCGATAACGGGGTTTTATCAGGCGCATCAGGAACGAATCCTGTAAACAGTGATTCTGAAGTGCAAGTTGCTGAAACTGCCCCAAATTTAGCACATAACACACCTGTCCTTTTGTCGAGTCATATCATTTCAGCAAATGTTTCAGAGCCGATTGGAAACGAAGCGGCAGCGTATACTGCCCCTCAGACAGGCGATGCAGCAGCACAGACAGAGAATATCGTCCCTGCCATCACGGGTCTGGTTTCGGCCCTGAACGGCGTGAATATTGACCCTGAACCGGATGAGACGGAGCAGAGCGGCACGGAAAGTACGCCTCAGGAAGACCTGCTGGCGGCACTGGACCGCATTGCGGCCGGGCAGTCGCCGGCCAGCGCTGGTGAGGATGACGTTCTGACTCCTACAGAGCCCGGGCACACTGCGAACTCCATACTGCAGGGTGCGGCTCCGGAGGCCGCAGAAACAGCGACAGACGGCGAGCGGTTTATGGCGTGGCTCAGGGAAAGCACAGAAGACGGCACGCTGACGGTAAACGAGCGTGAGAGCCCGCTGCACGTCCTGGCCAGTTTTGTTTTTATGGTGTCGCCGGACGTGTTTTTTAAATTCATCGCTTCTCAGCCGGAAAATAACGTTGATAAAAACAGGCTGCAGAAAAGTTTTGAAGCGCTCGGCCTTCATCATTCACGAAATGGTAAGGGGTTATACCATTACCATAAATACGACTCGCCGGATAAAAGCGGTCGTTTTACCAGCCTGTCGGGTTATATGGTACGGCCCGACATTATTTTTAAAAAAGGAAGCTGTCCTGCGGACAGTATATGGCTTTCGCCACGGCGGGAGTAATTACAGGGTTAATTAAATAAAGAGGTCACCATGTCTGATAACGTATCATTTGATGATTTACTGAATGATTATTTTTTCAGTAAATCACTCCGTGAAGCCACAGAATGGAGTTACCGCAAGGTTGTTAAAACGTTTGTTAAATTCGTCGGCGTTAATACCACGCCCGAACAGGTTACCAGCCATATGGTCCTCACCTGGAGAAGAAAAGTAATTGCTGACGAAAAACTGTCGAAAATAACCTGGAATAATAAGCTGACCCACATGCGTGCCATCTTTAATTTTGCCATTAAAAAAGGCTATATCAGCCAGAGAGAAAACCCGTTTAATGGCGCAATCGCCAGGCCCGATGTAAAGCGTAAGAAAACGCTGACCGATGCCCAGATTAAGAAAATTTACCTCATCATGGAGGCTCGTGAACAGGATGAAATCATGGGCGTAAGGGAAGTACGTAAAAATGCCCTACGCCCATGCTGGTTCTGGCTGACCGTGCTGGATGCGTTACGCCGGACGGGCATGCGGCAGAATCAGCTGCTGCACATCCGGCTCTGCGACGTGAACCTCACCCATAACTGGATAAGCCTCCGGCCAGAAGGTGCAAAAAATCATCGTGAGCACCGGGTTCCTGTCACAAGTCAGCTACGCCCCCGCCTCGAACGGCTGTACGAACTGTCCCTTAAAAGGGGAGCCAAAATGGAAGATCAGCTTTTCAACCTCTCACGGTTTGACGGCCGGAGAAATGAGGTCAGCGAGAACATGGACAATCCGCCACTCCGGGCTTTTTTCAGGCGACTTTCAAAAGAATGCGGTTTTGTGGTCAGCCCGCACCGCTTCCGGCACACGATAGCGACGAACCTGATGAAACTTCCCGATCGTAACCTCAAAATGGCACAGGATCTGCTCGGGCATTCGACACCGACAGTAACCCTGCAGTACGTGGAAAGCGACATCGAGAAGGTGAGAAGCGTGATTGAGGAGCTGGATGTGGCATAGGATAAATCTTAAGTCAAATCTAACTGACTGATTTAAAAATCGGAAAAAATACGAAGGATTTATTTACATTATCTTGACAGAGAGGCTGAAGAACAGGTAAATACGTTGCTGAAGTGTTTTTAATGGATGTGAGAAGTCCAGAGGATGCTGAGAACATCCTCCGGACTTTAAAGTCCCGTGTTCAACAAAGGTTCGGTAAGGCATATTTACCGACTTATGGCTGAAAGGGACCCTCTGTCTTGCCCGTTAAGGATCTCAACTCTTAACGAACAGGCTCTGAAGAGTGGTGCCCGAACCCGGAATCGAACCAGGGACACGGGGATTTTCAATCCCCTGCTCTACCGACTGAGCTATTCGGGCAACGGGGCGCATTAAA
>JGI24739J22299_10000463_pt1 | contig 14261 bp, 10 predicted proteins | sample KBSCornC5_FD_22299 | JGI IMG/M metagenome (IMG submission 22299)
AAAAAAACCACAATTACAGGTAGTATAAGGTTTAACAAAAAAATAAAATTGAAACTTCTATCGATACTCAATTTAAGTAACTGGTTAAAAATAAATAACATTGCCAACACTGGCGTCCATTTTGTTAAATTAGATAAGGGGATGCTATCGAAGTTACCACCAAAAAAACGTATATAAATTTTCGGTAGATCATTGTGTGTGACTTCAGGGATCCATCCAATATCATTGCCAACTTTTAGATCTTCTATGTGGAAAAGGAGATTTATGAGAGCTATCAAACCGGGAAGAAAAAAAATCGTTATTGAAAAATTGGCTATCCACCATGATTTTGTTTTTAAAAAATATGTGTTTAAGTCTGTTTTTTTTGATAAAAAAACAATGAACACCCAATGTGTCATAAAAGTAAAAATGGTAAAGTAGNGGGTATAAAAACTTAAAGTAATAAAAATGACGTATAAAATTAAGTTGTTTATGTCGCTCGAATCTTTTAACCATTTTATTATAAAGTATGTAGCCAATAAAAGTAGCATGCAAAGCAAAGAATACATGCGAGCTTCCTGACTATACTGTATTGCTATAGGAAGTATAGCCATAAACCACCCTGATATCAGAGCGCTCTTATTGTTAGAGATAAGCTTTGTCACTTTGATNGCTACATAAACAGTTATAATGCCAAATGAAACACTCATCAGGCGTATTGCTACCATAGAGCCACCAAAGATGTTCATCCAAAAATGCAATAAAACATAATAAAGTGGNGGATGTACATCATGTGAAGCTTGATAGAGTAGTNTCATTAAGTTTTTTTCGCTGATTAAAGCGCTCGATGATTCATCACCCCAGAAATATCTTTCACCAATAAACATATATCGCAATAAAAAAGCAAGTAACAGTATAATAAATATGGTTTTTTGGTGATTTGTGTTTCTGTGAGTATCTTTGCTCTTGTTGAAGATCCTCATGTTAATTCCATCAAAGTTATATAACCTGACTTTAATATGTGTTGTTGTTCCTAAACAAATAACTAACAAACTAATTTTAATTTTTTTTGATTTTTTTATTGTGCAGTCCATCAAAATGCGGCTCGGAAAAACGTAATGTATATGAAGTTGACCCTGCCCCAAAATCCTGCTCCATCCAGAAACAGAATTCCGGCATGACTAATACTCCCCCCGAGCGGAGGTTGAGCCGATGAAAAAGTCACGATTCACTGGAGAACAGATTGTCTTTGCCCTCAGGCAGGCTGAACCGGGTACATCAGTACCGGAGGTCTTCGCAAGCCGGGTATCTCCGATGCCACATTCTGTACGTGACGCAACAAATACGGTGGGATTTCCCCATGTGAACTGAAGCACATGCGACAGCCTGAGGAAAAGAATCTCAGGCTGAAGAAGCGGGTTGCCGATCTGAGCCTCGACAGGACCGTGCTGCAGGATGTGCTGGCAAAAAAGAACTGACGCTGGCGCGACTGTGCGAATGGGGCCGGGATATGCAGGCACGCTACGGAGCCAGCGAAAGGCAAATATGCTTTGCCCTGCGGGTCAGTCGCAGCTCGTTCAGGTATCGTTCTGTNGCGGCAGACGACAGTGCGCCACGCCTGCGCNTCAGGGAGATCAGCGAAGCCCTGGTCCACTATGGCTACCGCAGAGTTCACGTCATGCTCAGGCGTGAAGGCTGGCGGNATAAGCATAAACGCAGCTGTCGACTCTACAGTGAGCAGGGTCTGTCCCTGCGTCTCAAACGTCNACGTCGTAACAAACCGGCACAGCGCCGACAACCCCGGCCTCAGGGATTGTATCCGAATCATACCCGGGGCATGGAATTTGTCTCTGACGCATTATTTGACGCGCGCCGGTTACGCCTGCAGACGGTAATTGATCTCTACACGCGTGAATGTCCGGGGATCTGCTTGGGCCAGAATCTGCGCTCAACGGAGGTTGCGAAGATGCTTGACAGTATTGCGTTCAGACGTCCATTACCACAGTTGCTGAAAACCGATAACGGCTCTGAGTTTGCAGGAAAATGCTGGGCAAGTGGGTGTATGAACGAGGGATCCGTATAGACTTCTCACTCCCGGGCTCCCCAACGGACAATGCGACGGTGAAGTCGTTCAACGGCAGGCTGCGGGGGAATGCCTGAATGAAAACGGGTTCATGTTGCTGGAATGATCTGCCCCCTGCAAACTAACATATCATTATGCAAGCAATGTCCGCTCTGTTCCTGGAGCGGACATTAAAGAATACGTGATTCAGTTATGCACAACACCGGTCAAAGTCGACTCAGAATTTAAAACGAACTACACTGACATGCATACTTGAGGTCAGTGTGATTTTTTAGTTTTAAAAAGCCATTAGCTGACACATCTGGCNTGGGCGCATTTCATATATGCATGCAGATATAGCTCACAGAGGGGTTATGAAAAGCGTTGATGGAACCAATCATAAAGTTCAGGACGCGCTGCTATCACCGAACCTTCACGGGCTTCTTCGCCAGAAAATTGCCTGACCTGAATGCCGTTCTCCTGGGCAATCAATTTTCCTGCGGCGATATCGTAATAACTCAACCCATCCTCAAAAAACGCGTCCAGTCTGCCTGACGCGACATAGGCAAGATCGAGCGCCGCCGAACCCAGTCGCCGGACGCCTGCGCTTTCAGCCATAAGCCGCGCCAGGCCGTTAAACAGCACCGCCTGGTCAATCACCTTTAACTGGCCTGGAACGGGCAGCGAGACTGAGCACAGTGCTTCAGCCGGTGTTTTCGCCGTCAAATCCGGAAGCGGCAGACCATCCAGGCGGGCACCGTGACCTCTGATGGCGGTAAAGCACTCTTCCCGAAGCGGATCGTATACAACGCCCAGTATTTCCCCCTCGTCATCGCAGAGCGCAATACTGACCGCAAAGTAAGGGATACCCCAGATAAAATTGCTGGTGCCATCCAGCGGGTCGACGACCCAGTATTGTGCATGGCGCCCGCGGGTAAACCCCGTTTCTTCTCCCAGGAAACCAAAACCCGGCGCGTCTTCGTTAAGACGCGAAAAGATGATGCTTTCTGCAGCCAGATCGGCGGCAGAAGCATAATCTGCGGTGCCTTTCTTACTGATGTCGGTGTCTTCCAGGCTGCCAAAGCGCTTAACCAGCTCAGCACCGCCTGCCCGGGCTGCGCGCTTCGCCGCCAGAAGAAGGCGATGTCTGTCGAGGTTATTTTTTGTCATGCCTCCCCCTTCATAAAACGTGGGTTATCAAACGTAATGCCAACTCGCTTGCCGCGCGGCAGAGGGGCGCTGGCTTCAGCTGAGAGGCTGTGCAGGGGGCTGAATGACAAGGTGTGAACCCATGCGCGGCCAATATAACGTACATCCGTGACGGTCACGTCACAGGCGCCAGTGCCCGGCTCACAAAAGTGAACGCTTTCGGGACGCACGAAAAAGGTTGCTCGTCCTCTGTTTGACGGATCGATGATGTTTAAAAAAGGACCTTCATCCGGTCTGAAACCCTGGTCTTCCAGCACTCCGTCGATAAAGTTGGCCTGACCGACAAAGTCTGCCACAAAGCGCGTTTCGGGACGGGAATAGACCGCTTCCGGGCAGGCGAGCTGATCGACTTTCCCCCCCTTCATCACGGCAATGCGGTCAGACAGCTCCAACGCCTCTTCCTGATCGTGTGTGACATAAATAGCGGTCACACCGATGCGCTGCTGTAATTCACGCAGTTCCTGCCTTAACGAGACGCGGAGTTTTGCGTCAAGGTTGGACATCGGCTCATCCAGTAACAACAGTGGCGGATCGATAACAAGTGCGCGGGCCATTGCGATGCGCTGCTGCATGCCGCCGCTCATTTCAGCCGGATAGCGGTCTTCCACATGGCGAAGCTGCACCTGAGCCAGTGCAAGGCGAACCCGTTTTCGAATGTCTTCCCTGCTGATTTTCCGTAAATTAAGTCCGTAAGCCACGTTATCGAAAATGGTTTTATTGGGCCACAGCGCATAGTTCTGGAAGACAAAACCGATATTTCTGTCCCAGGGGGCGCGTGTTGACACGTCGACGCCGTCAAACAAGATGTGACCGCTGTTAATCGCATGAAAGCCTGCCACTGAACGAAGTAAGGTCGTTTTACCGCAGCCTGACGGGCCCAGCAACGTAAAGAACTCNCCCGGTCGGATCGTCATTGAGACATCATCCAGAACAAGATGCGTGCTNTAGCGTTTTGACACAGACTGNATAGTCACCTCACAGCCTCGCCGCGATGCTGCGTNGTGATGAATGTCAGACATAATTGTTCCTCTCCGACTGCCCGTAGCGGACAACGGCATAAAGTGGCACATAGATAATCAGCATCAGCAAAATCGTCTGGGCTGCCGAAATGCCAAAATCGGCATCGACCAGCGTGTTTTCAAATATTACGGCCGTCATGGGCTTCCAGGGCGGACGATAGAGGACGATTGTCGAAGACAGTTCAGTGACGATATGTAAAAACGTCAGCGTCGCACCGGTGAGTGCCCCGGCCAGCATTAGCGGGGCCGTGATGGTCAGAAAAACGCGAGCGGGTCTGGCACCTAAGCTGATGGCGGCTTCGTCGAGAGCAGGATGAACCTGGCGGAGTGCGGCTTCAGACGCTTTAACGGTAAAGGGCAGGTTTCGNACGACGTAAGCCAGCGCCAGAATAAACCACGTCCCGGTGAGCTGCAGAGGTGCCTGATTGAAAATCAGGATCAGCCCGATGCCCAGCACGGTTCCGGGAATAACATAAGGCAACATGACAAGACCGCTAAGCGAAGGCGCAAGGAATGTGTAGCGTTTACGCACCAGAACGTAAGCCACGCCCAGTCCCCCGGCAAATGCAACCAGCGTGCCTGAAAGACCTAATGACAGCGTCACCCACGCGGGCATCAAGCCGTTTTGCCACATGGTTACATAGTTAGCCAACGTGGGCGTCAGCGTTGGCAGGCCCACACGCCATTTAACAAAGCTGGTAACCAGCACAGTGATGTGCGGGACAAAGGCCAGCAGCAGAACACAGCCGCTCAGGATAAGGGTCAGGCAGTGACCTGCACGGGAGAGTTCGCGTTGTTCGGGACGCCGTGATGAAACGGCAGCATAGCCACGTCGCGAAAGATAGAGCTGCTGCATCATGAGAAAAAGGCTGGAAATCGCGACCAGAACCATTGAACCCGTGGCCGCCAGTGCAGGGTTTCTTCCCGCTTCACTCAGAAACGCGTTATAGATCAGTACAGGTAAGACATTCAAATCAAGACCAATGATGCGCGGTGTGCCGAAGTCTGACAGGGCCGCCATCATCGCCAGATAGAGCCCTGTCACGATTCCCGGCATGGCTAACGGAATCTCCACTGTCAGACGGGCACGTAAGGGGGATGCGCCCAGAGACTCAGCTGCCTCAATATGGGACGCATCCAGTTGCCGAAAGGCGCTGTAGCTGAGCAGAAATATAACTGGAAAAACCAGCCAGGTGATGACCCAAATGACCCCATAAATGCCTACAATTGACGTCTGCAAGTCCAGCAACGTCGTCACAATCCCGTTGCGTCCCAGCAGAAGCCGCCAGGCATAGGCACCAAGGAAAGGGGGAGAAACCGATGCCATTGTCACCATGAAAACAAGCGCGTTGGCGCCTGCAATTCTGAAGCGCGCGATCATATAGGCCAGCGTAACGCCAATTAACGCGGCGAGCGTCGTGGCAAAAAAGGAAATCATCAGGCTGTTCAGGGTAGCGTGCAGCGTTTCACTGGTGGCAAAAAAGGCAAAATAATGGCCAAGCGTATAGGTCAGCGTCGGATTTTCTGCTGTGATAAACGCATTCGTCGCGTGCCCGAGAATGACTGTTCCGTCTGGCTGCAAAGTAGCCGTTAGCGATTTTGCCGCTGTTCGACTGAAAAGGCTTCGCGGCGCTTGCTGAGTCAGGAGTAAAGTGTCGCTGCCCACGCCTAAATGCATTTCTCCGCGGCTTGCAGAGGTAACGCTGAGCGGCGATGTACTGTGAATCACTATTTTATTTGTGCCCGAGGCGATAAAACGCAGTGGTTCATCGCCACGTTTTGTCACCGTCACGCCATCCTTATCCGTTTTCAGCGTATAGTCGCGTGTCATTTCCGGAACGGCGTCAAGCCCTCCAGCCCGACTCACAAGGGTAAATTTGCCACTGTCGCTAAGCAATGATGCGCTGAGGAGGCGAGCCTGAGGCCAGAGGATGGTTATTCCACAGAACAGCAGCATAAGGACGGTGAACCAGCGCCATGAATCACGAAGCCCTTTCATTTTGGTAACGCCGCCTGAAAACGTGCGACGACAACCTGTTTAGGATCCTGTGGCGAGATAATGTTGAGCGTGCTCAGATCGGGAAGCGCAGCGGGAGGCGCGACATCTGAGCGGGCTGAACGACGTATCGTGAGATCCCTGACTTTTTCATGCGTGTCTTTCTGTCCGAGAAAGTCGATAAACAGTTTGGCCTGGTCGGGATGAGGAGCGCCCTGAACGACAGCCTGTGCATCAATCTGACCGGTCACCGCATCAGTGGGATAAACAATGCTGACGGGCAGTCCGCTGGCTTTCCATTTAGCGCCCAAATCTTCGTTTATCCAGCCTGCCGAGGCTTCGCCATCACGGACGGCGTTGAAGGCATCATCGGAGCCTGCTGCGATCCGTGCACCTTTGACCAGATTGCTGATAAACGGCCATCCAAACTGTCCGGCAAGCGCCGATATCAGGGTATAACCGGTTCCCGAACGGGCCGGATCGGGGATGATCAATGTCCCCTGTTTTCGCCATTTTCCTGTCACCATATCGGCCTGTGAGGACGGCATTTCCGTTGAAGGGACACGCTTCGTACTCACGATGATGGGTTGCAGAAGAAGGGTAAAAGGATGCCAGATATGACGTGGATCTGCGGTGACCATTGCACTGTCTGTTTTGCTCTCATAAGGCTGGAACAGAGCCGCATTTTCATCATAAATCTGTGTGGGGCCGCCCCACAGGAGATCGGCTGAAGGGTTGCCTGCTTCGGCGCGCAGCCTTTCGACCACTTCGCCAGTACCGCCTCTTACCAGTGTGACGTTAATTTCCGGGTGCACTTTTTTAAACATCTCAAGGACAGGTGATGTCGTCGTTTCACCGTGAGCCGTGTAAATCACCAACTCAGAAGAACTGGCGGTGCCCGTCATTAATAACGCGCTGACGGTCAACGCGACCAGGGAATAAAACACCTTACTCATTGTCGGCACACTCCTGCATTTAAATCCAGTTAATGGTTTAATTAAATTGTGAATGTGGGCAATTAAACGGGGNTTTTATGATTTTTTTATGACAAAAATNGATTTTTTTTAAAAATTGANCTCTGGACGTGATTAGGCTCTCCATTCTATTATCCATTTAATGGATTTAACAAAGGCGAAAGCATTGTGNCATACCCGGGTAATAACCATGCCTTTTCAGGCCGCTATAATCGCAGGCTGGTTTTTNATCTGATCCGTACTGCTGNTGTGCTATCGCGATCGGACCTGGTCAACGCAACAGGACTCCAGCCTCAAACGATTACTAACATCACAAAGGATTTGCTTGAGCGTGGGCTGGTCATTGAGGAAGGGCGCCTGCAACACCGACGCGGTGCCCCGCAAAAGTTGTTGCGGCTTAACCATCGGGCAGGTTGTGCTTTAGGAATACATCTTGATCGGAAGGGGATTACTGCTGTCGCCTGTGACCTTGCCGCAAATGCTTTAGCCAGCCTGCACGCGCCAATGGAGTGGAATAATCCTGAAGCGAGCCTCGACACCATCGCCCATGTCATTGCCGATCTGACGCTGAAGTGTGAAGGGATACCTGTGTGGGGAACCGGCATCGCGATGCCGACCCTGCAGGAGGCCGGATACGAGGAGTACGTCGGTGCACCGGGTTGGCAGTCGTGGAGCCAGATTCCCGTCGCCGACAGGCTGGAAGCGCGCTGTGGGATACCGGTTATTGTTGAGAATGATGCGACTGCCGCTGCGATAGCAGAACGCCATGCGGGGGCAGCCAGTGGACTGACGCATTACGTTTATATCTTCGTCGGTCACGGACTGGGTGCCGGAATCATTGTCGACGGTCTGCCGTTTCAGGGGGCGTTTAACAATGCGGGTGAGATTGGGATGATCTGCTGGCCACCTGAGTTAATGAAGTGCCCCCGCGATATTCCCCCTTTCTCATTAGAGGAACTGGCAACCACGTTGAACGTTGACCTGAATGCGGTAGAAAAGCCCGACTATCTTGAAAAATTGTACGTTCAACGAGACAGTCAGCTGATGTCATGGCTGGAATGCAACAGTAAGCGGTTACGTATCCTTATTTCAGTCATTGAAAACATGTTCGATCCGCAGAAAATTTTGATTGGGGGCTATCTTCCTTCAGCGCTGTTCTCCTCGCTGGTTGATCGCACCTATCCATTACTTCCTTCTGTTTCTGCCCGAAAAACAAGAGACACGCCGCGGTTAGAAAGTGCGCATCTTGGGGCTATGGCCCCTGCAATTGGCGCTGCGCTTTTGCCCGTAATAGCTCATGGCAGCCCGCATTTCAGACAACTGTCGCTGATGCGCACCAGAACTNAANCTATAGATCCTGAGGTCTTATTTGACCGGATTGCGGGTAAGGTTGATTAAATTCGTTGCCAGTTGGATGGCATAAAATCATCCTTAACCGTGCTTTCATTTTTTAATTTTTATATCCCTCAAATGATGTCCGCTTTTGGCACACAGCGGACAGGCTGACTGCGATTAAGGTCCGCTATGAACGAATAGAGGCAACGTGAAGACAGGACTTACACAGCTGTTAACAGGGCACAGTCCGGTGGTCTTAAAGACCTGACAGTTTTTCCGAACTGAAAAAATCGCGGAGCGAACAGCATCAGGCTCATGAAGTAAAAGCGCACGTAAAATATCGTTACATATCAGATGATTGTTTTTTTGAAATATCTAATCTGACTCACTGTAAAGAGAGGTTTTATTCGGTTAAATCACAGTTTCAGTCAGCCTGTCACAAACTGATGATAACTGATTAAAACATGCCTGACTTTTACTGCTGAGAGCGAGAATAATAATGAGCCTGAGTGCTACACATATAACCGAACGCAGCGCCATGCGTAAAATAATATGGCGTCTTATGCCATTGTTTACCGTGGGCTATTTCCTTGCCTCGCTTGACCGCGTTAACGTCGGGTTCGCCGCTCTTCAGATGAACGGGGATATTGGTCTTTCGGCGGCGGCTTATGGACTGGGAGCCGGGCTTTTTTTCTTTTCTTACTGCCTGTTTGCCGTACCCTGCAATATTATGATGACAAAACTGGGCGCAACCAGGTGGCTTTCTGCTGTAATGATAGCCTGGGGTATCCTTGCTGCAGGGATGTCACTGGCCCAGGGGCCTGTTTCATTCTACATTCTCAGGTTTCTCCTCGGCGTTGCAGAGGCAGGCTTTTTTCCGGGTGTGATTTATTATTTCACGCTGTGTTTTCCCAAAAATTATCGGGGAAGAATGGTTGCCATTCTGATGATGGCACTGCCGGTTTCCAGCGTGCTGGGCTCCCCTCTCTCGGCCGCCCTTATGAATTTTGACGGATTTTTCAACCTGAGAGGATGGCACTGGCTGTTTATAATTGAAGGCGTGCCTGCGGCGATGCTGGGCATTCTGGTTCGTGTGGTCCTCCCCTCCCGGCCAGCAGAAGCCAGATGGCTCAGCCAGGAAGAAAAAGACTGGCTGCGTAAGGCAATGGCTCAGGAGCAGCGTGAATCTCCCGTAGTCCGCAGAGGAGGCGGTATTCTCAGTGTGCTCTTCAATCCCGGGGTGCTGCTGCTCACGCTCATTTATCTGGGCGCGACAGCGGTCACAAACGGTCTGGCACTCTGGCAGCCTCAGATTATTAAAATCTACAACCTGACCCTTATGCAGACCGGACTTCTTAATGCCGTCCCTTTTGCTCTGGCCAGCCTGGCCATGTTTCTGTGGGGAAAACACTCCGATAAAACAGGTGAACGCCGTTTGCACACCGCCCTGCCGCTGCTGTTGGGCGCAACGGGACTTGCAGCCAGTATGTATGTGAGCAGTCTCTGGCCAATGCTGTTTGTGCTCTGCCTGACCATTACCTCAGCGTCCATGATCAAAGGTCCCTTCTGGGCCATGGCAACCGAAATCATCCCTGCCGAATCCTCCGCCGTTGTAATCGGGCAAATAAATGCGCTGAACAACCTGGGTGTATTTGTGGGCACCTGGCTTATCGGGTTGATACGTAACATCACGGGCAGCTTTACCTACGCACTCGCGCCACTGCTTTTGGTAACGGCCTGCGGATGTCTGACGGCGCTTTTAATCGGCAGGCGTAAGCCGCCAGTTCAGTCGGGAAAAAGCGCGTAACGCGGGCCACGCTGCCATTCAGTAATATCCGGCCGCTACTGATATTCCGCAGAACTTACCTGTTAATTAAAAAGCACTTCCCTCATCAGATGACGGAAGTGCAAACAGCGCAGCCGGAACTGATTATATCCCTCCCTTATTCGCAGGTCCCTGAGCATATTTTCGCAGTAATAACAGGTTACACAAACGCCACCTGAATAATTTAAGGGATGCCTTTTATGCACCGATAAAACATTCAGGTCTGTACCCGTTCAGGGAGGAACAAGAAAGAGAAAGTCGCCTTTTTAAAGGGTTACCGCATTTCTGAAGAAGTGATACTACCCGCGTTTCGCGGACGCTCTCTGGCTTCCCGGGCACAGTGTTTGCTTCGTAAACATCTTTCGCATTTTAGCCGGGAAGCTTGCCTGATTAAAGGAACCATTCTTCCGGAAAATTTTCCGTCTATAAAAACAGCTGAAAAAGCGGGGCGTACCTGTGTTCTCAGATATGAGTTTTTGCCCGTGATTTTTGATTAACGATACATTGCCATAAGAGGTCCCGGACATTTGCCGCATGACAGGGGTTGAACAGTGGCTGAGAGAGGCAGACACAGATTTGTTTATCAGTATTACCAGCCAGCAGTGTTCATTTGTCCTGCCCGGTAATATGCTAGTTAATCTGAAGCGTCTCTTCTTAACCAGATAAGGTTTGATGCCTGAAAGGCCTCCGGGAAATGAACCGCAAGCCTATGAAGGCGCCTCCCCCAGCGTCAGGGGGCGTACCTGCCGATAATCAGGCTGAACCGGCGAGGAGCGAGAGACCCGGCTATCTGAATCGATAACAGTCTTCCGGGCGCGAATGGCTATAAAGAATGCCTTACACGCTGTATTCCCCGAACCGCTCAGATTCAGATGCGACTGAAGAAGTGCCGGTTTATGCCGATATATTAGCTGCTTACACAATATTTACTGAACACGGGCGAAAATCATACATTAACCAGTGCAGGACGATATGAAATCTAAACGGCTGATACTGTTATGCCTGCTCTCTCTGGGACTGAATGGTTGCGCAAAAGTCCTCCCTCTGAATTACACAAACTATGAGGGAATTGACGCTGCGACACTGTATATCCTTAACAGTCAGGGAAACGTGGGCACAATCTATCTGGCATCTTATGTCTATAACAATAAAGACAGCTGCTACGACATGTCCGATCGTTACGAGCTTGACTCCAATTTCTTTAAAGCAAAAGGTAGCGTGATAACGGCCAGGGTGAAACCCGGCGTTTTTTATTCCGTATCCCAGATCAGAAATGACGGGAGTTTTATTGAGAATACTGACTCTTCAGTCATTCCGGAGGCCAGAAAATCTTATTATGTGTCTTCAGGCACCCGTGCCGTTCAGGTTCCCGACAGCTTCAGACCAGACGCATCAGACAACCCTGATGATATTGTTAAAGCTTACGGAAATAATAAAGTAATTTACTGGAATGTGAAAAGAATCTGTTCCCGCCCTTTCTGGAAGATTGGCTGAAGGGTTGTCACAGCCCTGAGTAAACCCCGTATTGCGCGAATCACGATCAACTTTCTGTCGGCTCCGCTAAAATAGCAGAGCCGGTACATTCATTTCAGACGCGAAACGCCTCCACCATACCCCGCAGGGCGTGTGCCTGCTCTGAGAGTGAACGGGAAGCCGAGGACGACTCCTCAACCAGCGCCGCGTTGTTCTGCGTCACGCCGTCCATCTGGCTCACGGCCACGCTGACCTGCGAAATTCCCTGCATCTGCTCCGACGAGGCCAGGGCGAGGACGTCCATGGACTCAGCCAGTTCGCCGACCATGCCCACTATCTTCAGGATGCTCTGGCCGGTTCCCGTGGCGACCTCCACGCCGCTTTCCACCTGAGCAACGGCCTGCTCAATCAGAACCTTGATATCCTTCGCGGCCGTGGCGCTGCGCTGCGCCAGCGTCCGCACCTCTCCGGCCACGACCGCGAAGCCGCGGCCCTCTTCGACGGCACGCGCCGCCTCCACCGCAGCATTCAGGGCCAGGATGTTGGTCTGGAAGGCGATGCTTTCAATCACGGACGTGATGTCACGCACCTTCAGGGCGCTTTCCTGAATGCTGTGCATGGTCTGTGTCATGAGGTGAACCTTTTCCTTGTCGCCGTCGACCGTTCGCGCCGTCTCGCGGGCGGATTCTGCGGTCTGCTGCGCACCGGCGGTGTTGCTCTTCACCGTGGCGGTGAGCTGCTCCATGCTGGCGGCGGTCTCCTGCAGGGCGGCGGCCTGTTCTTCGGTACGGGAAGACAGTTCGGTGTTGCCCTGCGCGATTTCGTCTGCGGCCAGCGCCACGGAGGACGCGGTGTCCTTTATCTGCGATACCAGGCTGCGCAGGTTCGCCTGCATGCCGTCAAGGGAGGCCAGCAGGCTGGTCGTGTCGTTGCGGCGAAGCGTGACCGGGGTGGTCAGGTTACCGGCGGCGATGGTGGCGGCCAGCACCTGAACCTGCGCGGGCTCACCGCCCAGCTGGCGCGTCACCGAAAAGAAAATAAGCATACTCAGGACACAACCGGCACAGAATACGGTGCCGGTCAGCACTGCGAGGATCAGCGCGGTCATGTTAACGAGATGAGCGCTCTCATACATAGCGTCCCTGACCGAGGCATTATATTGTTTTACGAGATCCCGCAGCGGGTTTCTTACGGAAGACTGAAGCCTGTCGGTATTCTGCGCAATTTCCTGGAGGGCTTCGTTAATTTTATTCTCATCACATAGTGTGTATACCCGTTGCATGGAGGCTTTGTAGGCTGGCCAGTTGGTCATGACCTGCTGAACCTGTGCTTTGTATTCACCGTCATGCGTACTTTGCAGATAATCCACCGCCTTCTGAATCACCATCTCAGATTTTTGGTTAAGAGTCCGTGTATTCTGGCGGGATTCAGCCTCTGTGACTGAACCTGAGGGATGAATATAGGAGTACGCCCGCCTGAAGTGTTGCCCCATTTCAATTGCGGCATCGTTAAGAACCTGTACAGGTACCAGCCGGAATTCATAGGTGTTCCATTCGTCGTTCGCGGTTTTTTTCATAAAGAAAACGCTGATGACAGAAACAAGTAAAATAAAGAAAAGAAAAAAACCTGCCATTATTATCAAACGATGAGAAAGTTTAGTTTTCTGAAATAAAACCATTCTTGCGCTCCTTGTTATAAGATTACTGCCTGCCTGTCATTTGCGGTTCCACTGTTAAAACGGATGAAGAATTCATACATGAAGTGATATCTCATAATCCTAACGGCCCGTGTGATTTTATCTTTAGATGCATAAAACTAAACAATGAAGAGTCTCTTGTTAATTGTGTTCAGGCTAAAACGTTCAGGCCAGTCAACAAGTCATTTTGATATTACGGGTATGCTAATAACGCCCTGAAAGAAAGAGTAAAAACCCGAATGTCTAGACTGCTCTTACCATTTGTCCTGATGTTATTAACTCCTGTTAACACTTTCAATAAAACAGCCATTTTTTTAAAGATGGCGAGCAGGCCGGAAACTGAAGGTACATCAAAAAGATTAATGACAAGCCCTGATATTTTTTTGCATCACAGTTCAGGGCAAATAAGCGAAACGTTTCTCTTTAAATTTTCGTATTACCTTAAGTATTTTCCTGGCAGGCATTGGTGAATGTGAGATTAATACTCTGGTGACCTGCTCTCCATTTATTAGTATGGACTGAATCTAACAATGTCCACTTTTGGCACAGAGCGGGCACGGCATCAATATTACGCAGTTGCCTCTGCCTTGCTGGCAAGCCAAATCAGTGCGAGAGACTAACCGGTACAGCCTCCAGACGGTGCCAAACTGCCGGAAGCCAGTTTACTCAGGAGGTCACCATGGAGATAATAAT
>JGI24739J22299_10000469_pt1 | contig 14200 bp, 15 predicted proteins | sample KBSCornC5_FD_22299 | JGI IMG/M metagenome (IMG submission 22299)
GCAAAGGGAGAGCGCCGCTCTCCCCGGCGCTTAACTCACGCCTTGGCGAACTGCAGGCCGCCGAAGTTCATGATCGTCGGGATCTCGACCTTCGTGTGCGTGTCGGTCTGCGTGACCGGTGCGACGACGACGCCCGGGCTGGCGAAGCCGCCGCCATAAGCGGCATTGACGTTGCCGACGTTGTAGTTGCTGCCGCCGCGTACAGCGGACAGAGCCTTGGCGGACAGGTCTTCGGAATGGGCGATGTCTTTGATGATCAGCGAGGTCATGGTAAATCTCCTGTGAGGGTCTTCAGTCTGGAAGGAAGAGCACTATTCGTTGCGCTCACAGGGGTATTTGCACAGGGTATGCCAGGCTTAATCGCGCAAGGCGGATATAGGCATCCAAGCCGCTGAAAACAAAGGGGAATTAAAAATTTACCAGCAGGCTTTTCAAGCGCTTTCGGTATGCGACGGGGAGAAAGGTGTCGTGCCGTAGCAAACAGGTTTTTGAGGACTGTCTGCGTTGCGAAAACAGCGGCGGGGTTTTGGTAATTCGCGACGCACCCGGTGGTGTGCGCATATCGTTCGTGCGACGTGACACGGCGCGCTTGCCGTCTTGCTTATTCCTTGCTCTCAGGAAACATACATCCGCCATTGCGGATCAGCGCCTTCACCTCTTCGCTCACTTGCACGGGGTTTCGATTTAATCGGGCAACGAACTCCTTGCAGCGCCGCACGTACGACTTCGAATCGTGCTTCGCGCTCCAAACGACTATGTTAAGCACGACGGGAATGAGGTCCAGGCCCTTCTCGGTCAGCGTGTAAAAGTCCTTCCGCCTGTCGTCGGCACTGGGTGCCCTCGAGAGAATTCCTTGCTCCTCAAGAAACGCAAGGCGCGAAGCAAGGACATTGGTCGCGATTCCCTCCTCCGATCTCAGGAACTCGCCATACGTCTTCTTGCCGGCAAAGACGATGTCGCGAATGATCAGGAGCGACCACCGGTCGCCGAAAACCTCCACGCCGTAGTTCACTGCGCAATGGGACCGAATGTCTTCTTTAGATGTCGTCTTCATGGATGTCGTCTTCATCGCTCGATATTAACATCGCTTGCATAACGCAAGTAATTTGCGCCGTTTACTTGTTTTTTGCAAGCAATNTGTTTAGCATGGTTGTTCGGGAGTACGAGCAGCACCCAACAAACCAGGAGGCTGCATATGAGCACTATCAGCATCATCGGCACAGGCGGCATGGCCGCAGCGATCGGCGGCCTCGCCGCGAAGGCGGGCCACACCGTCGAGGTGACGAGTCGCGACGCCGTCAAGGTGCGGACGCTCGCCGCGCAGATCGGAGCCGGCGCGACGACAGGCGCGTTCGGCGCCGCCCCGGCCGGGGACATTGTCATCCTGGCGGTTCCCTACTCCGCCGTTCTCGACGTGGTGAAGCAGTACGGCGAAGGGCTGGCAGGCAAGGTTNTNGTCGACATCACGAATCCGGTCGCCTCCGATCACACGAGCTTCGTGACCCCTGGAGACAGTTTCGGCGCGAAGGAGATCACTAAGGCCGCCCCTGCCGATGCGAAAGTCGTCAAGGCGTTCAACACCCAGTTCTCCCACGTCCTCGCGGCCGGTCCCGTCCCGGGCCACGCATTGGATGTGTTCATCGCCGGAGACGACGCGCACGCGAAGGCACGCGTCTCGGCGTTCATCGAGAGCCTCGGACTGCGTCCAATGGATACCGGGCCATTGCCAATGGCGAGGTCACTGGAGCACGCGTGCCTGCTGTCGCTGGGCCTCCTCGCCCACTCGGTCAAGCACACGAACTTCTCAATCGGCGTCAGCCTTCCCGGCTGAGTGCACCGGTATCACCGCTTCCCGCATCACATTACTGATAAGGAACATTCACATGCAGGTTTTCGTCACCGGCGGGACCGGCCATTCCGGCCCGTACATCATCTCCGACCTCATCGCCGCAGGCCATCAGGTCACAGCCCTCGCTCGTTCGGACAAGGCGGCGGCTGCGGTGTCCGCACTTGGCGCGAAGCCGCGTCTCGGTAGCCTCGAGGATCTCGACGGCCTTAAAGAAGCGGCCGCCGCCGCCGACGGCGTCATCCATGTCGCGCACCGGCAAGACCTGATTCCGGTCGGCGGGATCAACGCCGTGGCCGATGCGGAGCTTCAGATCATGCTCGCATATGGCGAGGCGCTGGCCGGAACCGGAAAGCCGCTGGTCTCATCGGGAAGCATCGGCTCGCCCGGCTGGGACAACCTGGGCCGGCCGGCCACCGAGGAGGATCCGCCTCTTCCCGGCGGCGATCCCTACAGGAACACCTTGCGGGTCCGTAACATCGTGGAAACTACCGTAATCGGACTCGCGGAAAAAGGCGTGCGGTCTTCAGTCGTTCGGATTCCTGAAATCATGCACAGCGCGACCGATAATGCCGGCTTCCTTCCGCTGCTAATCGGGCTGGCGAAGGAAAAGGGTGTCGTCGGTTACCCCGGAGACGGTGCGAACAGGTGGGCCGCCGTGCACACGCGCGACGTCGCCACCGTGTTCCGCCTGGCGCTTGAGAAAGGCGCCGCCGGCAGAAGCTGGCACGCGGTTGCAGAGGGGAGCATTGCGTACCGCGAGATCGCCGAGGCCATCGGCAGTCGCTTGAATCTGCCCGCCGTACCCATTCCCGCGGACGTGCTGATGCTGCCTGGGTACTTCGGATTCCTTGCAAATCTGGTCACACTGGATACACCGGCGTCGAATGCGATCACGCGCGAGACGCTCGGCTGGACACCAACGCAGCCCGGCCTGTTTGCCGATATGGACAATGGTCACTACTTCCCTGCCGGCTGAGTTGAGCGGACGGCAAGAACTCCCCCATCGCGCCGAGCCCGTCACGGAGTAGCAGGAAGGTGACGCAAGTGGCTCGGCGCACACGGAAAACATCATGGGCGAAGCCTCGTACAGATCACGGGCATACCCCAACTCAGAAGGATATTTGACATGAGCACGATTAGCATCATTGGCGCAGGAACCATGGCCACGGCCGTCGCCGGCCGTATCGCCAAGGCAGGACATACCGTCGAGGTCCTGAACCGCGACCCAGCCAAAGCGCGGGCGCTGGCCGATAAGCTCTCAGCGGGAGTAACCACGGGGACTTACGCCGCCGCGCCGACAGGCGATATCGTCATCCTCGCCGTGCCGTACGGCAGTGCGGCGGCGGTCGTCGCCGATTACGGAAACGCGCTCGAAGGCAAGGTGATCATCGACATCACCAATCCGGTCGCCCCGGACCTTTCCGGCCTCGTCACCCCGCACGGCAGTTCCGGCGCGCAGGAGATCGCCAAGGGTCTTCCCGCCACCGCACACGTCGTAAAGGCGTTCAACACCGTCTTTGGCCACGTACTGGCCAAAAACGGACGCCTCGACGCGTTCATCGCAGCCGACGATGCACAGGCCAAGGCGCGCGTCTCGACCTTGATCGAGAGTCTCGGACTGCGTCCGTTGGATGTGGGTGGCCTGCACATGGCCGCGACGCTCGAGGCGCTCGGTCTGATGATGATCGGCCTCGCGAAAAACGGCGCCGGCACATGGGATATCGCGTTGAACGTCGAGATTGGCTGAATCACCGGCGCGACGTCCTCCGGCGGCTTTTCGGCCACATGAAACAGAAACGGAGAACTTCAATGAGCACGCAAGAGAATGTCCAGATTGTGAAGGATTTTTTTGCAGCAATGGGCCGCGGCGATAAGCAGGGCCTGCTCGCGATTTCCGCCGAAGACATAGAGTGGATCATTCCGGGCGAGTGGCCACTGGCCGGCACCCATCGCGGACACGCGGGGTTGGCAGATTTGCTTGAGAAGGCTTCCGACACGGTTGAAACGTCATACCCAGCCCCTTTCGAATTCGTCGCGCAGGGCGACCGGGTTCTGGTCGTCGGCTTCGCCACGGGCAGAGCCAAAGCCACGAACAGGACGTTCGACGACGATTGGGTCTTCGCCATTACCGTTCGAAATGGCAAGGTGACAAACATCCGCGAGTACATCGACACGCTTGCACTGGCGCGGGCCTGCGATCTTTAAAGCTGAAGGCCCCGCAACTCGCGACGTGCTCGCCCGCCGTGAATTCGGAGCCAGCGCTCATGGCGCCTTAGGTGGCGTCCTATCGACAAGTGTGCGACGCCCCACCTCCAGGATCTCGTCGGCGAAGGCGGGATCGGCGCTCACGACCGCACGCGACAACACGAGTGCGCCAACCATCTGGCTGAACGCCGCGATGGCATCGTGACGGCTCTGCTTCGCCGTTGCGCCTTCCGCGGAAATCATGGCTTCAAGCCGGCGGAGATACGCCGCCAGGCCGCGCGTGTAGGACGCGCGCGCCGCGTCGCTCATACGGGGCACGTCGCCCGCGAACCCGGACAGCGGACAGCCGGCCTCGATGTTGCCGCGGTGCCGCGTCGACAGGTAGCGCGCCGCCTGCTTTGCCAGGCTCCCGGCGTTCGGCGAATCTGCATAGTCTTCCATCGCCTTTTCCATCACCGCGGCGACCAGCGCGTCTTTCGACTTGAAATGGTTGTAGAAGCCGCCCTGTGTAAAACCGGCTTCCTTCATCAACTCCGCGAGCCCCACAGCGTCGACCCCGCGCGCGCGGAACAGCCGCTCGGCGGCCGCGACGATCGCGCTGCGGTTCTCGGCGGCCTGCTGTCGTGACACACCCATCGATTCCTCCTTTGTTCAGGCGATCGCATCGATTAATAAACACAATGTCGATCACCATTGACACGCCCGAGTTGCGTCGACACAATGCGTCTTAAGACGATGGCGATCGACATTGAGATAAGTTTAGCCGACTTTGGCCCATGACGCGAAGCGACGCGGGACAAGGTGCAAACGGCAATGTGGGTCATGCCGTCTTTGATGCCGATGTTTTCANCCGATNGTTTTCACCCGATTTCTTGCGCCCGGCGANCCCGCGCGCCGGCGATCAACCCCAGGAAAGGATGCGTCATGAAAATCGAAGGTTCTGTTGTTTTGGTGACGGGCGCGAACCGCGGGCTTGGCCTCGAGTTCGCGAGACAGGCGCTCCAACGAGGCGCGCGCAAGGTCTATGCGGGCGCGCGCGATCCGGCCAGCGTGACGCTGCCGGGCGTCGTGCCTCTCAAGCTGGACGTGACTGATCCGGCGGCTGTGGCCGCTGCCGCGGAAGCCGCGCGCGACGTCACGCTGCTGATCAACAACGCGGGCATTGCGCGGTTCAGCAGCCTGACCGACGACGGCGCGCTCGACGTGTTGCGCGATCACTTCGAAACCAACGTCTTCGGGATGCTCGCGATGTCGCGCGCGTTCGCGGGCCACCTCGCCGGCAACGGCGGCGGCGCGATTCTGAACGTGCTGTCGGTCGCGAGCTGGATCAACCGGCCGATCCTTTCCGGCTACGGCGTGTCGAAGTCGGCCGCGTGGGCGGTGACCAACGGCCTGCGTCATTCGCTGCGCGAGCAGCGCACACAGGTTGTCGGGCTGCATGCCGGCTTCATCGACACCGATCTGACGCGCGGGCTNGAAGTNCCGAAGGCGACACCGGCCGACGTNGTGCGTCAGGCATTCGACGCGATCGAGGCCGGCGCGGAGGAAGTGTCCACCGACGAGTTCACGCGAGAGGTGAAAGCCGCGCTGTCCGCGGGCGTCTATCTGAACGAGCCGGCTCCTCGCTGACGGCGTCGCGGCGTTCACCCGAAACCGAGCGCGGCTATCAACCCGCGCTCAGTTCCTGCTGCCGCCGCAATCGCGCATCTTCCTCAAGACGCGTCTCTTCGAGTTCCTGAAGCACGCCATCGAGATCCACNGGTCGCGTGTCGACTTCGANGCGGCCGGTCAGTTCGATATCGACATGCAGCNGCCCCGATTCGAACAGCGTCCAGATCTCCGCGCCNTAACTCGCGGTGAGAATTTGCGGCGCAAACCGTCCGAAGTATGCGGCCAGGTTGTCGACGTCCCGCTTGAGCATCGAGGCGGCTTCGTTGTTGCCGGCGGCGTCGACGGCCTGCGGCAGATCGATGATCACCGGGCCGTCCGCTGCGAGCAGGATGTTGTATTCCGACAGATCGCCGTGAATCATGCCTGCGCAGAGCATGCGGACAACCTGGTTCAGCAGCAGCGCGTGCAGTTCGAGGGCGCGGGCTTCGGTCATATCGACGTCGTTNAGNCGCGGCGCGACGTCGCCCATCTCGTCGATCACCAGCTCCATCAGCAACACGCCGTCGGTGCAAATATAGGGTTGCGGCACGCGCACGCCTGCCGCGGCGAGCCGGAACAGTGCGTCGACTTCAGCGTTCTGCCATGACGCTTCCTGCATCTGACGGCCGTAGCGCGTGCCTTTTTCCATCGCCCGCGCCTGCCGGCTGTTCTTGACCTTGCGGCCGTCCCGATACGACGCGGCTTGCCGAAAGCTTCGCTGCTTCGCGTCCTTGTAGACCTTTGCGCAACGCGTCGATTCGCCGCTGCGCACGACGTAGACCGTTGCCTCCTTGCCGCTCATCAACTGGCCGATGACTTCGTCGATGAGCCCTTCTTCGAGAAGCGGGGCAAGCCGTTTAGGTATTTTCATGCGACCGCCGACTGCAGCTCGACGAACGTGGATTCCGCACGAGTGGAGGGTGAATGGACCGGGCCGATGAAACGCGCAGCCGGTGCCGCTGCNCGCAAGCTTNCTGCTGTGGGGATGAATTGAGTCATGCCGGATTATACGGGGGCCGCGGATAAGCCGATTTAAATTCCCCGGCGACTGCTCTTTCGACCCTGCTGCTTCCCCCGCCGCGCCTTTATGTATCTCAACGTATCCACGACCGACAGCGATACGCGCGCTTACAAACAACCGACTTCCGGACACAAGCGGGATACGTCCGTCCGCTCAAATACGCCCATCGCGAGCAAACACCGCTCCGCAAACTGAAGGTGGTGCATATGCAGCATAAGTGGAACGAACCCGTTGAACAGGACTGCACCGCGCGTGAAGCGCCGAGCAGACAGATCGCGCGCAGTTGTTTGCTGACGCGCGCCCGGCAGATCTCGCGTTTCCTCACTTCGATCTACGACGACGCGTTGCGCCCGTTCGGCATTGTTGCTTCGCAGTTCTCATTGCTCGTGATGATCGCGGAGTTCGGGCCGATGAGCCGCTCGGATCTGGGCCGACGCAATTATCACGAGCGCTCGACGCTGACACGGAACCTGCAACCGCTGATCGCCCAGGGCTGGGTTGCCGAAGGCGCGCCAGGCAGCGATGGTCGCAGCCGCCCTCTTTCGCTCACGCACGAAGGCAACGCGCTGCTCACGAATGCCGCTAACGCGTGGGCGGCGGCGCAGAGCCACGCGACGCGCGTCCTCGGCGAGGGCGGCGCACATGGCCTCATGAATATCGCGCAGCAATTGCCGCCGCGCATCGTTTGAAGTTTTTCGGTCGATGTTGCATGTGCAAGATCGACCAACGCCTCGCACCCTTCCCCGCATCAAGGAGTTCGTCATGAAAGTTGTCAAAGCCGCCGCCGTCCAGTTCAGTCCGGTGCTTTATAGCCGTGAAGCCACCGTCGCGAAAGTGGTGCAGAAGATCCACGAACTGGGCCTGAAAGGCGTGCAGTTCGCCACTTTTCCCGAAACGGTCGTGCCTTATTACCCTTACTTTGCGGCAGTCCAGACCGGCATCGAACTTCTTTCGGGATCCGAACATTTGCGTCTGCTCGAGCAGGCTGTGACTGTGCCGTCCGCTGCGACTGACGCGATCGGCAAGGCCGCGCGAGAGGCAGGCATGGTCGTGTCGATTGGCGTCAATGAGCGCGATGGCGGCACGCTGTACAACACACAATTGCTCTTCGATGCTGACGGTACGCTGATCCAGCGCCGCCGCAAGATCACGCCGACGCATTTCGAACGCATGATCTGGGGCCAGGGAGATGGCTCGGGCTTGCGTGCAGTCGACAGCGCCGTCGGCCGCATCGGCCAGCTCGCATGCTTCGAACACAACAACCCGCTCGCCCGCTACGCAATGATCGCCGACGGCGAGCAGATCCATTCGGCGATGTACCCCGGCTCTGCCTTTGGCGAGGGGTTTGCGCAGCGCATGGAAATCAATATCCGCCAGCATGCGCTCGAGTCCGGCGCATTCGTCGTCAACGCGACGGCATGGCTCGACGCCGACCAGCAGGCGCAGATCATGAAGGACACCGGTTGTGGAATCGNTCCGATCTCGGGTGGCTGCTTCACCACCATCGTNTCGCCTGACGGCATGTTGATGGCCGAACCGCTCCGCTCGGGAGAAGGCGANGTGATCGTCGATCTCGACTTCGCGCAAATCGACCNCCGCAAGATGCTGATGGACGCGGCCGGCCACTACAACCGCCCCGAANTACTCAGTCTGATGATTGACCGCACGCCNACCGCGCATGTTCACGAACGCGCTCCGCACTCGTTGCCTGTCAGTGACAAGGCTGACGACGATGTGCGCACGCAGGCGGCCGCTGTTGCAGGTTCGCGCTGACCAGAGGATGCTGGTTCGCAAATTTCAAATGATGTGTGTATTCGTGAGGCCGCACGCCGCCGACTTCACCGCAACACAACACGCTGATCAAGCAGGAGACAATCTCATGTCACAAGACACGCCCCAATCCTCATCCCGCCGCCACTTCGTCAGTGCGGCCGCCGCAGCCCTGGCTGCCGGTTCGCTCAGCCGGCTTGCTTTCGCGGACACCAGCCCGGCAATCGGCAGGATCACCGAACCCGCGAACGGCGACAAGTCCGCAATTCGCCCGTTTCGCGTTGAAGTGCCCGAGGCACAACTCGTCGACATGCGCCGCCGTATCAAGGCGACCCGCTGGCCTGATCGCGAGACCGTGCCCGACGAGTCACAAGGCATTCAGCTCGCCATGATTCAGACGCTTGCGCAATACTGGTCGACCGGCTACGACTGGCGCAAATGCGAAGCACGGCTCAATTCGTATCCGCAGTTCATCACGGAGATCGACGGGCTCGATATTCATTTCCTTCATATCCGCTCGAAGCACGAGAACGCAATGCCGCTGATCGTGACGCACGGCTGGCCCGGCTCGATCATCGAACAGTTCAAGATCATCGACCCGCTCGTCAATCCGACTGCGTACGGCGCACCGGCTTCGGATGCATTCCACCTCGTGATTCCGTCGTTGCCCGGCTACGGCTTTTCGGCACGGCCCACAACGACCGGCTGGGGTCCGGAGCGCACCGCCCGTGCGTGGGTCACGTTGATGAAAAGGCTCGGCTACGAGCGCTTTGCATCGCAGGGCGGCGATCTTGGCGGCATCGTCACCAACATCATGGCGAAACAGGCGCCGCCCGAACTGATCGGCATTCATGTGAACTTCCCGGCGGCCGTTCCGGCTGAGATCCTCAAATCGCTGGCGGCCGGCGATCCGATACCTCAAGGCTTATCGGACGAGGAGAAGCACGCTTATGACCAGTTGAGCGCGAACTTCAAGAAGAAGCGGGGCTACGCGGTCGAAATGGGCACGCGGCCACAGACGCTCTATGGACTTGCCGACTCGCCCGTTGCGCTGGCGTCCTGGCTGCTGGATCACGGCGATGGCTACGGCCAGCCCGCAGCGGCGCTGAGCGCGGCCGTGCTCGGGCATCCCGTCAATGGACATTCCGCAGGCGCGCTGACGCGGGACGACATTCTCGACGACATCACGCTTTACTGGATCACCAATACAGGTGTGTCGGCTTCGCGGTTCTACTGGGAGTCGCACGCGAATTTCTTCCTTGCGGCCGACGTCAACGTGCCTGCCGCAGTGAGCGCTTTTCCGGGAGAAAACTACCAGGCGCCGAAGAGCTGGACCGAAAAGGCCTATCACAATCTGATGTACTTCAACAAACCCGAAACCGGCGGGCACTTCGCGGCATGGGAAGAACCGATCATCTTCGCGAATGAAGTGCGAGCGGGGTTAAGGCCATTGCGTGCGTAAAGCGCGAAACGCTCCGACCCGCATGCGTTGGAGCACTCATTGCAGGAGAGTCACCATGTATTTTTCAGCATCATCAGCGCCCGCGCGGCGCACGCTTGCTGCGTTTGTCGCAGCCTCTTTGGGCCTTACGCTAGCGACGGCTTTCAGCTCTGCGTACGCGGTTCCAACACCGGATGTACTTCCGGCAACACAGCATGCAAGCGTCCAGGACGAGTCCATCCGTCCGTTTGCACCGGTTCATGTGCCGCAGGTCGCGATCGACGACCTGCGCAGGCGTATCGCCGCCACGCAATGGCCGGAAAAAGAGACCGTGGCGGACTCGTCACAGGGCGTGCAGCTTGAGACGATGCAGAAACTCGCGCGCTATTGGGCAACGGATTACGACTGGCGTAAAGCGGAAGGGGCGCTCAATGCGTTACCGCAATTCGTGACGACCATTGACGGCGTGGACATCCATTTCATCCATGTTCGATCGAAGAACCCGAATGCGCTTCCATTGATCATCAATCATGGCTGGCCCGGCTCGGTGCTGGAACAGGTCAAGCTCATCGGGCCACTGACCGACCCCGTCGCGTATGGCGGAAAAGCCGACGATTCGTTTGACGTCGTCATCCCGTCGATGCCCGGCTACGGTTTCTCCGGCAAGCCGACGACGACCGGCTGGGGTCCCGAACACATGGCGCGCGCGTGGGCCGAGTTGATGCGCCGTCTCGGCTATCAGCATTACGTCGCTCAAGGCGGGGACTGGGGTGCGTTCGTCGTCGATCAAATGGGCTTGCAGGCACCTCCGGGGCTGCTCGGCATCCACACCAACATGCCCGCGACAGTTCCTGCGGACATAGACGAGGCGCTAAGAATCGGCGCCCCGGCGCCAGCCGGTATGTCAGCGGATGAGAAACGCGCCTACGGGCAGCTCGCCCAAACGTTCAAGCAAGTGGACTACGCCCGCTTGATGGGCTCGCGCCCGCAGACGCTCTACGGCATTGACGATTCACCCGTCGGCCTGGCGGCCTGGCTACTCGATCACAACGACGCCAATGCTCAACCCGCCGCGGCAGTCGCTGCAGCGCTGAACCGGAGTGCGAGCGCAACAGGCGAACTGACGCGCGACGAAGTTCTCGACAACATCACGCTGTATTGGCTGACTAATACGGGCGTGTCTGCGTCGCGTCTCTATTGGGAATATAAGGGTGGATTCTTCAACGCAAAAGGCGTCAAGGTTCCAGTCGCCGTCAGCGTATTCCCCGGCGAGCAATATCAGGCGCCGCGTAGCTGGACCGAGAAGGCCTACCCTCACCTCATCTATTACCATCAGGCCGAGAAAGGAGGCCATTTTGCAGCGTGGGAGCAGCCGACGATATTTGCTCAGGAACTGAGGGCGGCTTTCCGGTCGCTACGGTAAGNGNCGTGCCCTCTCCCGCCGTCCGCACTCGCCGTCATCAATCCAGTTCAGCCGTGCCGATGCCCCGGATCATTGCAGGTGCACGCGTAATTCGAGTCGTTCCANGCGTTTCCNAGAATGATGCTGCAAAAGTTCTTGCGACGGAAACCGGGGTCCTTCAACGCAAGCACGTCGTCGTTGACCGTACCGAATGTCGAGTCCGGCCGGTGCTTCATGCCCTCGTTAAAGGCGTTGATAATCTGCTCCTTGAAGTTCTCCCCGCGAGGGTGAGCCGCCACCACCACCTTGCGCTGTTCCTCGGTGAACTCGTCATACGCGAAGCCCAGCACGTCCATCTCGACGCCTGCCGTCACGAGTTGAACCACTGGCTTCTTGAACGGCGGAATACCCGGTGTGGTATGCAGGGCGATCGCGTCCCACACGAGCTCGACCTCGCCTTCGGGAATGCCGTGCCCCTGAAGGAAGCTGCGCGCCGCATTTGCGCTGTCGACCTCGAAGCGGTTCTGCGATCCGCGAAACTGTTCGCTAAGACCCATGTCATGGAACATTGCGCCTATATACAGAAGCTCGGGGTCATACTTCAACCGCTTGCGCTCGCCGGCGAGAGCGCCGAAAAGAAATACGCGAGTGGAGTGATGGAAAAGCAGGTCCGACTCTGTGTCGCGAACCAGTTGAGTGGCTGCGCGTGCCATTGCGCTGTCGGGAATCTTGATTCCTGCAATCGTCGTCATGTTCGTTGCTCCAATGTGTGCGTAGTTGCCGCGCATTCCGGGCGGCTTGAGATAGCTACGTTGAGAAGGAAAGCCCGCACCCAAAGTATCGGAGTGCGGCAAGCAACTTTCAATTCGATCGATGCCTGGAACACAGCCAACCAGACGGCGTTTTCTGCCAACTGCGGCGCCTACGACCGCGTAGGTTATCCTGCGCATACCGACGACAGACACCATCGCCATGAACCTTAGGGCTCTACAGTGCTTCGTGATTCTTGCAGAGGAGCTCAACTTCAGCCGCGCCGCGGAGCGCTTGCATATCGCGCAGCCCGCGCTCAGCCAGCAGATCCGTTCACTCGAAGACCGGCTCGGCACGCAGCTCGTCGATCGCGCGAGGCGTCCGCTCGCGCTCACAGAAGCCGGCCACTATCTTTGCACCGAGGCTCGCCAGATACTCGGCGCATTGGAGCAGGCCGGCCTCGCGACGCAGGAAATCGGCGTGGGCCGGCGCGGCTGGCTCAGCGTCGGCTTCACGCGCTCGGCGATGTACAGCATCTTGCCGCCCGCGCTCAAGGCATTTCATCACGCGTATCCGCAAGTGGAATTGAAGCTCTTCGAGATGCTCACCGAAGAACAGACCGATGCCTTGCGCGACATGCGCATTCATATCGGCATCGGCCGGCAGCCGCTGGCCATCGACGGTTGCACGTCATATCCGCTGCTGCGCGAACGGGTCATGGTCGCACTGGAGCCCGGTCATCCGCTCGCCGCGCAGAAGAAAGTCAAAATCGCCGATCTCGCGGATACGCCGTTGATCCTTTATCCGAAGCATCAGAATGCGCAGTTCAAGCGCTCGGTTCTATCGTTGTATCGGGACGCCGGTCTGACGCCGCTCGTCGCTCATCAGGCGTATGAAATCCAGACCGCTATCGCGCTCGTGGCGGCCGGACTCGGCGTCACCTTCATCGGCGAATCCGTCGCGCGGCTCGGCCGCAGCGACGTCGTGTATCGCCATCTGACCGGGCCCGGTTCAACGCATCGCTCGACGCTCGCCGCAACTTTTCGCACNGACGACGCTTCACCCCATTTGCGTGCATTCCTCGCCTGTCTGCCGCCGCCAATTGCGGACGCAGCACTATAAGCAAAAACCTATAGAAGCATAAGCAACCCGTCTTGGACTCATCACCGCCGCGTTCTTATCATTGATTCCACACATGACAAGAACGCAGGGACGGCAACTTCGCCGTCGCCGCAAGGTAGGAGACAGGATGAATCCGATCGACGAAGCCGCCACCATGCGAAAGGTCTATGGGCGCCTGATGCCCCTGCTTTTCGCCATGATGTTTTTCAACTATCTGGACCGGATCAACATCGGATTCGCCGCGCTGGATATGAACAAGCAGCTCGGCTTCAGCCCCGCTGTGTTCGGATTTGCAGGCAGCATTTTCTTTGTCGGCTACATGCTGCTCGAAGTGCCGAGCAACCTGCTGTTACATCGCGTCGGCGCACGCCGCTGGATCGCGCGCATTCTTCTGACATGGGGCGCTGTGGCCGCGGTCACCGCGTTCGTCTTCAACGACACGAGCTTCTACGTGCTGCGTTTTCTGCTCGGCGTGATGGAAGCGGGCTTCCTGCCGGGCGTCGCGGTCTATCTGACGAAATGGTTTCCTGTACGTTACCGGGCGCGCGCCGTGGGCGGCTACATCATTGCCGGTTCTTTTTCGGCGGTGCTGGGCGGTCCCATTTCCACCGCGCTGATGACTTACGCGGACGGCGTTCTCGGCCTGCACGGCTGGCAGTGGATGTTCATTCTGGAAGGCGTGCCGGCGATGCTGCTCGGCCTTCTCACACTGCGCATCATGACCGAGCGCCCCGCCGACGCCGCCTGGCTTTCCGCCGATGAAAAACGCTGGCTCGAATCGACGCTCGCCGCCGAGCGCGAGGCCTTGGGAGGCAACACGCATTTTCCGCTGCTGCGCGTGGCGGCCGACATCCGCGTGTGGAGTCTTGCATGCCTGTTCGGCTGCGCGCTGGTCGGCATTTATGGATTGTTCCTGTGGCTGCCGCAGATCGTCAAAAGCCTTGGACATCTAACTAATCTCGAAGTCGGTTTTCTGTCCGCCGCGCCGCC
>JGI24739J22299_10000473_pt1 | contig 14139 bp, 14 predicted proteins | sample KBSCornC5_FD_22299 | JGI IMG/M metagenome (IMG submission 22299)
CGAACCTGCGGCAGGTTCTCATCCCGCACGTTTTACGCACAGCAAAAAGGCGCCTTTAGGGCGCCTTTCAACATTGGTGGGTCGTGCAGGATTGCCTCGGCCCGGTGGGCCTCGCCCTTCGGGTGATGCTGACGCATCAGCCTGAACCGCTTTGCGATTCAGTCGAACCTGCGGCAGGTTCTCATCCCGCACGTTTTACGCACAGCAAAAAGGCGCCTTTAGGGCGCCTTTCAACATTGGTGGGTCGTGCAGGATTCGAACCTGCGACCAATTGATTAAAAGTCAACTGCTCTACCAACTGAGCTAACGACCCGAAGTGGTGGGTGATGACGGGTTCGAACCGCCGACCCCCTCCTTGTAAGGGAGATGCTCTACCAACTGAGCTAATCACCCACTTCGGTACTGCTTCACAAGAGTGTCATCTGACTAAGATATGGTGGGTGATGACGGGTTCGAACCGCCGACCCCCTCCTTGTAAGGGAGATGCTCTACCAACTGAGCTAATCACCCATATCCTATCTCTTGTCACTGCGGGCCACCTTAAACCTTCTTAAGAGTGGTGGGTGATGACGGGTTCGAACCGCCGACCCCCTCCTTGTAAGGGAGATGCTCTACCAACTGAGCTAATCACCCCCGCTGTGTGGAGTCGCATTATAGGGATAGTTGATTTTGAGTCAACGCTTTTTAAAACATAATTGTGCGTTCGGTTTAATTTTAAACATCCCGCAGGGATTTTATCCAATGTGCTGGTTTTCTTAGCAGAAATACAGGCTTTGCGGCCGCTCTGCTGTCTTGCATGCATTGAGGATTCATCATCAGATGCTAGAATATGCGCACTGTTTTCGCGTCTAACCCGTTTTTTGTCATCCAGACAACGAACCTGCGCATTTAAGGCAATACTGAATGAAAATCAAAACTCGCTTCGCGCCAAGCCCTACCGGCTTCTTACACGTAGGTGGCGCTCGTACCGCACTCTACTCATGGCTCTTTGCCCGTCATCATCAGGGCGAGTTTGTACTGCGCATTGAAGATACCGATCTTGAGCGTTCTACACCGGAAGCCATCGAAGCTATTATGGATGGGATGAACTGGCTGAGCCTGGACTGGGATGAAGGCCCTTATTACCAGACCAAACGCTTCGACCGCTACAACGCCGTCATTGATGAAATGCAGGAAGCGGGTACTGCCTATAAATGTTACTGCTCGAAAGAACGTCTTGAAGCGTTGCGTGAAACGCAGATGGCCAACGGCGAAAAACCCCGCTATGACGGCCGCTGCCGTGACAGCCATGAGCATCATGCCGCTGATGAGCCGCATGTAGTGCGCTTCCGTAATCCACAGGAAGGCTCTGTTATTTTTGACGATCAGATTCGCGGTCCGATTGAGTTCAGTAACCAGGAGCTGGACGATCTGATTATCCGCCGTACCGATGGCTCACCGACTTACAACTTCTGCGTCGTGGTCGATGACTGGGACATGGGCATCACCCACGTTGTGCGCGGTGAAGACCACATCAACAACACACCGCGTCAGATCAATATCCTGAAGGCGATAGGCGCACAGGTGCCGGTTTATGCCCACGTTTCGATGATTCTGGGTGACGACGGTAAGAAACTGTCTAAACGTCATGGTGCAGTAGGCGTGATGCAATACCGTGATGACGGCTATCTGCCAGAGGCGTTGCTTAACTATCTGGTACGTCTGGGCTGGTCACATGGCGATCAGGAAATTTTCTCTGTCAAAGAGATGACGGCGCTGTTTAGCCTGGACGCGGTCAGTAAATCGGCCAGCGCCTTTAATACCGAAAAACTGCAGTGGCTAAATCACCACTATATTAATGCGCTGCCGCCCGAGTACGTGGCAACCCATCTGCAGTGGCATATTGAACAGCAGAACATTGATACCCGCACTGGCCCGGAACTGGCAAAGTTGGTGACCTTGCTGGGCGAGCGCTGCAAGACGCTGAAAGAGATGGCCGCATCGTGTCACTATTTCTATCAGGATTTTTCAGAATTCGATGCCGATGCCGCGAAAAAGCATTTACGTCCAGTCGCGCGTCAGCCGCTGGAAGTGGTTCGCGACAAGCTGGCCGCATTGACTGACTGGAATGCAGAAACAGTGCATCAGGCTATTCAGCAGAGCGCGGATGAGCTGGGTGTGGGCATGGGCAAAGTCGGCATGCCGCTGCGCGTCGCCGTCACCGGCGCCGGTCAGTCTCCCGGACTGGATGTGACGGTGGAAGCCATTGGCCGTAGCCGTAGCGTTGAGCGTATTGAAAAAGCACTGGCCTTTATTGCTGAGCGTGAAGCACAGAGCCAGTAACCGTTCTCTTCCACGGCGGCTTGCGGCCGAGCGCTTTCTGGCATTAACCGATGAAGGCCAGGCCGCGGGACGTGATTGTCTGAGACGAAAAAAAACCGGAAGCATCGCGCTTCCGGTTTTTTTATTGTTCGTGAATGCCCAGTCGGTCAAGCACACCTTTTATCCCTTCCCGCAAAATCAACGCCGTGAGCTGATCTTGCTCGTTCTGACTCATTTGCTGGACAGAACTTATCAATAACGCAGGTAATGAATTCGGTGGGGGAGTATAATTTGCCGTGGGTTCATTAAGGTTGCGCGTCGACTGAATGAAACTTTTCACGCGTTCATCAATATGAATCAATCTGGCTTTTCCGCCCTGAACGCCGGGTTTTGGCGTGGTCGTCCAGTTCTCGCGTTTGATCCATTTGTTCACCGTCTGCCGACTGTAGCCCGTTTCGATTGCCAGTTCTTCCGGAGTTAGCCATTCCTTTTTCACGATGCTGTCCCTGTTCAATACATTAGCCATACATATTACAGCAAATCGTAACGCGTGAAAGTAACAGGAAACGAAATTGCCTTTTGTCTCTCAACAAAAGGCAGGGGATTGTTTATTGCGCAGTGCTTGGCTGCTCAGCTGCGGGGCGGAAAGCGAGGAAGTAAGCCAGACCAACGAAAACGGCACCGCCGACGGCATTACCTAAGAATACCGCCACGAAGTTAGGCAAATATTCAGCCCAGCTCATCTGTCCGGCAAAGATCGCAGCAGGAATAATGAACATATTCGCCACAACGTGCTGGAAACCAATGGCCACAAACGCCATGACCGGGAACCACATCGCGAAAATTTTGCCGACCACATCTTTACTGGCGAAGGCCAGCCACACGGCAAGACATACCAGCCAGTTACAACCGATGCCAGAAATGAACGCATGCAGGAAATCGGCATGGACTTTGGCATTCGCAATCGCCAGCGTCTTTTTCAGGTAATCACCCTCGGTCATGGCCAGCATGTGGCCAAAGAACCAGGCGATAGCGATGCTGCCAAGGAAGTTGGCAATCGTTACCCAGAACCAGTTGCGTAATACGCTGTAGCCACTAATACGGCGTGCAAACCAGGCAACAGGCAACGTCATCATATTACCGGTTAACAGTTCGCCACCGGCCAGAATGGTCAGGATCAATCCCACCGGGAACACCGCAGCCCCTAAGAAGCCGCCAAATGAGCCCCAGTCAGCAGGGAGAGAGTTAATGACATGAACATCCAGCAAGAAACCTGTAGCAATAAAGGCACCTGCCATGAAGCCAAGAATGATTAAGGAGCTAATGGAAGCATGGCTTTTTGCCACGCCAGCCTGAATCGCCAGTTGGGCGATCTCTTTGGGTGTATGCAGCGACATATATTCTCTATTGATTTTAGTATTGGAGCGAAAACGCCTGGTTGAAGAACGGTGCGCTGGAGAAAACCATGCAGCCGTATTAGATAGCGGGCTAAGTTTTACACGACATTACCGGGAAGACAAGATAATTCCCATAACATATTTAACCGTGAATTAACTTAACTGCCGATAAAAAGTTACTCTTCAACCAGGCTCCTTTCACGATGTTAACAAGGGCAGGAGAGAAACAAACGCACGTCATCACGCTGAGTTTGCCGTCTTTTTCAGCGATCAAACACAGAATGTGATTTTGCCGTTGACACTCCATGGGGGGTTGCATATTATGCCGTCCGTCGCTTAAGACGACGGTTTTTTCGGTTCGGGGCTATAGCTCAGCTGGGAGAGCGCTTGCATGGCATGCAAGAGGTCAGCGGTTCGATCCCGCTTAGCTCCACCAAACTTCTTCCCAAAAGTTTGGCACTGAAAAAATGATTTCCAGATGTGGGGGTATAGCTCAGCTGGGAGAGCGCTTGCATGGCATGCAAGAGGTCAGCGGTTCGATCCCGCTTATCTCCACCAAATCTCTGGCTTCTCAGCCTTTCTGATATTTCTCTTCGTCAATCCACACACAAGCGTATATAGCGTGCCTGTGCGATTTATCCTCTTTGACGTTATCTTTCTGCAACACAGCAGGCGTTTATCACCTGGCGTTGTGCCTGAATTCAGCCTAATTGTTGCGCCAGCCATCGACGGAAGTCATTAAGCTGTAGAATAAACGCCTCAGCCGTCGCCCGTGGTGCCTGACTTTCTGCGAAAAAGAAGGCCATTGCCGCTTCACGCGCCGGATAACGCGCAACGAACCGCTCAACGTGCTCCTCAAGGCTGCGCGGCCAGTCCGTGTCGCTATCTTTACGTAACATATTGGTGGCGCGAATCAGTTTTCTGGCAGCCGCGCGCTGAAGTGGTCGCTGCTGCCAGGGCTGGCTGGCGCGGGACAGGCGCGTTGCATACTCGCTCAGCACCTCTGTGACATCGCGGTTTATCGCCCAGGCCAGCGCGCGGGATGGCCTGTAAAGCGCAAAAAGCACAGAGAGATCCTGGCCATAGAGACAGCGGCAATGGTGCTTCAGCCAGAATCCCCAGGAAAGGCTGTTCTCCGGCGCGCGGGCCTCATTGAGCGTGCCGATATCAAAATCGACTTTACTCACTACCGGATGCTTCACGGCCAGCGCCTTTTTCAGATCGGCCATGCTGTTTTGCTGCGCCCGATCAGGTGAATGGCGGAATATCAGGCACAGGTCCAAATCAGATTCTCCCTCAACGGCGTTTCCCGACGCTACGCTGCCGTAAAGATAAACGCTGTGCAGGCTATCCCGATAGTCAGCGCTCAGGTGGGCCAGGGCATCGTCAATGACAGCCTGAAACGCGGGCTGAACGTCTGCAAAGGGCAGGGTAAGAATAAAACCCTGTGGATCCAGACTCATAATGGCTCCTGTATGGCAAACACAGTCGATAACTGAACGATGCGGAGGTGCGTGGTAAACCGCGAGATCTTCCGCTTAGCAGCTACCGTGTTAAGTTCCGCATCCGTCGCTGAAATTTTTTGATGAACACCCCCCTAAGCGTCAGCAGCAAGCTGCCGACGCCAAGGCCCCGGAAATCACGCCCTTCACGTCGCAGGCGCCGTGAAGCCCGCTCACCGGGGTTAAAAGGGGTTACCTGAATTTCTTCATTGCTGAAGGCCCGCAGGGCTGTTCAGGGAAAGGTAGGGTATGGCACGATTTTTACGTCTGTAACCGGCTACGCCGGGCGTACGGCGCCGTTAAGCTTCTCCGCCATCTTTTACGTCAGCTGGCGCCTTCATGCCGCTCAGGCGGCATTCTTTATATGGTTTTCTCTGAAGGGGAGAATTCAGATTAAACCGTACAGCTTCACACCGGAACTCACAGCATGCCTTAAAAAATAAGGCAAAAGATTGTTATTGTGGAGGAAACTTATTTTATTCAAAATGCTCAATCAGGATTACTGAGACGAGGGGATGGTTATTCAGTTACCGTATTTTTGTTGTAGGAGTTGCGATCTGCTTCAGAGCCATTTTAACGTGGTCGGTAACATTTACGACGGTACGCAAAATCCTAGTCGACGTTTATTGCCCTGGCTAACTCCTCCATTGCCCGTGTTGCTGACCTGAGTCGGTCAGCACCCATCTTGATTGACAAAGTATCTTTAGCTGCTTTCCATACAGGCAAGGCATCTGCCATGAGCTGATGTCCGGAACGCGTCAGATGTAGCCGCTTTCCTGCGCGGCCACGTCCACCTTCTGAACGGACTAAACCTCTCAATTCCATGTTCTGAACATTTCGGCTCAGGGTCGTCGCATCAACGCCCGCGCTGACCGCAAGATCGACTATTGTAGCGCCTTCGACAGCTCCAATTCCAACCAACAGGCTGAATTGCTCGGCGGTCAGACCGAGCGACTTGAAACAGACATTGTAGTAGCGCGTGAGTGCGCGCGCCGTGGCACGAGCCTGAAATCCAGGGCATTCAGCTGCTACATCCCCGAAATATTTAGGGTCAAAATCGTTCATGTCGTACCTCTTGAAATCCTGATCAAAAAAAAATACTGTATATGCATTATTTAGTAAATGGAGAAGCATTATGCCAGCGTACGTGCATATTAATCTGCGGGTTATCGACCCTGACAAACAGTCTAGTCTCGCTCCCCGGTTTCAGGCAGCTCTGAAAGAAGCTGGCGGGCGAATTCTGCATTTTGGCATCGTCTCGGAAGTTCTTGAAGGCGATGAGGTGCCTCTGCCATTAGCTGGAGTATTTGAGTTTCCAACCCTTAACCAGGCCTTAGCCTTCTACAACTCTGAAAAATACGCCCCCATCAAGGCCGAACGCCGGGAAGCTCAGGAAGCACGGATGTTCATTGTCGAAACCGACTGAGATCTTTTCACAGAATATAGACAGATACTTTTGAGACAATACTGTTGCCACGTAAGGCTTTGCCAGCTAAGAAAAATGGCTATGCATAGAGCCCGTTTACTATGAAAGTAATAGCCTACATCACTGTATTGAAATACCCCTTTCCTGTGAAAAGGGGATGTGCGGCGCCTGTATGACCCCGGTAGAGTCCGCGAAAGCTGACTACCGTGATACGGTGCAGTAACCTGCTTCCTTTGTATCTGGTCATACGTGGTGATTGGCTACCACCACTGAAGCTGAGTGAGCCGGTCTTCGCCCTTGAGGTCAGACATTGACAATCGCTGAACCTTCTTTAGCAGCACATGGCCCTCCGCTTTACCTTTCACGCCAGCACTTCAGGTTGAACGGTTACCGGGAACACGACTCCGTATGTACAAGGCGAACAGGCGTGACGGTCTGTGTGAGAGGTGAGATGTCATGTTTCAGTTGGTACAGGCGTCAGAAAATGTACGCAATTCTGGGATTAAACAGAACAGTCAGTAATCCATCATGAAAATTTTCAGGGATGGTCTTAATACAGGTTTTTTTGATCTGAAAGATGGCACCTACCAGACGAACAAATTGTCTGACGGTCGGGCCAAAACAGATAAAATGCAACAGCTACTTCTCATGAGGTTTGAAATGAAGTCTCCGTTATTACTTGTACATGGCCTCTTTGGTTCTTTAAGTGCACCGGGTATTCTTGCTCCCTTTACGGACAAAAGTGTCTTCACACCTGATTTGATCGGATATGGTCAATACAGAGAACAGGATGGCCGGGAATGGACGCTTAATGATCAGGCAGACCATCTTGTAAGCTGGATACGCATGCGTGCTGATGGCCCCGTTCATCTTGCAGGTCATTCAGTTGGCGGGGCTGTAGCGGTCCTGATGGCTAAACATTATCCTGAAAGAATTCTCTCTCTCACACTTATAGAGGGCAATCTTACACTTAGAGACGCTTTTTGGTCTCAGAAAATTGCCAGTCAGAGTTTGGATGAAATACAGACTGAGGTAGACGGTTTTCGCGAAGACGTGACAGCCTGGATTGCACGCGCTGGAGTCAAACCTACGAGATTTGCCATTGAAACGGCGACCGACTGGCTCGATAACCAGCCCGTGGCGACACTCAGAGCACAGGCCCGGGCAGTGGTAAGTGCTACCCGTGATGAAAGTTATCTGGAGGGATTGCGCAGCATTGTATCGTCTGGTTTACCGGTTCATCTTTTAGCGGGAGCTCATTCCCGTAATGAATGGAATATTCCCGGGTGGCTGGAGGAAAATGCCACTACTAATCAGGTTATCCCTCAGGCAGGACACCTGATGATGATTGAGCAGCCAGAAATCTTTGCGCGCACGGTAACAGATAATCTTACTGGCTAATTTGTCTGACCGGGGCAACCACTACTGTGATTTTACGAAATGAAGTTGAATCTTATAGCTGGTTGCGTCATCTATGCAGACCAGCAGCATGCAGGATGTATCGCGTTCTTTCACCTGCGGGTAGCAGGTCAGCGCGTAGGTATGGCTTACATCCATGTATTAATTAACAGCCAGCGGTTCGGTATCCCTGCCGACAAATCGATTGCGACCGTGCTGACAGAAAACAGTATTGATATACCCCTTTTCACAGCTACCGTGTTAAGTTCCATGACTTTCGCTGAAAGTTTCGATTAATACCCTCCTAAGCGTCAGCAGCAAGCTGCCGACGCCAAGGCTCCGGAAATCACGCCCTTCACGTCGCAGGCGCCGTGAAGCCCGCTCACCGGGGTTACCTGGATTTCTTCATTGCTGAAAGCCCGCAGGGCTGTTCAGGGAACGGTGGGGGGCACGATTTATACGATTGTAACTGGCTACGCCGGGCGTACGGCGCCGTTCAGCTTCTGCGCCATCTTTTACGTCATCTGGCGCCTTCATGCCGCTTAAGCGGCATTCTGAATACGGCTCTCACTTCAGGGGTTAATTCAAATTGAAACGTCCGCTTTGTGCCAGAAGCGGACTTTTTGCACTTCAGCCGCCCGGCGGGCGGCTCGCAGTCTTATCTTATTTCTCAGAATAAAAGCTCCAGTCCGCTGCTGTGGCGAGCGTCACAAACGGGCCAGCCAGGGTGACGTTGTGATGGTTGATGATTTCATTAGCTGACAGGTAGCTGTTATCCATTGTCGTATGCGCATCTGAAATCAGCACAGTCCTGAATCCCAGCCCGGGCGCTGCACGGCAGGTTGTGTCCACACAGAATTCTGTTTTCATCCCGGCGATGACAAGTTGTTTTATTCCCCGCTTGCTTAACTCAATATGCAGGCTCGTATCCCGGAAACAGCTGGGATACTTTTTAACAAAAACGACATCGTGCTCAGCGTTCACACCCATTTCGGGTATCAGTTGTGTTAAGGGGCTTTGCTCAGAAAAAAAGGAATCGTCAGGTCCGGTGTGACGGGCAAAAAAGACTGGCACCTGCGCCTGCCTGGCTTTTTCTATGAGCAGGCAGATGTTTGACAAAATCGTGCCTGCGAAATGCGGTGAAACGGGGCCACGGAAAAGCCCCTGCTGCATATCAATAACTAAAAGTGCATTTTCGGATGAACTCATGATGTATCTCCATTCAGTAAATCATGAACGGAGAGACTTTCTTCCCCGTCCGGTCTGGCGGGGAGTCAGAATCTGTTTTGTCAGGAGCCAGTCACAGATGCGTACACGCCGCCGAAGGTTTCGGTGGTGGTAACGGTGGTCGCTGACTGAACTGGCTTAATCATTTTCCGACGTTCTCTTTTGATTTGAAAATTAAGACATACTAAGAATCGTTAAAAACATCTCTTCATCTTTTAGCACCGGAAATTAAAGATTTCAACGTATATGTTACCTGACTGATGACGTCGCCTGTTGGTATATCCAGAACCTGCCAAGGACAATAATTTAGCTTCCGTTTCCCGCTCTTAACAGAAATCAGGTTCTTATCAGTCCGCTTTGTGCCAGGAGCGGACCTTTGTGAAATCTAAGGTGAATGTGAGTTAATTCTACCGATGATGCATACAATGCAGCATCAACTTGATCCGGGTGTCAAGCATGGCTCTGACAGTATGAACAGGTAGCTTCTTTTGTTCACTTTCCATTAACAGCCTTGACACGACTAACTGATTGGGCAGCTATTTTAGTAAGCCCACAGCGCTTAGGCGATGAAAGTATTAATTTTTATTCAGCCAACTGATAAAAAATTCGCTGAATGCGGAAACCTGCTGCGGGTGAAACTTACGTTGCGGATAGACAAACTGCAGCCCGACATTTTTGGTGTCGTACCGGCTGAATCCAATAAAGCTTTCTTTAAAAATAACTTTCAGGGACCCATTTTCGACATCCCTTTTAACATCCCACCATGATTTGCATGCAATACCGCCTCCGGCAAGAACCCATTCTCGCAGCAGCGCGCCATCGTTACATGTCATTGAGGGGCTCACACGGATAGTTTTACTGCTCCCACACTCCTCAAACCGCCATTCGTTCATGACAACACCGTGTGATTCCAGAACAAGGCACCTGTGTTTCTCAAGGCAGTCTGGCGTTGCGGGCATCCCCGCAGACTGGATGTAGTTATCTGATGCGACCAGAACTCTGTGATTAGGTGCAATATTTCTGACAATCAGGCTGCTGTCTGGCAGGTTGCCAAACCGTACGCTCATATCCAGCCGGTTAGTAACCAGGTCTTCGACATGCTCGCCCAGATATACTGATGGGGTTACATCGGGATGGATCTGTATGAAGTCGAACAGAGCAGGACTCAGAAACTGCCTGCCAAAGTCGGAGGGGGCAGAAATTCGTATGTTTCCGCTGATCCGGCCTTCTCTTTGCATGAGAATTGACTCAGCATGTTGAGCCTCACTCAGGACATGAAGGGCTGCATGATAAAACTCTTCTCCTGCTTTTGTGAGCGTGAGGGCACGCGTAGAACGATTAAAAAGACGTGTTTTATAACGTTCCTCTATGGCTTTCAGTCTGGCCGTCATCGAAGCCGGTGAAAGTGAAAGCCTCCTTCCTGCAGATGAAAGTCCGCCAGTCTCGGCCACTTCGACAACCAGAGCCATATCTTCAAGCTTTCCCATTATTTATATTTCCTGAATAGTCCTTTCTTATTTTATGCCATTATCAAAATTTATGGCCCACTGTAAAGTTATCTCACTGAACTTTTCACGAGGTCTGTATGAATAATCCATCGCTTTTCGAAAGCTATTTGCGCTTCTTAAAAACAGGATAGTTATGGCCCCAATGACACGTGCCCGTGCTCTGCAGCCCGGTGATGTCCCTTCACCACTGATGACTGAATATTACTGGCAGCGTGCCAGTGCCGGACTGATTATCACTGAAGCGACGCAGATATCGCCCCAGGGGAAAGGATATTCATGGACACCTGGCCTTTATTCTGAAGAGCAGACAGCAGGCTGGCAGATTGTCACTGAAGAGGTGCAACAGGCCGGAGGTGTAATTTTTTCACAACTCTGGCACGTAGGCCGCATGTCCCACTCCAGTTTTCACCCTGATGGAAAACCTGTAGCACCTCCGCCCTGGCGCCGAACGCTCAGGTATGGGTCGTGAATGAGAATGGGCAGGGCGAAATGGTGGACTGTCCTGTACCCAGGGAACTCTCGCTTAGGGAGATTCAGGACATTGTTGCGGATTACCGTCACGCGGCGCTGAATGCCGTGCAGGCGGGCTTCGATGGCGTGGAGATCCATGGTGGTAATGGTTATCTGATCGATCAGTTTATGCGGCGGACGTCAAACACCCGTTCGGATCAGTACGGCGGCAGTCTGGCTAACAGAATCCGCTTTGTCAGAGAGGTCCTTGAAGCTGTCTGTGACATTGTCGGCAACAACAGAACGGGTATCAGGCTTTCACCATTTATCAGTCAACGCGGGATGGATGACCCGGGGGTAGCAGAAGCAATACTGAGTCTGGCTGCGTGGTGTGAAGAGAAAGGCATCGCATACATTCATCTGGCAGAAGCAGACTGGGACGATGCGCCACCGGTTCCCGACAGTTTTCGGATTAAACTGCGCGCAGCGTTCACCGGCACCATTATCGTTGCAGGAAATTACACCCTGGAGAGAGCAGAAAAGTTGCTCAATCGCGAGCTGACCGATTTGGTTGCTTTCGGACGGCCGTTTGTCGCTAACCCTGACCTTCCTTACAGGCTTCAGCACCGACTGCCGCTCGCTTCCATAGGCGCCCCCAATACGCTCTTTGGCGGAGACGCAGTCGGGTATACAGATTATCCAGTATATGGCACCCATGAGGAGTAAATATGAATACTAAAACGTTAATTATCGGTGGCGCTTCTGGCATTGGTTATGCTGTTGCCCGTTTACTGGCCGAACGCGGAGGCGAACTGATTATTGCTGGCCGGAATGCTAAAAAACTGGAGTCAGCACGTACGTCTCTGAGTACAAAGCAGGCTGTTATTACAACGCAAATGCTGGACGTCAGTAATGAATCTGAGGTTTTCGAGCTGAGCAAAATACTTGGCAGCGTAAACCACATTGTGTTTACTGCAGGTTCACAGGCACCGGGAGGACCGCTGTTGCAGATTGATCTGAACGCAGCTAGGCAGGCATTTGATACCAAATACTGGGGCTCCTTACATGTTGCACGGCACCTCAGCCAGAATATTCTGCCCGCAGGAACGCTGACGTTGACCAGTGGCTTTTTAGCCCGCCGCCCTCTGGCTGGCACCCTTGTGAAGTCCACGATGAATGCTGCCATCGAATCAGCCGCCAAAGTGCTGGCCAGAGAGTTATCTCCGCTACGCGTGAATGTGGTCAGTCCGGGGCTCACTGATACAGAGGCTTATTCGGGTATGACTCAGACTGCACGAGAAAAAATGCTTCAAAGTGCGGCAGACAACCTTCCGGTAAAGGCTTATGGGAGGGCCGAAGATATCGCCAGAGGCTATTTATTCGTGATTGATAATGTCTTTGTTACTGGCGCTGTCATAGATATTGAGGGCGGAGCACTGGTCAACTAAGACTTTGCATCTTAAAGGGTTTCCTTGACTGTGGACGGAAATCCTTCGTCTCTCTTCCTGAAAATTAGGTTATGGCTATGACTAAGTTAAATACGCTTTTTTCATCACTTGCTGTTCTCATACTGCTCAGTGCATCCGGCGCCGCTTTTTCCTCCCGGGAGGCGCTGATAAAGCCCGATAAGCTGACGGCTGACATTAGTCTGCCACCTGCGCTCGTATCAGAAAGTGAAAACGCTGCCAGACGTTATGCCACTTTCTGGAATACCGGAGATGAACATTTCGCCCGGCAGGCTCTGTCAAAGGCATTTATTGATAAAACGCCGCCCGAAGGCCGTAAACAGGGCGTGGAAGGTGCGTTGATGGCTTCGCTTGCTTTCCGAACCGCAGTACCAGATTTAAGCTGTGAAGTTGAGGAGATGATCATTGCGGGCGACAAAGTGGTCTCCCATCTCCACTTCCGCGGGCACTTTACAGGAACATTCGGAAAGCTTGAAGGTAAAGGCCAGAAGGTCGATTTCCTTGCAACAGATATTTATCAGATTGCAGCAGGTAAGATTCAGGCAAACTGGCATATTGAAGATAACCTTACTCTCATGAAGCAACTGGGCGCATTGTAATAAATCTCTCTGTCCATAAGGAAAAGAACTATATAATTCGCTAAGTGCGTCAGGAATTCTGATGTAAGCATTTTTTTCTGACATGTATACACCAGGACATGTTTTACGTTAGTTTTTTGAACTTCTACAGATACGCTCTTCTCATTACCACAATTGCTAATAAGTAATGCTGTTGTGCTTGTTTCAGCTCAATAACGCCGTCTGGAATACAGCTGCAGATGAGGATGATGCCGACTTAACTTATTGCGCTTTGTTTAAGTGCTTTAACGCGTCCTGAAACCAGAGTCATTCTGCTGCTGCCGCAAATTCCGGCCGACACGAACAGGGCTGCATCTCAATGCACTTTTGCAAAGACGAAGAAGCCGCTGTAAGAGTGCGTCCGCGCATTTACGATGCACACTTTGCCGGATTTTTGTTGTTACCTTTCTCTGTTCTTTTACGTAAATCTAAGGAAACCACGTACATGACAAAACCAGCATTTCTGCTTCTTTTTCTCACGGGGAGCTGGGGCATGCATAATGCAGCAGCTGCTGTCGACTGCCATATACGCATCGTTGCGCCGGTCACGGATGACCTGGGTAACCACTGGAAAAGAGGACAGATAGTTCCTGTAGACATACAAAGAAGTCAAGCAAACCACATTACTTATTGTGCCCACGGCGGAAGCTGTTTCCCTGCCGTCACTAATCAGCGGCAGACCGCCAGACTCACTGACTGCCGGGCCGGAAAAAAAATTGATGATGAAGACCGAGTCCTTATTCCGCTGAAGTCCGCAGATCGATAAACGCACGCCGGAACCGAACGTCTGAAAGATTCAGTGAAAGATGCTTTCATCAGCGCCCGGGAACCGGGCGCCTGTCGAACT
>JGI24739J22299_10000474_pt1 | contig 14136 bp, 13 predicted proteins | sample KBSCornC5_FD_22299 | JGI IMG/M metagenome (IMG submission 22299)
CAACCTGAACCCCGATCCGGGCGGCGGGCATTTCAAGTCGCCGCCGCTGACAGATCGCTACTGGTACCCCTTCTACGAGGCGATGACCGAGCTCGACGTACCGGCGATGATCCACGTGTCGGGATCATGCAATCCGTCGATGCACGCAACCGGCGCTTATTATATCGCAGCCGACACGATCGCCTTCATGCAGCTTCTCGAGGGTGACCTTTTCGCGGACTTCCCCTCACTCCGGTTCATCATCCCGCACGGCGGGGGCGCGGTGCCCTATCATTGGGGGCGCTACCGCGGTCTTGCTGACATGCTGAAGAAGCCCGCCCTCGACGGGCATCTGATGAACAACGTGTTCTTCGATACCTGTGTCTATCATCAGCCGGGCATCAACCTGCTCGCCGACGTCATCGAGACGAAGAACATCCTGTTCGGCTCGGAGATGGTCGGAGCGGTGCGCGGGATCGATCCGCAGACAGGTTTCCATTTCGACGACACCAAGCGCTACGTCGACGCGCTCGATATCTCGGATGCAGAGCGGGCGGCGATCTTCGCGGACAATGCGCGCAAAGTCTTTCCGCGGCTCGATGCGCAATTAAAGGCGCGCAGCCTATGATTATCCGCAATTTCAGCGAGCTCGGAAAACCGGGCCATTCAATGCCAAGGAATGTCCCGAAATAGAGGGCGGAGGGTAATGTCATGACAAGAGCGATCGAACCAGCAACAGATCCGGGCAGCACAGCATTGGTTATCATTCAAACGTTGTTTTGCGTGTTGCGGGAAAAGAACCTTTTGACCCGCGCTGACATAGAAGAGCTGTGTATGAAGCTGCAGGATCGCGTGGCAAATCACGCGCAGGATCCGCTTCCTTGCTGCAATGAGGCCGCCGTGGCTGCCGCCGATGAGATGGCGAATATCTGCGAATATATCGGCCATAAGTTCGGGGGGAAGCATAGTCGTGAAGCGTCACGGCGCTGAGCTATGCTTTTTTTGGGGAATGATTTGAACCGGCCGCCACTTGCGCTGCCCTTTAGACGAAAGACGGGCGGATGACGGGTCCTCGCGACATTCATGAATATCTCGCGGAGTTTGAAGACATTCCGGGAACGCGCGTCTTCACGGCAAAACGCGCGCGCCAGGGCTATCACCTCAACCAGTTCGCGATGAGCCTGATGAAGCCTGAGAACCGCGAACGGTGGAAGGCCAACGAGCGCGCTTATCTCGACGAATGGCCGATGAGCGAAGAGCAGAAGCAGGCGATGCTCGATCGCGACTATAACCGGCTGCTCGATCTTGGCGGGAACATCTATTTCCTGGCCAAGGTCTTCTCAACCGACGGGAAGAGTTTCGTGCAGGCGGTGTCGACGATGTCGGGCATGAGCCTGGAAGATTATATGGCGATGATGATCGCCGGCGGGCGATCGCCGGAGGGGCAGCGCTCTATCAAGGACAAACGTTAATGGCGCGCATTACCGCCGGTGTAGCCACCAGTCATATTCCAGCACTTGGTGTTGCCAGCGACCTTGGCAAAACGGAGGAAGCTTATTGGGCGCCCGCATTTGCCGGCTATGAATGGACCCGGCAATGGGAGCGGGCGGAACGGCCCGACGTGATCATCCTCGTCTACAATGACCACGCAACGGCCTTCGACATGAAGATCATCCCCACCTTCGCGATCGGGTGCGCAGAGCAGTTCAAACCCGCCGACGAGGGCTGGGGACCGCGAGCTGTGCCGGTCGTGGAGGGGCATCCCGACCTTGCCTGGCATATCGCGCAGAGCCTGATCCTCGACGAATTCGACATGACGATCATCAACGAGATGGATGTCGATCACGGCCTCACCGTGCCGCTGACGATGATGTTCGGCAAGACCGAGCAATGGCCGTGCAAGGTCATTCCGTTGGCAGTGAACGTCGTCACCTACCCGCCGCCATCGGGCAATCGCTGCTGGGCGCTCGGCGAGGCGATCGCCCGTGCGGTCGAGAGTTTTCCCGAGGATCTCAACGTCCAGATCTGGGGCACCGGCGGCATGAGCCATCAGCTTCAAGGGCCCCGTGCCGGCCTGATCAACGCCGCCTGGGACAACGACTTCCTCGACGGGCTGTCGGGCGACACCGATCGCCTGCGGCACATACCCCATATCGAATATCTGCGTGAAACGGGCAGCGAAGGCATCGAGATGGTGATGTGGCTGGTGATGCGCGGCGCGCTCGGACGCAAGACCGAACAGCTTCACCGTCATTATCACGTCCCCGCCAGCAATACCGCCGTGGGGCACATCGTGCTTCGGCCCGTCGAATGAACTCCCGGTGGGCGGATGGACAGCCCTGCCCCACCATTCCCATTTGAGGTAATATCATGAAGCTTGCCCTGGCTGGCGCCGGCGCTTTCGGCGAGAAGCATCTCGACGGCCTTAAGAATATCAACGGTGTCGAGGTCGTGAGCCTCGTCGGCCGTAGGCTCGAACCGACCCAGGCGATCGCGGCAAAATACGGTGTCGGGCACGCCTGCACCGATCTGGCCGAAGCGTTGGAGCAGCCCGGGCTTGATGCGGTCATCCTGTGCACGCCGACGCAAATGCATGCTGCTCAGGCAATCCAGTGCATGGATGCCGGCAAGCATGTTCAGGTCGAGATTCCGCTCGCCGATAGGCTTGCGGACGCCGAGGCGGTTCTCGCGAAGCAGCAGGAAACCGGGCTGACTTGCATGGTCGGCCACACCCGCCGCTTCAACCCATCGCACCAATATCTCCACGGGAAGTTCGTGCGCGGCGAGGCGCGCGTCCAGCAGATGGACGTGCAGACCTATTTCTTCCGCCGCCAGAACATGAACGCCAAGGGCGAGCCGCGCAGCTGGACGGACCATCTGCTTTGGCACCATGCCGCCCATACGGTCGACCTGTTCGCCTATCAGGCGGGGCCGATCGTGCAGGCGAGCGCGATGGAAGGACCGATCCATCCCGAGCTCGGCATCGCGATGGACATGTCGATACAGCTGAAATCGGAAAGCGGCGCAATCTGCACGCTCTCGCTGTCGTTTAACAATGACGGGCCGCTCGGCACCTTCTTTCGCTATATCTGCGACACAGGTACCTGGATCGCGCGTTACGACGATCTGGTGACCGGGCGCGAAGAGCCCGTCGACCTGTCCGGGGTCGCGGTTTCGAGCAATGGCATCGAACTGCAGGATCGCGAATTCGTGGCGGCGATCCGCGAACAGCGCGAGCCAAACAGTTCCGTGGCGCAGGTGCTCCCCTGCTACCGCGTGCTCGACCTGCTGGAAAAGAGCCTCGCCTCGCAGTGAAGAGGCAGGTCGCGATCATCGGTGCGGGCCCGGCAGGGTTGTTGCTCGGCCATCTGTTGCGCGCCGAGGGGGTGGATTGCATCATCCTGGAGCGTCAGACACGCGCGCATGTCGAGAGCCGCATCCGTGCGGGCGTGCTCGAGACGGTCACGACCGGCCTGCTGCAGCGGCTCGGCCTGGATGCCGGCCTCAATGCGAACGGTATATTGGAGGAAGGCTTCAACCTCGCCGATGGCGAACGCGTCATCCGGATCGACATCACCGCGCTGACGGGCAAGCATGTCGTCGTCTACGGCCAGACCGAGCTTACCCGCGACCTGATCGCGGCCGCGCCGGAACGGGGCCTGGAGATCGTCTGGGAAGCCCAAGACGTCGCGCTGCACGATCCGACCGGCACGCCTTCGATCACCTACAGCAAGGATGACGCGGCGCATCGGATCGAAGCCGATTTCATTGCCGGCTGTGACGGCTTCCACGGGCCGTCGCGCAAGGTGATTCCGGCCGAGCGCGCGCGGCAATATGAGCGCGAATATCCGTTCGGCTGGCTCGGCATATTGGCGGACGTACCGCCCTGTCATCCGGAGCTGATCTACGCCAACACCGATGCGGGCTTTGCATTGGCGTCGATGCGATCGCGGGCGCGCAGCCGCTATTATATCCAGGTGCCGCAGGGCGAGCGGATCGAGGATTGGCCCGAGGAGCGTCTGTGGGATCAGCTCGAACGCCGCTTCGCCCCCCTCGCTGCGGGGCCGGTCGTGCGCGGGCGGGCGCTGGAAATGTCGATAGCGCCGCTGCGCTCCTACGTGTTCGAGCCGGTGCGCCATGGGCGGCTGTTCCTTGCAGGCGACGCAGCGCATATCGTCCCCCCGACCGGAGCCAAGGGTCTCAATCTGGCCGCGTCGGACGTCGCTTATCTCTCCGATGCGCTGCTCGACTGGTACCAGCGATGCAGCGAAACCGGCCTGACGCACTATGCCGAGAAGGCGCTCGCGCGCGTCTGGAAGGCCGAACGCTTCAGCTGGTCGCTCACGAAGCTGATGCACCGTTTCCCCGAGGACGGCCCATTCGAGCGCCGGATGCAGATCGCGGAGCTCGACTATCTCGCCGGCTCGCGCGCGATGCAGACCGCGATCGCGGAAAATTACGTCGGGCTCCCGCTCTAGACGCTAGGAAGCGCGCGGTGTCCCTCCCCTCCCGGTCGCTCGGCCCTTTCACGGTTTCCGCCGTGGGATTGGGCTGCATGAACCTCAGTCATGCATATGGTATTCCGCCCAGCGAGGCTGAGGCTGCGGCTTTGCTTAACCGTGCGCTCGACCTCGGCATCACCTTGCTCGACACGGCCGCCTTATACGGGCTCGGCGCGAACGAGCGGCTGATCGGCAAAGCGGTCACGAACCGCAGAACGGAGTTCGTTCTCGCATCGAAATGCGTGCTCGATGTCGTCGACGGGAAACGCACGCTCGACGGTTCGCCGGCTGCGATCGCGCGGACATTGGACGCCGCGCTCGAACGGCTCGGCACCGACCATATCGATCTCTATTATCTGCACCGACCCGACCCGCGAATTCCGGTCGAGGAATCGGTCGGGGCACTGGTCCGCGCGAAGGAGGCGGGCAAGATCGGCGCAATCGGCCTGAGCGAGATGTCGGCACCGCTCATTCGCCGCGCGCATGCGGTTCATCCAATCGCGGCGGTCCAATCCGAATATTCGCCGATGGTCAGAAACCCCGAAGTCGCGGTGCTCGACACGTGCCGCGCGCTAGGCATCGGCTTCGTTGCTTTCTCACCCCTCGCGCGCGGTCTGCTCGCAGGCGCGATTCGCACGGACGATTATGTCGAGGGCGATATCCGCCGCGCCATGCCGCGCTTCGTCGAACCCAATCTTTCGCATAATCTGAAGGCAGTCGACGCGTTCGAGCAACTCGCGCGTTCACTGGGCCGGACGCCGGCCCAGCTTTCGCTCGCCTGGGTGCTATCGCGGGGCGAGAGCATCGTCGCGATCCCCGGCACGCGCAGCCTCGCCCATCTTGAGGAGGACATCGCCGCCGCAAGGCTCGATCTTCCGCCGGAGCTTGGCGATCGGATCGCGGCGCTCTTCGCGGGGAACGCGATTCGGGGCGCTCGCTATTCAGCAGCGATGCAGGCGCAGATCGCCACCGAATTGTTGCCCAATGAGGAATTGGCGGACTGAAGGGCTTTGCATCACGCCGGCCAATCGGCCGCGTTCACATAAGCGAGCTTTGTCTGGCATTCGCGCCATTCGGCAGTCTCGTCCGAATCCGCCACGATCGCCGAGCCGACTCCAAGCCGCGCATGACCGGAGCCTAACGGCCAATCGATCGTGCGGATCGCCACGTTGAACGCCGCGCTCCCATCGGGCGCAATATAGCCGATCGAGCCGGTATAGATCCCCCGCGGCGCTTGCTCGAGTTCGGCGATGATCTCCATCGCGCGTATCTTGGGAGCTCCGGTAATAGAGCCGCACGGGAAAGTTGCGGACAGCACATCGATAGCGTCGAGCCCGTCGCGCAAGGTGGCCGTTATCGTGGACGTCTGCTGGAACAATGTCGGATAGGCTTCGATATCGAACAGCCGCGCAACGCGTACCGAGCCGGGATGGGCGAGACGGCCCAGGTCATTCCGCAGCAGATCGACGATCATAAGGTTTTCGGCGCGCTCTTTCAGGCTAGCTCGCAACGTGGCGATCGCGTGGGCATCGCCCTCGGCGCTGCCCGTTCGCGCCGCCGTTCCCTTCATCGGACGGGCCACGATCTCCCGGCCCTTGAGCGCGAAGAAAAGTTCCGGAGAACAAGACAGGATGACCCGGGAGCCGGTCTCCACGATACTGCCCCAACCAGCGCACTGGGCGGAGCGGAGCTGCCTGAAATGGGCAATCGGATCGCCCGACACCGCGAGCGAGGTCGGGAACGTCAGATTGAGCTGATAGATGTCTCCCGCTTCGATCAGATGCAGCACCTGGCGAACAGCGTCGCCGTAGGCCAGCCGGTCGATAACAGGTGCAGGGGTGCCGGGCCTCGTCTCTGGATCCGCCGCCCTGCCGCCTTCGCGAAAGGCGATCTTGATCGGGGCGTCGAAGATGCCGAACCAGACGAGCGGGTCATCGGGGACCGACGGTCGGGCAAGTGCACGCGTCCGTGCTTCAAATGCGAAGCCGGCTTCGTAGGCAAGGTAACCGGCGGCATGATACCCCCGTAGGGACCATGATCTTACCGTCTCCAGTGCCCGGGGAACGTCCCCCACTGTGCAGGCGCTGACAATTTCGAGCGGCCGGCGATAGAGCCATGACGCGCCGGATGATCGGGCATCGTCAAGCAAAACGAACGGTTCGTTTCCTGTCTCAACGTCTTCAAAATCGACGGGGTCGGCGCCGGCATCCGGCCCGGGAGTGGGCCAACCGCCGGTTGCGTGAACCGACGCCGCGAGAATCTCCGTTTGCGCCGTTCGAGCCGCCATGCGCGTCATTGCCACCGAAAGCGCGGAGGCTTCCGGCGACGCAGCATCAGACCTTGGCCTTGGCCTTCGACTGGTCGTAGGCGCCAAGCCCCGGCTTGTAGCTCTTCTCGTCGATGAACTGGCGGATGCCTTCCTTCCGGCCCTCCGTCTTGTCATGGAAGTTGGCTGCTTCCTGCATGCGGACGAGGTAATCCTCCGCCTCGTCATACGTCATTACGCCCACCCGGCGAATGGCATCTTTGGCGAATTTGAGGGCAACGGGATTCTTCTGGAGAAGTATCTCCGCCACCTCGCGCACGCGCGCTTCGAGACGGTCGAGCGGCACGCTTTCGTTGACCAGCTTCCATTCGGCAGCCTTCTTGCCGTCGATGGGTTCGCCGGTGAGCGTCATCCACATCGCGTCCCGCATCGAGAGTAGATCGACCACCACCTTGGTCACGCCGCCACCAGGCAGGATGCCCCAGTTAATTTCCGACAGGCCGAATTTCGCCTCGTCCGCGCAAATGGCGAGATCGCACGCGAAGAGCGGGCCGAAGCCACCCCCGAAGCACCAGCCATTGACCATCGCGATGGTCGGCTTTTGATACCAACGCAGGCGGCGGAACCAGCCATAGCTTTCGCGCTGGGATTTGCGGACGCCGCGCAGGCCCTGCGCCTCCGTCTCGCGAAAATATTCCTTGAGATCCATTCCGGCCGACCAGGCGCTGCCTTCGCCGCCGAGCACGAGCACGCCGACGTCGTCGCTGAATTCCAGCTCGTCCAGCACTTCCATCATGCGGCGGTTGAGTGTCGGGCTCATGGCGTTGCGCTTCTCGGGCCGCGCAAAATTGACCCACGCTATGCGGTTCTCGACCCGGTACGACACCACATCCTTGTCACTCATCGATCAGTCCCTCTTCCGCCGGCGTTCGCCCAGGCCAGCCGACACGATTTTCGGCGGGCGAAACGCACCAGTCTGTCCCCACGGACATTGTATGCCTGGCAAACATAACCGGTGTGGCGTGTTAAGCAAGGGAAAGTATTGGCAAGCTCAGGATTTTTGCGATCGCCACGCGGTCACGCAGGGCGCGCCACTGGGCCGGGCGGCGCTTGCCTGGCCCATCGGTCGCGCAACCGCTCGTGTCAGATAACCGCCTGGGCGACGAGCTCGTCCTCGGCGCGATCCTACAGGTGGATCAGCGCATCGAGCGCGATCGCCGCCCGGCCCGCCGGGTAGACGATCACCGGATTGAGGTCGACCTCTCGGATCTCTGGCGTCGCGGCAACGACCTGCCCGAGCCGGCCGACGATCGTGGCGACCGCGTCCACATCCATTTTCGCGGTGCCGCGGAAGCCATCGAGCATCGGCGCCATGCGCAACTTGCGGATTTCTGCCACAATCGCTTCATGCGGAAGGTCTGGCGGCAGCAGGCGGACGTCATGCAGCAGCTCCGCCGTGACGCCGCCGAATCCGACCAGGATGACCGGCCCCCAGTGCGGATCGTTGCGGGCACCGACGATCAGTTCGACGCCACGCTCGGCCATGCTCTCGACCAGCACGCCGTCGAGCGCAAGCCCGGGGCGCGCGGCCGCGATATTATCGGCAAGCGTCTTCCAGCCTTGCCTGACCTCTTCCGCATTGCCGAGACCGACGATCACGCCGCCGGCATCGCTCTTGTGGGGTAACGCGGCGGCCTGCGCCTTGAGCACGACCGGGTAACCGAGCTTCTCCGCAGCCGCGACCGCATCCTCCGCCGACGCGACCAGAGTGAACGAGGGAAAGGCTACCCCCGCCGGGCCGAGCAGTTCCTTCGCGCGATATTCCGGGACGGTATTTCCGGCGGGCGGCAATCCGGCGAGCGGTGTGGCTTCCATCCGCGCAGTGGCGAAATCCCGCACGGAGAAGGCGGTGATCCGTGCCACGGCGCGCAGCGCTCGCTCGGCGGTCGGCAGAAAGGTCACGCCCAAACTACGCAGCGTCGCAACGTCTTCCGGCGCGACACCGCCGCCCTCGTCTACTCCGGCCACCACTACCGGCTTCTGCGGGCGCAATTCGCGCAGCGCTTCGGCAACCGCCGTGAATTTCACATGCGAGGTCGGGATATCGGTCTGGATCAGCGTGACAACGATTGTGCCCACGCGCTCGTCCCCGACGAGGGCCGCGAGCGTTCGGCCGTACAGGCCCGGATCGACCAGGCCCTGCGCGGTCACGTCGAGCGGATTGCTCACCGGCACGAATTCGGGAAGCGCGGCGCGCAGCGCAGGGCTATCCGCGTCGGTCATCTTCGGCAGGTCGAGCTGGACCGCCTCCGCCTCGTCCAGCATCATCGCCTTGAATGCACCGGACTCGGCGATCACGCCGGTCCCGCCGTGCGGCAGAATTTCGCACCGAGTGGCGATCTCGACGACATCGCCCAGCTCTTCCAGCGACTCGACCAGGATCACGCCCGCGCGTTCGACATGGACGCGCATCACCGCATAGTCGCCTGCCATGGCACCCGTGTGCGTGGCGGCACTGGCCGCGCCAGCGGCGCTGCGGCCGGGATGGAGCAATATAATGTGCTTGCCGGCCGCCCGCGCGGCGCGTGCAATCTTCAAAAAGCGCGCCGGCTGTCGGAAATGCTCGACGATCATCGCGATTACGGTTGTTTCCGGATCGGCGATGAGATGTTCGACATAATCCTCGACGCCGCTTGCAGCCTCGTTGCCGGTCGAAACGTAGCAGCTGAGCGGCACGTCGCGCGCGATCATGGTCGTCGCGAGCACCGCCGCCATCGCGCCGGATTGCGAGACGATGCCGACGCGCCGCTCACCTTCGGCTTTGGCCTCGGGCAGTTCGATGAAGGTAAGCGGGATGCGGTCGGAGAAATTGACGAGACCCAGGCAATTGGGCCCTTCGATCACCATGCCTGCCTGCTGGGCAATGCGCGCAATCTCCTGCTGATCCGCAAGACCCTGCGGGCCATCCTCGGCGAAACCGGCCGAGAAAATCACTGCCGAGCCCGCCCGGCGCCGCGCCAGACCGGCTATGGCGTCGAGCACGCCCGCACGGGGGATGGCCAGTATCGCCGTGTCCACGCCCTCAGGCAGATCGTCGACCGAGGCCAGACACGGACGCCTGCCGATCTCCGTGCGCTTGGGATTGATGAGATGGATCTCGCCGGAAAAGCCCTGCCGATCCAGGTTGGCGAGCACGGACGCACCGAGCGCGCCCGGCTTGTCGGAGGCGCCGATGATTGCGATCGAGCGCGGCCGCAGCAGCCGATCGAGCGAGGGCCGGCCCGGCGCAGCGGACGTGTTATCCTGAGTTTCGACCATGTCAGTAATCATAACGTCCCGTCATATTTGCTGCGGCAGGCGCCGCATCCAGTCGATGAATCCCCGGCTCGCTTCCGACGCGCGCATCGCCGACGCACGATAGCCTTCCGGATCGTCGCGCGCGGCCAGGATCGGCCAGTCTGCCTGATGAAGTGACACGATTTGGCGCAAGGCACTCAAGCGGCTGCGCGCTTCGGCCTTCGTCTCCGCGGAGAGGTCGCTGCTATCCAGCCTGCTGCTGAGCGCCATGAATCCATCGGCAAGCGCGCGGCGCGCCTGGACGATTTCGACCATGTGGTCACGCTCCTCGCTGAGGATTGCGAGCCTGGAAATCGTTGCCTCGAGGGCGTCGATTACCGCGCGCAGCTCATCGGGGAGCGGGGTGATCACGCCGGCTGTCTCCCCACGCCCCTGCCCCGCCAGATGTCTGGAGTTTCCCTTCCAGTGGCGCCTCGGCTCGCGCGGCGGGACCGAAGCATAAGTCGATCAGATTGTGCCGCCTGCATGCCACTCCCCGGTCCGCACGCATGATTATCCGGGCGCGAATCCGCTCGATACTGTAGCCTTAGGAAACAATTTGGCAAGAGATGGAACGCATGCGTCCTCCTTGGGCGGCGCTATTCCGCGGCTTCCTTGAGGCGGCGAGCTCTGGCCGGCCCGAGTTTGCGCAGAAGATTGAAGAGTTGCCCGCGCTCGGGCGCAGTCAAGCGTTCGCTCATGCGCGCATCCGATTCGCCGAGGGCCTTCACCATTTCCTGGATGCGCTCTTCCGCTCCCGGGAGCAGGTGAAGTGCATTGGTGCGCAGGTCACGGCCGGGCCGGCGCTCCACCAGACCGCGCTCGACCAGGAAATTGACTAGCTTCATCGCGCTCGATCGATTGATGCTGAGAGCGCGACCAAGGGCAGTCTGATCGCAGCCGGGATTGGTACGAATCAACAGCAATGCGGTCAGTTTGGCCGGGGTGATGTCATGCGGCATCAGCGCGCGCCGCGCGTCATCGGTGATGAGCAGATGCGAGCGCTGGAGCTGGTAGCCGAGCAACCCGTCGAGATCGGTGCCTTGCTTCATTTGTCCGTTTACCGCCTTGCCAAAATTGTATCCCGAGCGCACAAAGACTCAAACTGTCCCGCATTTCGCTCATGGCGATGATGAACGCCAGAGGCGAGGCGCGGAAAAATCGAGGAGAGCGAGATGGATCGGGAATATCGCATGCTGGTCGACGGCGAGTTTGTGGCTGGCGCGTCCGCGTTCGACGTTGTCAATCCAGCCACGGCCGAGTCGTTCGCTCGGTGCCCCAAGGCGGATGAAGCACTGGTGCATCGCGCCGTCGCGGCCGCCAAGCGTGCTTTCCCGGGCTGGTCCTCGACTCCGATCGAACGGCGCGCCGCGCTGGTCGCCAAGCTCGCCGACGCGCTCGAAGCCCGCGCGGGCGAATTCGCAAGCCTGCTGACGAACGAGCAAGGAAAGCCGCTTGAGCAGGCGATGTATGAGGTCATGGGAAGCGTCTTCACGTTGCGTGCCTTCACGGCGATGCGGCTCGAGCCCAAGACGCTGAAGGATGAGAATGGCAACAAGGTGATCGAGCACCGCACGCCGCTCGGCGTCGTCGCCGCGATCACGCCGTGGAATTTCCCGATCATCCTGCTGATGAACAAGCTTGGGCCGGCTTTGGTTTCCGGCAATACGATGGTCGCCAAGCCAGCGCCCACCACGCCGCTCACAAGCTTGCTGTTCGGAGAACTTTGCCAGGAGATTTTGCCCGCCGGCGTCGTCAATATCATCTGCGACCAGAACGATCTCGGCGCAAAGCTGACCACGCATCCCGATGTCGCCAAGGTCGCCTTCACCGGCTCGACCGCGACCGGCAAGAAGGTCATGGCCGCTGCCGCCGAGGGCGTGAAACGCGTGACGCTGGAGTTGGGCGGCAATGACGCGGCGATCGTACTCGACGATGTCGATCCGAAGCAGATCGCGCAGAAGGTCTATACGGGCGCCATGGCCAATGCCGGCCAGATCTGCGTCGCGATCAAGCGGGCTTATGTGCCTGAGCCCATGTATGACGAATTCTGCGATGAGTTGGCGAAGCTCGCGCGCGAGGCCGTCGTCGACGATGGCTCCAAGCAAGGGACCCAGGTCGGCCCGATCCAGAACAAGATGCAGTTCGATAAGGTCAAGGCGCTGCTCGACGACGCCAGGCAGCGCGGAACGGTGCTGGCGGGCGGCGAACCGCTCGACCGGCCTGGCTATTTCATCCCGCCCACGATCGTGCGCGATCTGGATGACGATGCGCCGCTAGTGCGCGAGGAACAGTTCGGCCCCGTCCTTCCCGTACTGAAATATAATGACATCGACGATGTCGTCGCCCGCGCCAACGATTCCGAATACGGGCTCGGCGGCACGGTATGGGGCAAGGATCTGGCGCGGGCTACCGATGTCGCCAAACGGATCGATACCGGCACCGTCTGGGTCAATCAGCATCTGGCGATCGACGCCAACATTCCCTTCCGCGGCACGAAGCAATCGGGCCTGGGCGGCGAATTGGGAGAGGCGGGCTTCCACGAATATACGCAGGCACACATCATCAACGCCGTGGCGCTCGACCACGCCTGAGCGGGGGACGGAAAATAGCGGACAGGGAGGGGTCAGCGTGATGGGAATGGAGCACTTCTCGACGCGGCTGGTGCCCGCGGAACGGCGGCGCGGCTACTGGCGCGATCTGGTAGCGGAAACCTTCCCCGGCATGACCGTAAAAGCCGAGGAGGGCATCCGCGCCGATCTCTCCCGTTGGGCATTGGGTCGCGTCGGCATGGCCGTCGCGCGGAGCGAGCGGGCGCGGGTGGAGCGCGTTCCCGGTGGCTCGACCGAACGCCACATCGTGCTCCACCTCCAGCGGCGCGGGCGTTTGGCGCTCAGCCAATGCGGACGGACGGTTGTTGCGCCGGCAGGCAATATCGCAATCGCAGACGATGCCGAACCTTATGCGATCGATATTTCCGATCGGAACGAATGCTTCGTGCTCCATATTCCGATGAGCGCGCTCGATGCGGCGGATCAGGATCGCGACTGGCGCGCGGCGGTGCTCAACGGTGAAGATGCAAACGTCGCGCTTTTCCGGCGCATGATCGAGGGATTGTGGGCCGAAGCCGACCGCCACGACATGATCGATGCCGGCTTCGATTCGGTCCTTCTGTCGATGGTGCGGGTCGCCTGCGGCCGCGCCGCCGTATCCGGAGAGGAAGCAAAGCCTGATTGCCCGCCCGTCGCCTTTGCGCTTCGACGTATGTGCGATCCGACGCTCAATACCGCGGCAATCGCGGATGGGACAGGCATGTCGGAGCGCGGCGTGCAAAAGGCGTTTCTGCGCGAGGTGGGGCAGACCCCCATGGCCTTCGTGATCGATCACCGCCTCGCGCGCGCAGCCGAACTGCTCGCGCGCAACGACGGGCGCAGCGTGACCGAAATCGCCTTCGATGTGGGCTTCAACGATTCCGCCTCGTTCAGCCGCAGCTTCCGCCGCCGCTACGACGTCGTGCCCTCACGGTGGGCGCTCCCGCGCTAATCCAGGCAGTTCAGTTCGGTCTCGCTCAAATATTCGGTTCGCTCAGCGACAAGACAGACACCTCCAAACGCATCTAATCTCCAACAAAATGCCGGCCATTGCGACCGGGACAAAACAGTGGAGGGGTTTGAGATGAGGTATAACGCCCTAGCGATGCTTATGGCGTCCAGCGCGCTGACGGCGGCACCGGCAATCGCGCAAGATGCGACTGCGGCGGCCACCAATGAAGCGGCAGCTGCTGCGCAGCCTGCTCAGCCCGCGCAGGAAATCGGCGAGATCGTGGTGACGGCGCAGAAGCGCGCGGAAAACGTCCAGAAGGTCCCGATCGCCATTTCGGCCTTCACCTCACAGGCACTGCAGGAGCGCGCCGTCAGCAATATCGCGCAGCTGTCGGCGATCGCCCCGAACGTCAACCTCGATGCCGGCACGCCCTTCTCCGGCTCGACCGCTGTGCTTTCGGCCTACATCCGCGGCATCGGCTCGGACGATTTCGCGTTCAACATTGATCCC
>JGI24739J22299_10000476_pt1 | contig 14105 bp, 10 predicted proteins | sample KBSCornC5_FD_22299 | JGI IMG/M metagenome (IMG submission 22299)
TGATGGTGTGGATCGGCTACGAGATCGGCCGCTTCTTCGGCTGGACGCCGATGGACTCGATGTTCCTCGGCGCCATGCTGTCGATCTCCTCCACCACCATCATCATGAAGGCGCTGGACGACCTCGACCTCAAGCGCGAACGCTTCGCGCAGCTGATCTTCGGCATCCTGATCATCGAGGACGTGCTCGCCGTGGTGCTGATGGCCCTGCTCACCGGCATCGCCAGCACCGGCGACCTGGANGCAGGGCAGGCGATGGAAGCGATCGGACGCCTGATGCTGTTCATGGTGGTNTCGCTGGTGGTGGGCCTGCTGCTGGTGCCGCGGGTGGTGGACTACATCGCGCGGGTGGCCCGCGACGACGTGCTGCTGGTGGCGGTGCTGGGCCTGTGTTTCGGCTTCTGCCTGCTGGTGACGGAGATGGGCTACAGCGTCGCGCTGGGCGCCTTCCTGATCGGCGCGATCGTCGGCGAATCGGACAACGTGGCGCGGGTGGAGCGCATCATCACGCCGGTGCGCGACATGTTCAGTGCGGTGTTCTTCGTCGCCATCGGCATGCTGATCGATCCCGCATTGCTGGCGCAGTACGCGCTGCCGATCACTGTGGTCACCATCGTAGTGGTGCTGGGCAAGGTGATCACCTGCAGCTTCGGTACCTTCGTCGCNGGCAACGGCGGGCGCACCTCGCTGCGCGTGGGCATGGGCCTGGCGCAGATCGGCGAGTTCTCGTTCGTGATCGCTTCGCTGGGCCTGACCTTGAAGGTAACCAGCAGCTTTCTCTATCCGGTCGCGGTGGCGGTGTCGGCCATCACCACCTTCCTTACGCCGTACCTGATCCGCGCGGCCGATCCGCTTGCCGGCTTCCTCGGCCGGCGCGTGCCGGCCGGCGTCAGCGGCATGTTCACTGCCTATACCGACTGGATGGGCAACCTGAGCCTCAGCGGCCAGGGCGCCATCGTGATGAAGATGATCCGCCGCCTGGTGTGGCACGTGATCATCAACATGATGCTGGTGGTGGCGGTGTTCCTGATCATGGCCTACCTGTATCGCCGGCAGTTCTTCCATTGGGAGTGGTTGAACCATCGCCCGCTGGTCGAGCGCTCGGTGGCNTGGTCGATCGCGGCGCTGCTGTCNCTGCCGATGATCGTCGCGGCGTACCGCAAGGCGGCCGCACTGGGCATGCTGCTGGCGGAGCTGAGCATTCCGGANCGCGTNGGCGGTGCACTCAACGTCAAGATCCGCTCGGTGTTGGCACGACTCGTGCCNTTGGCCGCGATGTGGGTGCTCGGCCTGCTGGTGGCGGCGCTGGCCTCGACCATCCTGCCCCCGCGGGAAGTGGCGCTGGTGCTGGTTCTGGTGGGCCTGGCGCTGACCTGGCTGCTGTGGCGCGTGCTGGTCCAGGTGCATGCGCGTCTGCAGGCCGCGCTGCGGGATACGCTCGAACGCGACGGGCGACCGAATGGTCATTCGTGAAGAAAATCGCAAAATGCCACGATGTCATGCGCTTTGAACCTTTATATGGCCTGATGGTCGACGTTCGACATCGTTGCTAAGACCGGGAAGGCGCCTCACAATGCGTGGCGCTGCCTCCAATGGGGAGGCCCGTCCGGTGAGCACCGGGACATCCAAAAACGAGGGAGTTTCAAATGAAGCAATTCTTGCGTCCCACGCTGACGGCCGCCGCCCTGGCGGTTGCGCTGGGCCTCACCGCCGGCGCGCACGCCCAGGCCGCCAAGACCGCCGCTCCGGCGGCCGGCGCGGTCGACAAGACCAAGGCCAGCTACGTGGTCGGCTGGGACCTGGCCAGCCAGCTCCCGCCGCTCGTGCGCGAGGAAGTGGACCCGGCCACCGTGGCCCGTGCTGTCCAGTCCGCGCTGTCGGGCCAGAAGCCGACCATGACCGAAGCCGAAGCAAAGCAGGTGCGTGACGCCTTCGTCGCCAATCTGCAGACCAAGGCCAAGGCCGAGTACGAGAAGGTCGCCGCCAAGAACAAGTCCGAAGGCGACGCCTACCTGGCCAAGAACAAGTCCGCAGCGGGCGTGAAGACCACCGCCTCGGGCCTGCAGTACCAGGTGATCAGCCAGGGCACCGGTGCCCGTCCGGGTCCGAACGACACCGTGCAGGTGAACTACGTCGGCAGCTTCGTCAACGGCGAAGTGTTCGACGATTCGTCCAAGCACGAAGGCAACACCGGTCCGGCCTCGATCCCGCTCTCCGGCGTGATCCCGGGCTTCCGCGAAGGCCTGCAGCTGATGCAGGTGGGCGGCCACTACAAGCTGTTCATCCCGTCGAACATCGCCTACGGCGCGCAGCCGCAGAACGGCTTCCCGCCGAACGCGACGATCATCTTCGACGTGACCCTGGTGAAGACCGGCGCCACCCCGGCCGGGGCCGGCGGCGACCAGGGCGGCGCGAAGTAAGCGCAGCTCTCGCAGCAAGCCATGCCGCACGGGGCGCGAAGCGATTCGCGCCCCGTTGCTTTTTTAAGATCCCGGATCGGACCGGTAACGGCGCGACGCGCGATAGCCGCCTGCTAGAATTCGCGGTCTGTCGCTGCGCGGAACCCCTAGGACGATGAAAGTCACCATTTTCGGCACCGGTTACGTAGGTCTGGTCACCGGCGCCTGCCTGGCCGAGATGGGCAACCATGTGGCCTGCGTGGATATCGACGCGGCCAAGGTCGAGCGCCTGACGCGCGGCGAGATCCCGATCTACGAGCCGGGCCTGGAGCCCATCGTCAAGCGCAATCACGCCAGCGGCCAGCTGGATTTCACCACCGACGCGGCGCCGGCGATCGCGCACGGCCAGGTGCTCTTCATCGCCGTCGGCACGCCGCCGGACGAGGACGGCAGCGCCGACCTCAAATACGTGCTCGGCGTGGCGCGCACCATCGGCCAGCACCTGGACCGCTACGCCGTGGTGGTGAACAAGTCGACCGTGCCGGTGGGCACCGCCGACCGCGTGCGCAAGGCGATCGCCGACGAGCTCGCGGCGCGCGGCGTGCAGGTCGAATTCGACGTGGTGTCGAACCCCGAATTCCTGAAGGAAGGCGATGCGGTCGAAGACTGCCTGCGCCCGGACCGCATCATCATCGGCAGCTCCAGCGAGCGCGCGGTGGGCGTGCTGCGCAAGCTCTATGCGCCGTTCAACCGCAATCACGACCGCACGGTGGTGATGGACGAGCGTTCCGCCGAGCTGACCAAGTACGCCGCCAACGCGATGCTGGCGACCAAGATCAGCTTCATGAACGAGATCGCCAACATCGCCGAGCGCGTGGGCGCCGACGTCGAACTGGTACGCCAGGGCATCGGCTCGGATCCGCGCATCGGCTACCACTTCATCTATCCCGGCGCCGGCTACGGCGGCTCCTGCTTCCCCAAGGACGTGCAGGCGCTGGAGCGCACGGCGCGTGGCGTCGGCTACGAGGCGCGCCTGCTCGGCGCGGTCGAATCGGTCAACCACGAGCAGAAGGGCAAGCTGTTCGAACTGGTCTCGCGCCATTTCGACGGCGACCTCAAGGGCCGCACCATCGCCCTGTGGGGCCTGGCTTTCAAGCCGAACACCGACGACATGCGCGAGGCCTCCAGCCGCCGCGTTATGGAAGCGCTGTGGGACGCCGGCGCCAAGGTGCGCGCGTTCGATCCGGAAGCGCGCGAGGAAACCCACCGCATCTACGGCGACCGGCCGGACCTGGTGCTGTGCGACAGCGCCTACCAGGCGCTGGACGGCGCCGACGTGCTGGCCATCGTCACCGAGTGGAAGGCGTTCCGCAGTCCGGATTTCGCGCGCATCCGCGCTGCGCTGAAGAGCCCGGCGATCTTCGACGGCCGCAATCTGTACGATCCGGCCGCCGTCGAAGAGGCCGGCCTGGCGTACTACGGCATCGGCCGCGGCCGCAGCCTGAGGGTGTGACGTGTCCGATACGCTCGAACAACGCCTGACTGAACTGGAAGTGCGCCTGACCTTTCTCGACGATACGGTCAATGCGCTGGTCGCCACCGAGACCGAGCAGGCGCAGCGCATCCTGATGCTGGAACAGCTGCTGCGCGATCTGCGCCACGAACTGGTGGCATTGCGCACTTCGCATTCGCTCGATCCGCACAGCGAGCCGCCGCCGCCGCATTATTGATACCTTGGTTGTCCCACGTTCCGATCCACACGCAAGACAGGTTTATCGATCATGGCCGATTCCCTGCGCGATCAGCTGCTGAAGAGCGGCATCGTCAAACAGGTGCGCGACGAGAAGCGCGCGTCGCAGCCGCCGGCCGGCAAGCCGGCGCACAAGCCTTTCCACAAGTCGGCCAATAAGCCGGCGCACAAGCCGACCGGCCAGGGCGGCAAGCCGCCGCAGCCGGCGCACAAACCGCGCGACGGCGAGATCGACCTGGCCAAGGCCTACGCCATCCGCAAGCAGGCCGAGAGCACCGAGCGCCGCCAGGCGGAGCAGGCCGCGGCCGAGGAAGCGCGGCTCAAGCGCGAGCGCAAGCAGAAGGTGCAGGAGCTGCTGCAGGGGCAGGCGCTGAACAAGAAAGACGCCGAGCACGCGCGTCATTTCGAATACGGCGGCAAGATCCGCCGCGTCTATGTCGACCAGGCACAGCTGGCCGCGATCAACGCCGGCGAACTGGGCGTGGTGCAGCAGGGCGGCCACTACCTGGTCGTCACCCGCGCCATCGCCGAGCAGGTACGCCAGATCGATGCGCATCACCTGGCGCTGCTTTCNGAGCCGGGCGCGGNCGGTGTCGGCGAGGACGGCGTGCCGGACGACCTGGTCTGGTAAGCGCCGCCGCAGCANGGGAATCGCGAAAAGACTTGAACGNCATCCCGGCGCAGGCCGGGATCCAGTAGCGATANGCCTTGTGACGGCGAAGACGTTCAAAGCCCGCTCTGGAGCTTTTCGCACGCCCTTCGGGGCCGTCCTGCGGACGTTCTTCGCGCTACGCGCTCGTCCGGCCTGCGCCGGGATGACGTGACGGTCGAGATACAGGCGCCATAAAAAAAAGCCGGCGNAGACGCCGGCCTTTTTCATGTCACGCCTGGCTTCAGNCTTCCGGCGGCTGCGCCAGGATAGCCAGGTCCCATCCCTGCTTCGGCGTGAAGCGCTCGCCATGCCGCTGNGCCAGNCGCTCCAGCTTGCCCTTGATCACCGCCGCGCCTTCGCTGNGCACGTACTGGATCGGGCCGCCGCGGAACGGCGCGAAGCCGGTGCCGAAGATCACGCCCGCATCGAGCAGGTCGGCATCGTCCACCACGCCATCGGCAAGGCAGGCCACCGCCTCGTTGACCATCGGCAGCAGCATGCGCTCCTGCAGGTCGGCCGGTACGGCGTAGTCGGGATCGACTTCCGGCTTCTGCGGCTTGCCTTCCTGCCACACGTAGAAACCCTGGCCGTCCTTCTTGCCGCGCTTGCCGGCGGCGAGCTTGTCCTCGATGCCCGGCGGCANTTCCAGGCCCAGGAACGGCGCNAGCTCCTTGCCGACCGAGGCGCATACGTCCAGGCCNACGGTNTCGGCCAGCTCGATCGGCCCCATCGGCATGCCGAACTTCTTCGCTTCCTTGTCCAGCACGGGGCCGGGCACGCCNTCGTTGTAGAGGCGGATCGCNTCCAGCAGGTANGGCATCAGGATGCGGTTGACCAGGAAACCCGGCGTGCCCTTCACCGCCACCGGCAGCTTGCCGATCGCCTTGCAGAAGGCCAGCGCGCGCTTCTCCACCTCCGGATCGAGGCCGTCGTGGCGCACCACTTCGACCAGCGGCATCTGCGCCACCGGATTGAAGAAGTGCAGGCCGAGGAAACGCTGCGGCGCCTTCAGGCCGCGNCGCAGTTCGTCGAGCGGAATGCTGGAGGTGTTGGTGGCGAGGATCTCGTCGGCCTGGAACTGCGGCTCGATGCTGGCGTACAGCGCCTGCTTCGCTTCGGCGTTCTCGAAGATCGCCTCGATCGCCAGGTCCGCCGCGGCCACGCCCTTGCCCTCGACGTCGGCGCGCAGGCGGCGCGCGGTTTCCTCGACCTTCTCCGGCGTCTTCAGCTTCTTTTCGTACAGCGCCCGCGCGCGGTCCAGCGCCGGCTGGATGAACTTCATCTCGCGATCCTGCAGGGTCACCTGGAAACCCTTGAAGGCCGCCCAGGCCGCGATGTCGCCGCCCATCACGCCGGCGCCGACCACGTGCACATGCTCGATGCCGTGTTCCACGCCGCTGCCCTGGCCCTTGAGGCGTTCCTGCAGCAGGAAGATGCGGATCAGGTTGCGCGCGGTGCTGGTCTCGGCCAGCTTGGCCACCGAGCGCGCTTCCANCTTCAGCCGTTGCTGGATGCTGGAGCCGCCGCGCTGCCACACGTTGATCAGCGCGAACGGAGCGGGGTAATGCTCCTTGCGCACCTTGGCCGCGGTCTGCTTGAGCACCATCGGCGCCAGGATCTGGCGCGCGGGCCAGGTATTGGTCGCCCAGGCCTTCAGGCGCCGCGCGGCCGGACGCNCGTGCGGGCGGCGCAGCAGGGCGCGCGCCTCGGCCAGCAGTTCGTTCGGCGGCGCCAGGCGATCGACCACGCCGAGCGCGGCGGCGCGCCTGGCCGACAAGGCCTTGCCGGTCAGCATCACCGGCAGCGCATCGAGCGCGCCGATCAGGCGCGGCAGGCGCGCCGTGCCGCCCCAGCCGGGATGGATGCCGAGCATCACCTCGGGCAGGCCGATCCTGGTTTTCTCGTCGTCCGCCGCGATGCGCTGGNGGCAGGCCAGCACCAGTTCCGTGCCGCCGCCCATGCAGGCGCCGTGGATGGCGGCCACGGTCGGGCAGGGCAGGCGGGCCAGCGACTCGAACACGCGCTGGCCGTTCTCGATGTTCTGCAGGACGGTGCCGTCCCTGGCGTATTCGACGAACTCCTTGATGTCCGCGCCGACCGCGAAACCGCCCGGCTTGGCCGAGTGGATCAGCACGCCGNCGGGCTTCTCGATCGACAGGCGCTCCACGATCTGGCCGAGCTCGTCCAGCACCTCGCGCGAGAGCGCGTTGACGCTGCTGTTGGCGCGGTCGAGCGTCAGGGTGACGATGCCGCTGTCGTCCAGGCTCGTCTTCCAGTGGTTGAAGCGCAATCCTTCGAACATGGGTCGGGTCCAGCGTGGAAAGGCTCGAACCATACCCTGCCGTAGCGTGGATTGCGAGATGGCCCGGCAGGCCCGCAAGTTCCATGAAAATCGCGTAAAAGAGCGGCTTGTGCGCTGACGCAAGAAACCCGCGGGCGAATCCGGGAAGGCTGGAACGGACGCTAGGCGTAGCCCACCGGACCGCGTAACTTACCGCCCAGAATGAACACCTCCATTGCCGCTCCCGCCCTCCAGCCTGGCGCCGATATCCTCGAGCGCATCCTGGGCGCGCGCAGCTCCCTGGTGGCGTTGGANGAGGCCGACGGCGAGGCGCTGATCGCGCAGTTCCGCACGGTGGTCCGCCGCACCGGCCAGGCCATCTATCTGTGGAGCCCGGAGGAAGGCCTGGGCAACCTGCGCGAGGAGCACGCCGAGAAGGCGCCGCACGCGCGGCTCGGCCAGGTGCTGCGCTACATCCAGCAGAGCAATCATTTCGGCATTTATCTATTGCGCCGGCTGCCGTTGCCGCTGGCCGCGCCGGACGTCGCCCTGCTGCGGCAGCTNNCGCGCACGCCGACCGGGCATGTGCGCCGGGTGGTGCTGCTGGACGCGTCCGAGTCGCTGNTCGAAGGCTTGAGCGACGTGATCGTGCGGCTCAGCTGCCAGGTCAAGCCGGCCCTGCGGCCGCGCCTGCGCGACGGACGGTGGGTGCTTTGAGCGCGGCGGTGGCCGGGCAGGGCGGCATCATGGTGGTCGCCGCGCAGCGCGAACTGCGCCGTGCGGTGTTCGATGCGCTCGACCGCGACGGCCACCTCGCCGTGCATTCCGCGCGCGACACCACGCACGCCGGCATCCTGCTCGAAGGGCGTCCCGACCTCGCCCTGGTGGTGATGGTGCTGGAGGGCGACGCGCGCGACGCGCTGGCCTCGGTCGAACAGCTGCGGCGCCTGCCGGCCTGCGCCGACGCGCCGCTGATCGCGGTGCTGACCGAGGGCGCGGCGATCAAGCCGGCCCAGCTTCCGGCCGGGGTCTCGGACTGGCTCTACGCCGCGCAGATCGACAGCGAACTGATCGCGCGCTGGCAGCGCCTGCAGCGCACCGGCGCGGTGCTGCCCGCGGCCGCGCAGGGCGGCGCGGCGCCGACGGGCGGCGACTACCGTTTCGCCTTCGACGAAGTGGAGAGCGAGTGGCTGATCGTCGACACCGCGCGCGGTCGACTGCTCGAACTCAGCCCCGCGCTGCTGCGGCGCAGCGGCCTGTCCGGCGAACGCCTGGTCGGGTTGCCCTTGGCCGAGCTGCTGGAATTCCAGGGCCTGGCGCCGGAACAGGCGCTGGCCGACGACTCGCGCCGCTGGCATCCGTGCCGGCGGCGCTCGCGCCAGGGCTACGACAGCGGCGAGGCCAGCGCGCGGCAGATCCGCCACGCCGGGCGCGAGGCGGTGGCCTTCGTGTTCCGCAGCGACCGCGCCGGCGCGCGCGCCGAAGTGGCGCTGGCCATGCTGGCCCGGCTGTTCGCCACCAGCAGCGGCGACGACAGCATCGCCGAGGCGGCGCGCACNCTGTTCGAGGACATGGGGCTGGATTACCTGGCGATCTGGTCGGCACGCCCGGAAGAAGGCGGCGCGCCGCTGCAGCTCGCGCAGTGCTGGAGCGGCGAGGAACAACTGTGGCCCAGCCCGCAGCTGCAGAGTTCGCTNCGCCTGGTGCTGTCCGGCCAGGCCATGCTGCATCCGGGCGGAGCGCGGCGGCTGGCGGCGATGGATCCGNTGCTGGAACAGCTGGACCTGAGCGGCTTCGCCGGCCTGCCGCTGCTGGACGAGCGCCATGCCGTGCTGGGNGCGCTGCTGGCCGGCACGCGGCAGCCGTTCGGCGAGCTGGCCATCGTCGAGCCGGTGCTGCGCTGCGCCGCGGCGCGCTTCGCGCATGCGCTGGAACTGCGCCGCACGCGCGAGCAGGGCCGTGCCGAAGGCCTGCTCGACGCACTCACCGGCCTGCCCAACCGCCTGCTGTTCAACGACCGCCTGGACACCATCATCCGCGAGGCCAACCGCACCGGCGAATGCTTCGCCATGCTGTTCGTCGACCTGGACCGCTTCAAGACCATCAACGACACGCTCGGCCACGCGGTCGGCGACCAGGTGCTGATCACCACCACCCAGCGCCTGCGCACCAGCGTGCGCGCCTCGGACACGGTGGCGCGCTACGCCGGCGACGAATTCGTGGTGATCCTGCGCCACATCGTCAAGAGCGAGGACGTGCTGCGCGTCGCCGAGAAGATCGTGCAGGTGATGGAGGCNCCGTTCCGCATCGACGACGGCACCGAGCTGCAGGTCACCGCCTCGATCGGCGTGAGNTTCTTNCCCGACGACGCGCCGGACGCCGAGACCCTGCTCAAGCACGCCGACGAGGCGATGTACGCGGCCAAGAGCCTGGGCCGCAACAACTACCAGATCTACGAGATCAGCGCCGAGCAGGCGCAGCAGCAGAACATGGCGCTGAAGTCCGGCCTGCGCCANGCCGAGCACAATGGCGAACTGCGCGTGTTCTACCAGCCGCAGGTGGACGCGGCCAGCGAGGACATCGTCGGCATGGAAGCCCTGGTGCGCTGGGAGCATCCGGAACTGGGCTTCATCGGCCCCGGCTTCTTCATCCCGCTGGCGGAGGAGACCGGCCTGATCGTCTCGATCGGCGAGTGGGTGCTGCGCACCGCCTGCAAGCAGGCGCAGGAATGGGAGCGCAAGTTCGGCCTGCGGCTGCGCCTGGGCGTGAACCTCTCGGCGGTGCAGCTGATGCAGCCGAACCTGCTCGACATCGTGTCCTCCGCGCTGCAGGACAGCGGCCTGGATCCGGGCCTGCTNGAAATGGAGGTGACCGAGAGCATCAGCATCAAGGCCGCCCCGAACCTGGTGGAAAACCTGCACGGCCTGCACNNGCTGGGCTGCCGCATCGCCATCGACGACTTCGGCACCGGCGCCGCCTCGCTCGACTACCTGCGCAAGCTGCCGGCCGACCGCATCAAGATCGATCAGAGCTTCGTGCGCAACATCGGCGTGGACCCGGACGACGAAGCCATCGTGCGCGCCACCATCGAGATGGCCCATCGCCTCAAGCGCGGCGTGGTGGCCGAGGGCGTGGAGATCGAGCAGCACCTGCATTTCCTGCGCGCCAACCGCTGCGACGAGCTGCAGGGCTATCTGTTCTGCCGCCCGCTGCCGCCGCCGGCCTTCGAGAAGCTGCTGCACGAGCGCCAGCGCCTGCTGGCCACGGCGGACGCCGCCGAGGAGTGACCATTGCCGCTTGCCTGGCCCCGGCCCGTCCCTATATCAACAGCGGGAGGTCGGCCGCCGGGGTGCCTGCCGCGTTGGGTACGATGGCACCGGAGCCGGCCGCGCTGAACTTGGTGGCGCGGTTCTTGTCCTAGCGGACCATCCCGAGCTCGCGGAATCCCTCCAAGCAGGTGGCAGCAGTCAGAAGGAGACGGCCCGGATGGGCGAAAACGAACTGGACAGCGCTCTGGTCGAGCGGGTCCAAAAAGGGGACAAGCGGGCATTCGACCTGCTGGTGCGCAAGTACCAGCACAAGGTCATCGCGCTGATTTCCCGCTATGTGAACAACTACGCCGAGTGCGAGGACGTGGCCCAGGAGGCATTCGTGCGCGCCTGGCGCGCGATCGGCTCGTTCCGCGGCGAAAGCGCTTTCTATACCTGGATGTACAAGATCGCCGTGAACACGGCGAAAAACCACTTGGTGGCCTTGGGGCGGCGTCCGCCGGCGGACGATATCGCGATCGACGACGCGGTCTTCGTGCCCGGCTCCGACCGCATGCAGGAAACCGCCACCCCCGAGCGCGAACTCCTGCGCCAGGAAATTGAACAAACCGTCTTCGCCACTGTCCAAGCCCTGCCCGAAGAGCTGCGGACCGCCATTACGCTGCGCGAAGTGGACGGCCTGAGCTACGAAGAAATCGCCGAGGCGATGGGCTGTCCGATCGGTACGGTGCGTTCGCGTATCTTCCGGGCACGCGAAGCGATCGACGAGAAACTGCGGCCCCTGTTGTCGGACCGTGAGGACCACACATGACTGACACTCATCGCGAACATCTCTCCAACGGCATGCTTTCCGCCGGCATGGACGGCGAACTGACCCAGGAGGAACTCCGTTTCCTGCTGCGCCGACTCGACCATGACGCCAGCCTGCAGCAGGCCTGGTCGCACTATCACGTGGCGCGCGATGGCCTGCGCCGGCAGCTGCCGCCGCTGGCATCGACCGGATTCTCGGCCCGCGTGATGCTGGCGATCGAGCAGGAGACGGTCGCTGTCGGCAGCGGACGCCGCCGTCACTGGCTGCGCTGGTCCGCCGGCGGTGCGATCGCCGCGACGGTCGCCGTCGCCGCGCTGATGGTTACCCAGCCGGCCGGTCCCGGCAGCGACAACGCCACGCCGCGCGTCGCCACCGCCGGCGAGCGCGCTCCGGCCGCACGCGCCAGCGCCGTCGCGGCCCGTGCGGACGGGCCGGCCGCCGCGCCGGAATGGCTCAACAACTACGCGGGCCTGCCCTCGGCCCTGACCCAGCAGGCCTCCGCCACGGTCGGCGGCGACGACGGCGCCAACACCTTCCTGTACTCGCGCAATCGCCAGAACCCCTACCTGCTGGATCGCTACCGCGCGATCAACAACGGCGACGGCAGCTACCTGCTGCTGGTGCCGCAGGCGCAGCGGACGCCCCAGGCCCCGCAGGCGCAGGAAACCCCGACCCAGGATCCCCTGGCCCAGTGACGTGGCGGCGTGTCCGCCCGCCGCGTCCTGCTCGTGTCATCCCCTCATGCCCGTCCGTCCCGNTCCAGGGACGGCGGGCGCGTGGGCGGTGTTTTTCCAGCCTNAGAAGCAAACCTCACAGACNTGCAAAGGAGGAACACATGAGTCGATCGATCCTGCGTCGCGCAGCGGCTTGCGCGGTGGTGTCGCTTGCCGTGGCGAGCGGAGCGCAGGCCCAGGCGGCGAACGGCACGGCCAGTNCCGCGCCCGCCGTCGGCGGGCTGCCGGACTTCACCGGCATCGTGCAGAAGAACGCCCCGGCCGTGGTCCACGTCGAAGCCAAGTACAGCGGCAAGAGCGCGCGCAAGGCGATGCCGCAGGCGCGCGGCGGCCGCGGTGGCGGCGCGATGCCTGACGACCCGCAGCTGGATATCTTCCGCCGCTTCTTCGGCATGCCGATGGTGCCTTCGCCGGAAGAGCAGCAGCGCACCTCGCTCGGCTCGGGCTTCATCATTTCCAGCGACGGCTACATCCTCACCAATACCCATGTGGTGGATGACGCGGACCAGGTCACCGTGCGCCTGCAGGACCGCCGCACCCTCACCGCCAAGGTGATCGGCAGCGATCCGCAGTACGACATCGCCCTGCTGAAAGTGGATGCCGGCGGCAGCCTGCCGGCGGTGAGCATCGGCGACTCGCGCAGCTTGAAGCCAGGCCAGTGGGTGTTGGCGATCGGTTCGCCGTTCGGCTTCGACTACACCGTGACCCAGGGCATCGTCAGCGCCGTCGGCCGCAACCTGGGCAGCCAGGACCAACCCTACACCTCGTTCATCCAGACCGACGTGCCGATCAACCGCGGCAACTCCGGCGGCCCGCTGTTCGACCTGCAGGGGCGCGTGGTCGGCGTGAATTCGCAGATCTATTCCAACACCGGCGGCTACCTCGGCGTGGCGTTCTCGATCCCGATCGACGTGGCCATGAACGTGGTCAAGCAGATCAAGGAAAAGGGCTACGTCACCCGCGGCCAGCTCGGCGTGATGATGCAGCCGATCACCGACGACATCGCCAAGGCGCTCAAGCTCGGCAGCAATTCAGGCGCCGCGGTGACCCAGGTCACCCCGGGCAGCGGTGCGGAGAAGGCCGGCCTCAGGCCTGGCGACATCATCGTCGGCTACAACGGCCAGCCGATCACCCAGGCCGCCGACCTGCCGCCGCTGGTCGGCATGACCGCGCCGGGCAGCAAGGCCACCTTGTCCATCCTGCGCGACGGCAAGACGCAGGACGTGCCGGTGACCATCGGCGAGATGAAGCGCGACGGCAAGGCCGCGTCCGCCGCGGCCGGCGGCAAGAGCGGGCCGGCGGCAGGCGGCGGTTCCACTGCGCTGGGCCTGGCGGTGCAGGACCTGGACAGCGACACCCGCCAGCAGCTCGGCCTCAAGGCGGGCGAGGGCGTGCTGGTCAGCGACGTTACCGGTCCGGTCGCGGCCCGTGCCGGCCTGCAGCCGGGCGATGTCATCCTGATGGTCAACCAGCAGCGCGTCGGCAGCGCCGCTGCGTTCCGCGACGCCACCAAGGGGCTCAAGCCCGGCGACACGGCACTGCTGCTGGTGCGCCACGGTGACCAGAGCGGCTTCATCGGCCTGACCATCCCCAAGGGCGACGACGACGAGTGATGCCTGCGGGAATCGCTCCCAAAAACGAGGCGGCCTCCGGGCCGCCTCGTTTCGTTCAGGCTCTCCGGCGGGCGAGACCGCCCGGCCGCTGCGCTTTCCATGCGATAATGCCGGGTTCGTATCGCCATCCCGGTGATACGCTGCCTGTGCTCCGCGCAGGCGGTGACCGCAGCCAGCGTGTTCCATGGACCTGATCCGCAATTTCTCCATCATCGCCCACATCGACCACGGCAAGTCGACGCTCGCCGATCGCATCATCCAGATCTGTGGCGGCCTGGCCGAGCGCGAGATGGAAGCCCAGGTGCTCGACAGCAATCCGATCGAGCGCGAGCGCGGCATCACCATCAAGGCCCAGTCGGTCTCGCTGCCGTACAAGGCGCGCGACGGCAAGACCTACCAGCTGAACTTCATCGACACGCCCGGCCACGTNGACTTCTCCTATGAAGTGAGCCGCTCGCTGGCCGCCTGCGAAGGCGCGCTGCTGGTGGTGGACGCNGCCCAGGGTGTGGAGGCGCAGTCCGTCGCCAACTGCTACACGGCGGTGGAGATGGGCCTGGAAGTGGTGCCCGTGCTCAACAAGATCGACCTGCCCACCGC
>JGI24739J22299_10000482_pt1 | contig 14001 bp, 10 predicted proteins | sample KBSCornC5_FD_22299 | JGI IMG/M metagenome (IMG submission 22299)
TTGGGATAAACGCGTCATGGCGCCCCGATCGATGCGTGAAGGACGCGAACTGATTGGCTGGGGAATGGCCTCGGGGACCTACCCGGTCAACACCATGCCAGCGGAAGCTAAAATCCTGCTTTCTCCGCAAGGTCAGTTCGTTGTGCAATGCGCAGGAGCGGATATTGGTACCGGCACTTACACCATACTGGCGCAAACCGCCGCAGATATTCTGGGCGTTGATTCACAGCGCATTGATGTTGAATTAGGCGATACGCAACTGCCCCGGGCTGGCGTTGCGGGCGGCTCCCAGCTGGCAGGGAATCTGACCGCTGCCGTAGACGATACCGCGAAAAAGCTGCGCGCCCGTTTACTGGCGTTGGCCAGCCAGACCTCAGGTTCCCCTCTTGCCGGCATTTCGCATGACCAACTCACTCTGGCCCAGGGTGGCATCCATCTCACGGCTAAACCGTCTCAGGCCATTGATTTGGGGGCGCTGCTTAAGCTGGCTAACCTTAATGGGCTCAGCGTTGAAGGCGGCACGTTTTCACCGAACATGTCTGCGCAGGAACGGGACAGCGTTACCGGTAGCCTGAATGAAATGAGCCGACCGGATACGGTCTCGGCCCACAGCTGGAGCGCACAGTTTGTTGAGGTGCGGGTGGACGAAGACTTTGGCACCATACGGTTGAAACGTATGGTCGCGGCCTTCGACAGTGGCCGACTTTATAATCCTAAACTCGCCCGAAGTCAGTGGGTGGGCGGCATGATCATGGGGGTAGGTCAGGCATTACTCGAAGGCGGCATTATCGATCCGCGTAATGGTCGGGTGATTAACAATAATCTTGCCGATTATCTGATTCCAGTGAATGCGGATATTCCCGAGATCACCACCATTGATGTCGGTGAACCTGATTATCAGGCCACGAGCATGGGCGGGAAAACGGTCGGTGAACTGGGCATCGTGGGCGTGGCTGCGGCTATCAGCAATGCGGTTTATCACGCGACCGGTAAGCGCGTCAGGGATTTACCCATCACGCTGGATAAAATCCTTTAAATATGGGTAGCGAGGTTGCCGGGAAGGCGGATGTGAAGACGGCGATTGTGCTCACGGCGGCGGGGATGAGCCGCCGGTTTCGACAGGCAAGCGGCCAGCATAAACTGCTGGCGGTACTGCAAGGAAAAGCCGTCCTCCGGCATTCGCTGGAACAGGCAAGGGCAAGCGGTATGGATATCATTGTTGTGACGCGCCCGGAAGATAAGGCTATTCATGTGCTGCTGGACAACGTGCGTGCTGTTTTCTGTGTCAGTCAGGGGCTGGGAGATTCCATAGCAGCAGGCGTCAGCGCCTGCCTGGACTATGATGCCGTCATTATCGCGCTCGGCGATATGCCTTTTGTCACGACTGACAGCTATCAGGCGGTGGAGCAGGCGTTGCATGCTTCACCGCTTGTACGCCCGTGGGTCAAAGGACAGCCAGGCCATCCGGTTGGCTTCCAGCGAGCATTTTTTCCCGCGCTGCAACAGCTTTCAGGCGATACGGGGGCACAACATTTGCTGTTAAACCAGCAAATCCGCTATGTGCCGCTCAGCGATCGGGGCTGCCTGGAGGATATTGATTACCCGGAAGACTTACTGCGAGTAAGGAGCAGCTCATGATTACGCTGGATCAGCGGGTTATCGAAACGGCCTTGAACTGGCATCAGGCGGGACAGGCGATTTGGTTGTGCACCGTGCTTCGCACCTGGGGTTCGTCCCCACGCGCGCCGGGGACAATGATGGCGATTAACGCCTGCGGTGATTGCTGTGGCTCGCTTTCTGGCGGCTGCATTGAAGAAGATTTCCTGGCACGTCTGGCGGAAGGGCATTACCGGATAAGCAGCCAGGTTATCCGATATGGTGATGGCGGACGGCAAACCCGGGTGCAGTTGCCTTGTGGCGGCCGTCTGGACGTGCTGGTGGAACATCTGCTTCCTGACATGCTCAGCGGCGCGTTGTTAAGTGCGATGCATCAGGCGCTTATCGGCCAAACCCGGATGATCAAAAAGTTGTCCGTGGGCGAGCGCGCATCGTGGGAGAGGGTTGCAACGTCGGCCGCGTTACCCGTGCTTAGCTATCAGGACCTCGACATCGTGTTACCAGTCGGCGCGATTCCTGAACTGTTGGTGGCAGGGTATTCCACGGTTGCGTTTGAATGCATTCGTCTTGGGCAACTTCTGGGTTTTCATGTGCGCGTCTGTGAGCATCGTTCGGCAATGTTAAGTGAACTGGAGCGTCATTTTTCGGGTAAAGACAACGTGACGATTGTGCCACAGCATCCTGCGCGCTGGCTGGAGTTAAACGGTGCCCATGCTGCTGTTGCCATTGTGTCGTTAACACACGATCCCCGTATTGATGAGTTAACCATGATGGAAGCGGTCAACACGCACGCTTTTTATATCGGCATCATGGGATCGGTAAAAAACAGCGCTAAGCGTAAGGCACGCTTAACGACGATAGCCGGATTGGCTGAGGATGAGCTGGCCAGGATTCAGGCACCGATAGGTTTGGCCATTGGCAGTAAAACGCCTGCGGAGATAGCGTTATCAGTGATGGCCGATATCGTAAGGGTCAAAAACCAACACTGATATTATACCAGCCGGTTCTGGCGGCGCGATGTTCAGTCTGCCGCCAGACCGCGCTTTAAGGCGATGCTTTCTCCAGCGAATAAAAGTAGGTTCCTGAATAGGGAACAGGCAGGAACGTGGTGAATATCTGCTGCAGGGTGTGTTCCGGATCAACGTCTTTAAACCGATCCGGATAAAGGGTTTTAGCAAAAAATTCCGCTGCCGCAACGTGCCACGGGCTGAGATAAAAGTTGTGCCATAGCGCGGCAGCATGACCGTTATGAAGGGCCCGAAGCTGCTTAAGGCCATTTTGTTGCGCAGTCAGCTGGATCAGGGACGCGCGTGTTTCAGCCGAACTGATGGCGGGACCGATCTTCAGATCCGATGAATCGCCGCTGTCTCCGCTACCTGTCGCAAAATAAAAATCCGGATGCGCGACAATCACGGCTTCTTCATTCAGTCGGCCAAAAACGCCAGCCAGGGTTTTACCGGCAATGTTATCTCCCCCTGCCAGCGACAACACCTCGCCGAGACTGCCATTCACAGCGGTGACGCAACATTCATTGCGGCGGCCCAGGTGGAGCTGTAACAGCACGGTAGGTTTAGGGTCTTGATAACGGGCAAGGCGCTGCTGAATAACCTGCATATGTTGCTGATAAAACTGGTTGAACGCCGATGCACGCTGTGGCTGATCCAGTACATCCCCAAGGATGGCAACACTCCGCGTGGTGTTTTGCAGTAGATGGACCCGCAAATCGATTTTAACCACGGGAATGTTTGCCGCTTTCAACGCCTTTTCCAGCCGTTGCCCGGCATCACTGCTGCGGGCGAGCTCGGGCAGGATCACCACGTCTGGTTTTAACGCAATCACCTGTTCAGGATTAATATCATTTATTCCATCAAAACCTAACGACGGTATGTTGAGCATCTCTGGAAATTTGTGCGCAAAAATATTCCATGTTTGCCGGTCATACTTCTTCAGATCCTGTGGCCAGCCGACCAGCCTTTTGAACGGATTGCCGGGTTCCAGCATGGCGAAGGTGTACAACATTCTGCTTTCGCCAAGAACAATACGCTGAGGACGATCGGGAATATCAACCCGATCGCCATTAATATCAGTAATCGTCTTGCCCCAGGCGACGCTGCTGACTGTCATGGAGAGCAGCAGGAGCAGGAGCCGCCAGATTGTTTTGCAGGGATTAGAATTCAACACGGGCTTGCACCATCAGGTTACGGGTTTCACCTTCACGTACGCGCAGGTTACCGCCGCTCGACGTGTAGTAGTGTTTGTTAAACAGGTTATTAAGATTCAGTCTTAACTGCGTTTTTTTACCCAGTAGCTGATTGTTCCAGGCAATAAAGCCGTCAGCGACAACGTAATCCGGCAAAGAGAAGCTGTTATCCGGATCGCCGGCGCGACTGCCAACATAGCGTGCGCCACCACCTACACGAAAATCACCGGGTAAACTGCGTATCACCAGGTTGTGACTCAGGTAAAGCGCCCCGGCATGTTCAGGTGCATTCTGAAGGCGATGGCCGTTGTTGGCCGGATTAATTCTGTCATCGACGATTTCGGCATTGTCATAACTGTAATTGGCACTGATGTCCCAGTCGGGCGCCACTTCACCATTAACCTCAAGCTCAACCCCTTGAGACCGCGCCTTGTTAATAGGGCGGGTGGTGCCGTTAATGCTCAACGACATCTGCCTTTCATCAATGTTGTAGAAGGCGACCGAGGCGAAAAGGCGAGGGGTGATTTGCCATTTGCTCCCTGCTTCCCATGTCGTTCCCTGTTCGGGTTGACTGACATTGCCCGCATCATCAACATCGGTTGACGGGGTAAAGGATTTACTTATGCTGGTGTAGAGCGAAATATCTGGCGTGATTTTATAAATCAGCCCGGCCTGCGGCAGGAATTTATTCCCTTCATCATCCAGTGTCTGAACGACCGGGTTAAAACCTTTTGAAGCCCGTTGCTCATAATGTTGGTAACGCCCGCCCACGACGGCGATCCAGTCGGATGTCAGCGAAATACTGTCTTTGACATAAACCGAGCGGCTGTGGATACGGTTTAAGTTGTTGGCATTCGCCGTATTCTCTGTCGTGCTGTCGGTGACGGGAGACAGCATGTCATAAACCGGATTGAAATAGTTGAAGCGCCTGTCATTCTTGCCCTGATACTGATGCGCCCGGTAGGTTTGGTTCATTTCATAATCGGTGCCAAACACCAGCGCATGCGTCATGCCAAAAAGTTCCGGATTGCCCAGAACATCCCAGGAGACGTATTTGGTTTTTTGATTAAAGCCGCGATTGGCATCCGCGCGCCGGGTGACAACGCCGCTGGCAGGATCAATGGCCGTTACCCGCACCTCATTATTGTCATAACGGCGCTGATTCCAGCCAAGCGTCAGGCGCGTGCTCCAGCTGTCGTTGAACTGCCAGTCATAATGGGCGTTCAGCGCCTGATTGCGTCCCCAGGCATGATTGGCTTTATCGTCCAGCCGCTGTTTGTAGGGCAGTGAGAGGGGTGAGCCGTTGATAAACGCTGTGCCGCGATCGTAGGGAATATCATAACGATAATCGCTGTAACTGATTAACAGGCTGGCCTTCTCCCCATACCACTGAAGAGAGGGAGCCAGCAGCGAGTGTTCATCACTGCCAAAGTTACGCCAGTAATCCTGGCGTTGTTTTTCCGCGATGAGCCTGAAGGCAACGCCGTTGCCCAGTGGGCCCGTAACATCCAGCGTACCGGCACCGCCGCCTTCGCTTGCGTAGCGGCCACTGACCGCTGAGTGCCAGGAATATTGCGGCTTTTTGCTGATCACGTTGATGATCCCACCGGGATTCTGAATACCGTAGAGTAACGAAGCCGAACCCTTTAGCACCTCGACGCGTTCCGTGGTGGCATCCAGATTGAGTCCCTGGCTGCTGCGGATGCCGTCGCGATAAACAGACCCATCAGAATTACTCCCAAAACCGCGCCGCACAAAGCCATCTTCCGTGCCTGCCAGGGTGTTTGCTTCAGATACGCCACTGACAAAACGCATTGCATCACTCAGGCTGCTGGCCTGGTAGTCATCAAGCTGTTGTTGTGTCACGGTACTGACAGACTGTGCCTCATCCAGACGCGCCACCGGGGCTTTGCTGGCCACGCTGGTGGTGGGGATGGTGTAGCCATCGTGACGATCTGCGTCACTGGTTACCGTCACCGTATTATCACTGACCGCCGCCAGGCCTTTACCCGAGGCAAGCAACGCGCCAGAACACATCGCCAGCATGACTGCCTGCTGGATCCCCAGGTTTTTAATCTCGTTGGAACGTTTTTTCATTATTTTTTCGCTGATCATCAATGACAGAAATAAAGGGAATAACCCTGTGTATTGCGTGTATTTATTCAGCGACGGGCAGATAACCGCATCATCTCGCCCTCGCTTTTTTGTAATTGATAATCATTCAATCATTGGCTGATGTAGTAGTAAACAGAAAAGAGAGGGTTTTCACTACATTCTGAAATGTTACCTGGCATGCAGTAAAAACGGTGCGTGAATGAATTTATATATTGAATTTAAAGGTTTTTTTAATTCATGCTGGGCGAGTGAACGCGTAAGCTGTCCCAGGAGGAGTTTCTGCGGGCGATAAAATTGCTTGCTGACTACATTGTGCAGGGCCATTATCTGCAGACGGGAAATGAGAAACATTATCCTTTATGCGGCTTATTGGAGCCTCCTGCATTCATGTTTCCGGCACTCATGTCGCTTCAGGATCAATACGTGCGGGAATAACATCACATGTTTACTAGTGAAAATGATAAGGCGGACGATCATCGCAATGCAGACTAAAAGCCGCGTTGATATCGTGGGTGAGCGTATCCGGTCACGTGAGCATCAACTCTCTCCACGCCTCTTGGCTGTCGCGCATTACATCAATAGCAACCGGGAAACGGTGCTTGACAGCACGGCGATGGATATTGCTGACGCCAATCACACCTCTGACGCCACCGTTATCCGCGCAATCCAGGCGCTGGGGTTTTCGGGCTTACGCGATCTGAAAAAAGTGCTGCAGGCCTGGTTCGGCCCTGGCATGTCGTCAGAGGAGAAGATGACAACCACGGTCAACGACGTAACGCGTGATGTCACCTCGTCAATAGACTTTGTTTTGCAGGGGCACCTTCATGCCTGCCATGTTTTATCCTCTGAGCAAAACCGTCAGGCGCTGGCCGAGGCTACCGGATTGATGATCGAAGCCCGTCAGGTTGCCATTTTTGGCATCAATGCCTCAGGCATTCTTGCGGACTACAGCGCCCGTCTGTTAAACCGAATCGGCCTGGCGTCATTCTCACTTAATCGGGCAGGGATAGCGCTGGCGGAGCAAATGCTGGCCTTGCAGCGCGGCGATGTGCTGATCATGATGGCGCAGAAGTCTGCCCACCGTGAGGGAAGCACCGTGGTGCGTGAAGCCAAAAGACTCGGCGTGCCCATTATTTTACTCACGAATGCCACTGACTCCTTTTTTGCCCGCGAAGCGGATGTGGTAATCAACGTTCCACGCGGTGGAGAGAAGGGGCGAATTCCGCTCCATGGCACCGTAATGGTTTGCCTGGAGATGATGATTTTGTCGGTTGCCTCCTCCCTGCCTGACCGCACCGTGAAAACCATGAAAAGACTGCAGGACCTTTACCGCGGGCTTAAGCCTGCGGCTAAAAAATAGCGCCTTCGTTGGGTCTCACACAGTTCCAACCTGATGAGGCCTGTCCACGGCCGCCAGGGTTGACGACATTTCCTCCGTCCTGGCCTCGCCGGGCACATTTTTCGCGCTCCGGGCTCAGGTGCGGCTGTGGCTGGCACTTTTCGGAATTTTAAAAAAAGTTTTCGTTTTTGCGAGCGCACCCCAGCTTTCACCTGGAGCCTTTTACTCTCAACGGCTATTACTGAGCCGTGATGTTATTTGCTGTTCTTCGATTTATCCATCCTTGTTACATCCCTGAGCGGAGCAAATGATGAAGAGAGCGCGTGTGTGGTTTCCTGTATCCTTAGTGGCGCTGGCCACGGTGAGTGCCCTGACAACACCGCTGCCGGCCATGGCATGGGACAGTCTTACCGTATTCGGTGACAGCCTGAGCGATACCGGAAATGTGGGTCGGTTTACCTATAATTCTGCAACCAATCCGCTGTATGACGAAATCCTTGCGCGGCAGGCAGGGCTTTCGCTCCAGCCTTCTTCCCAGGGCGGCAGCAACTACGCGGCAGGCGGGGCCGTTGCCGTACCCGCTATTAATCCGCAGTTTAATACTCAGGATCAGGTGGCGCGTTACCTCGCATCGACCAACGGTCGGGCCGATCCCAACGGATTATATATTCACTGGATAGGCGGTAACGACCTGGCCGCAGCCGTTGCGCTTCCTCCGCTGGCAACCACCCTCATTGGCAACAGTGCCGGTGCGGCCGCCAGTCAGGTGAAAGCGCTGCTCAATGCTGGCGCAGGCACCGTGATTGTGCCGACAGTCCCTAACGTAGGCGCCACGCCCGCGCTGATCGAGGCGATTCTTCAGCCGTTTAGTGCCGCAGCCGTGTCCGCTGCCTTTCAGTCACTGGATGCTGCCGCAACGCCCAACAGTGCCGCCAGACAGCAGGCTATTCAGGCTGCGTTCAATCAGGCAGCCGGACAACTCTCCGGTGTCCCGGCGGTTCGCGATCTGATTGCACAGCAGTTATTCGCCGCCTGGCAACAGCTGAGCGCTCAGGCGGCAGCCTTGACGGCGCGGTACAATCAGCTGGAGGAAAACGCGCTGGCAAATACCCTGGGAAATATCGTCCGGGTTGATATTAATGGGCTCTTTAGTGAAGTCATCGACAACCCCGCGGTTTATGGATTGAGTAATACCGCAGGCATGGCCTGTCCGCCCGGAACCTCCTCCGTTGACTGTACCTCATCAACAGCAGGTTTTTCGTCCCAGCAAAATTATCTGTTCGCCGATCGCCTTCATCCCAGTCCGGCGGTACATGCCATCATTGCCGACTACATTCAGTCAATTCTGGATGCACCCGCGCAGGTTGCGGTGCTGACGCAGGCCCCGCTGGCCATGCTGCATGACATGCACAACACACTGGATGGTCATCTTCAGCAGCAGCGCAAGCAACCCGCTGAGGCCGGTCAGTTCACCGTATTTGGCGGTTATGCCGGTCAGCATGCCCGCAATAAAAACGATGTTTTCAATGATGGCGACACCGATACCGCCAACCTCTCTGTGGGCATCGGTTATCAACTGAGCGATAACTGGCAGGCCGGTGCGTTGCTGTCGACCGCCAGTCAACGCCAGCATCCCTCTGATCGGTATGATTACCGACTGCGTGGCAATATGGTTGCGCTCTGGAGCCAGCTGCAGCTGATGGATCGGCTCTGGCTTAACGCCGACGTCCACTATGCGGATCTGGATTACGACGCAATAGAACGGCGGATAAAACTTGGACCTGCAACGCGAACGGAGCAGGGAAGCAGCGGGGGTAAACTGATGGGGCTGCGCGTCCAGACAGGCTGGGATTTACCGTTAGGCGAGGTCATCACTACCGGTCCGGTAGCCAGCTATGCACTGGACTACGTGCAGGCAGATGCTTATCAGGAACGGGGCGACAGCAGCAGCGCCATGCGTTTCTCCGATCAAACGCGGCACTCACAGATTGGCGCAGTGGGCTGGCGTATCGACACCCAAGGATTATGGATAAACCCCTGGGCACAGGTCAGCTATAACCACCAGTTTGGCGACACCGACTCAGCCGTGAGCGCGGGGTTAAAATCTACCCGCACCACCTTCCAGCGCACCAGCGCAGGCCAGGATAAAGACTGGGTGGATATGGCCGTTGGCGCCAATGTGCCCTTGGGCGAGGCGGTGACCGCATTTGCCGCTGTTTCGACGGTAGTGGGTGACCGTGATTATCGCGACGTCACATGGAACCTGGGCCTGAGCGCTCGTTTTTAAGAGGATGTTGTCGCAGGGACGCGATAAAGGTTTGCTTGCCCATGAACCCGGGCGCTGGACTGACGGATACCCCGGCCTGTGTCCTGAGGTCACCGCCACGAGATAAATCGTTACCTGGCTGAGGGAGGGTGAACGGCTCAGAAAGTTTGACGGATCCCGCTTCGCAAGCGGGTTTCGGTAAGGTATAGTGCGCGTTTTTGGAGGAACCATGCTGACCCAATCATCTACACGGCTCAATAAATACATCAGTGAGAGCGGAATATGCTCCCGCCGCGATGCCGATCGCTTTATCGAACAAGGCAACGTTTTCATCAATGGCAAGCGCGCGGCGGTAGGTGCCCAGGTCTTTGCAGGCGATGTCGTAAAAGTGAATGGTCAGTTAATTGAGCCACGTGATGAAGATGATTTGGTGCTGATTGCGCTGAACAAGCCAACCGGCATTATTACCACTATGGAAGAAGGCGAGCGCGATAACATCAGTGATTTTGTCAATCACAGCAAGCGCGTTTTCCCTATTGGTCGGCTTGATAAAGATTCTCAGGGCTTAATTTTCCTGACCAACCATGGCGATCTGGTCAATAAAATTTTGCGTGCCGGCAACAATCACGAAAAGGAATATGTGGTGACCGTCGATAAGCCTGTTACCGACGAATTCATCGCGGGCATGGCGTCAGGTGTTCCCATGTTGGGTACGGTAACCAAAAAATGCAAAGTAAAGAAAGAAGCGCCTTACGTGTTTCGTATTACGCTGGTTCAGGGGCTTAACCGGCAAATCCGTCGCATGTGCAAACACTTTGGCTATGAAGTGACTAAGCTTGAACGCACGCGCATCATGAACGTCAATCTTAAAGGGATCCCTTTAGGAGAATGGCGCGATCTCACGGATGATGAACGGGTTGAACTGTTTAAGTTACTCGAAAATTCCTCTTCAGAAGACAAGCCAGCGAAGAAAACACCACAGAAGAGTCCGGCGGCAAAGAAACCGGCAAAAAATGCCGTTAAACAGGGCGAAAAGTCAGAGGATAAACCGGCGTCACGCAAGCGCTTTACCCAGCCGGGTCGTAAGAAAAAAGGGCGCTAGAACGGATGCGCATCAATGAGTCGTTTCCCTTTGATTATCCGTGAATACCGGCCCGAATGGACGGATCACTTTTCTACCGAAGCTGCCGTTATCGCGGCGGCATTGGGTGAGCATCTTGTGGCTATCCACCACATTGGCAGTACGGCTGTTGAAGGGTTATCAGCCAAACCTGTCATCGATATTCTGGCAGAAGTGATGAATCCTGATGCGCCAACAGCAGAGTCTGGGCTAATACAGGCAGGCTATCAACCGCGCGGAGAAAACGGTATTCCGGGAAGACGCTATTTTACTAAAGGTGTTCAGGCGCGGACCCACCAGATTCATGCTTTTCTCCCGGGGAGTCCGCATATCATACGGCACCTGGCGTTCCGGGATTATTTGCGACACTTTCCCGCGATTCGCCATGAATATGCTGCGGTCAAATACGCCGCACAACGTGCCTGCCAGGGCGATATGAAGATCTATTGCGCATTAAAACATGATTTTATTCAGTTTCATCAGCAACGCGCTTTGGCGCTCTTTCCCTTCTGATTTCTTCCACAGCCTCGTTCTCAATTACCCGCAACTTTTCTGGAATTTTGTTTCTGCCCTCTACACTTTTTCACTCAGCAGCAAGCGCGTACTGGCGTTTGCCGAAAGTGCCTGAAACGATGAGATAAAGCATGTGGGAACAGCCGATGCGTGCGAGAAAGCGTCAGGCCAGTGCCTCAGGCCGCATAATCAGAAGACGCCACCTTTTCAGGATGAAAACGACATGGCAGGATAAGCCAAATTACTAAGGAGTGGGCCTGATGTTACTGAAAGGTATGAATGATCCGTTACTTAAAGCGTATCAGCATCCAAAATCAAGGTTGATGATCAGTCGTTTCAGAGGGTTAGCGGGGGATCGTCGTCTCAGTGACTGGCAGGTTTTTTGTATTCTGGTCAACGGATTTACTAATTACTGGTACGTATTATCCGGTAATTTCAACATCCATGTTGAATATACTAAAACGCGGCAGTTCGATTTCATGCAGGATTTTTTGCATTTTTCTGTCACGCTCGATGGCTTATTAAGCGACGCGCACTTTCGCTGCCCCGATTTTATTTTGCCGCATTATGATGTTCCTTATGAATTTTGCCGCTGGCGCAGCAAACGCGGTTATGATTCTCCGGTGACGTATGTTGGCAACCACGGTGTTAAATCCCATAAAGGTCTGTTTATTGCCAGCCACGATGCGACGCGAGATGAGTACCTGATGAAATGGGAAGGAACAGTCACNGTTTTTGATAAAGCCTTTTTTAAAATGGGAAGTTTTCAGACTACCTGTGACTTTTTAGTGAATGATATGACAAAAACCATTCGTGAAGGCGTGATCAAGCATTTGAGCCTGTATCGTGACCTGTATAATTATATTTTTCCCTCGCCCGTGGAAGCGCGTATTCAGGCGCGTGACAATAAACGTTATTTGGCAAAGAAATAAACAATCGGCCAGACCTCTCCTCGCAATCCGTTCAGAAGGGTAAACCGTTAGTGTCCGGAAGGCTCGCCAGGTAACTTCCAACGCAGCCAGGCATCCAGTTCAGTTTCGGCCATGGGCTTGATATTGAAATATTCATATGCGACATCATTATCTTGCGGGGGAGCGGCAAGGGGTGACGTCGCAGCGGGAAAGCCGGTTTCATCCGCTAAGACGATCGTATTAAACTCTTTTAAGGTGCTAAAAATACTGTGCGCTATCAGACGTGAAGTGATTTTTGCATTGATCGCGTTTGCCAGGACGTTATTAAGCTTGATGATGACAGGCGGGCTTTGGCGAAGGTAGCGTATTTTGCTATAGCCTTTAGCGGCATCCTCCCACGACATACTGAATCCCAGACGTCTGAGCATTTCCAGCCCCAGCATGGCGGCCGGACTGTCAATGATATGCTCCGTTTTCACTATCTTGATGATGAGCAGTGAGACCGGCAGCCCTGCCTTTAGCATTTTCTCCGCCAGCTTTTCTGCAAAAGCGACGTCAGCAACATCTCGCTCGTGAAGACTTATCGTTACAGGTAACTGAATAGGGTGATGCCGGAGACGCTTAAGGCGGCAAATAGCGTGGTCGACCAGCCAGGCTGTGAGCTGTTTGTCCAGCTCTGTTCCCTCAGCCAGCGTGACAAAATTATCTGCCGGCAGGTCGCCGCGCAACGGATGGTGCCAGCGCATCTGTGCTTCAAGGCCCACAGGTTTGCCGCTTTTCAGGCATACCTTGGGCTGGAAAACTAAATATAAACCGTGATTGTGTCGTAAGGCTTCTGCCAGTTCGCTCATCAGGGTAAAATCTGGCGCACAGCCTGAATCGCTTAATTCATCAAGACGAAACGGTGAGACCTTTTGGTCACTCTCATATTCCAGCGCATTGACTGCTCGTCGGAGAACCTCATGGGCGGGGGCATCACCGGCAACAAAATCTGTTTGCCCGACGCAGGTGGTCAGGGCCATAGTCAGACCATCACCGACATCAGCACTGATTCCATTCAGACGCTCGACCACCCAGCGCGCACTGATGTGGCTGTCAGTATGGGTTAAAATCGCAAAACGCCCGGTGGCGATAGTATAAAGCATGCCGCCACTGATTGGTCGAAGGCGTAAAGGCAGAAGCGTCGCCACATCTTTAAGCAACGACTCCAGCGATGCCATACCTAACGATCGGGATAATTCGAACGCGCGTGACATATCGATACAGTCAATCAGCACCAGACGGCGAAAAGCCGTGTCGTTCAGATTAGCAAGGAGCTGTATATCACGAACAAGACGTTCCCGATTCGCCAGGCCAGTAACCGGTTCGACAAAAGCCGCAGAGTGCCAGGCGTCAAGGAATGCGATAACTAACGCTGCCAGGGATTCAAAGATATTTTTTTGCTGGTTGTCGAAAGGGCGCGGTACCGTATCCGTTACGCACAGCGTCCCCAGCATCAGGCCATTTTTGTTTTTTAGCGGCGTGCCGACATAAAAGCGGATGAAAGGCGCATGCGTTATTAACGGATGATGAGCAAAACGTGCATCACGGCAGGTATCCGTGACAACGACCGTTGCGCCGCCTTCGACCACGTGCCGGCACAAGGCCTGCTCGCGAGATGAATCTTGCAGCTCAATATTATAACTGGCGCGAACAATATGCTGTTCATCGGTCAGAACGGTAATATAACTTCCATGGGTGCCCAGCAGCTGGCTGGCCAGACGCAGAAATTTCTTCAGACCTTCATCCCGGCCGCGATCGGAAATGCTGAGTGCATTTTTTTCACTGGTGCGGTGAGGTTCCTTTTTAGTGTATTCCATAGACATTCCCGCTCCTGCCCGTTTGCTGAATAGAACTGCAAAAAAAGAGTGTACGACAAAT
>JGI24739J22299_10000485_pt1 | contig 13985 bp, 13 predicted proteins | sample KBSCornC5_FD_22299 | JGI IMG/M metagenome (IMG submission 22299)
GAAGAGGATGCATCTCATGATATGGCCGAGCCCGCTTATAAGAACCGGATAATCAGCTATTTTCGTGCTGAAAGCGAAGGACCCCGCAAAGCTGCGGGCAGCAAAAAAATCGTGACAGAGAAGCTGGCGGAGTTTATTGATAAAAAGCAGTTCGCCCGTAAAAAAACCGATGCTGACAAACGTCTTGTCACTTACGAATTCTCCCGTCTTTCTGCGGCCTGTCAGGCTGAGCTTGATGCCGCCGTCCGGAGCGTCATTGATCGCATGGTGACTAAGTCTGTAAATGACCAGTGATCAGACCCTGCTGACGATGCCTCTGTGAGAAAGTATCAGGAATTAAGAATAAGGTTTTACCCAGAGCGAAATTTACTTAAATTATTGATTTTATTAAGTAAATTAAAATTATTTCAACCTGAAATTCCCACCATTTTTAATTAAGTAATGCCGACGTTAAGTTGGCTTTCTATCAGTGACCAGAGCGACGGGATTATCATCAGGCATAAGTGAATCAGGATGTGGATACTATCCCAGCTCGCCTGAGTTGCTGAAGAAACGGGTATTATCACTGATTTAAGGCATACAGGCTGGAAAATACCTCGCATCAGCACAAAAACCCTTTGTCAGGAAGATCAGCTGTCCGACAATAACGAGGGCGTCGAAAACTGCCAGTTCGGCATCCGTTCGGGCCCGCATTCGCGTCCCGAAGTCCTGATATTACTGAAGACAGCAATGGTGTTCGCAATCGCGGTAAAGGCAGGCGGTGATTAATGAAATCGAGTTTACCCTGCGTCGGCCTGAACAGTACAGAGAGCCTGATGCCCTTTTCTTGGAATAACCGGAGGATCACCTCAGTCATGTGAACCTGAAAAGCTCATGAACACGCTGCCACCTGATGGGCAGATGCAGCTTTTTGTGTCCAGGCACAGCAGCCATATCTCATCGCGCCCTGAGCTTCGGAGTGCCATTCTGCCGTGAGAGAGCCGGCCAGTGGCTATGCGTGAGCTCCCCGAATATACGGCACGTTTTTTATCAAGGCCCGGATATCAATATGCCTGAATTCGCGCTGGCGATGCAGGTCATTCTGGTTGACGTGGAAACCGGATTCATTATGACCGACGCGTTTTACCGCAATCCTACGAACAGAGCGCCAGAAGACGCTGGGGTGTACATCGTCGCTATCGGCGGTACACGTTTCCGCTGCTACCTTGAGCTGGCGCGTCATCCGGGCAACTGCGTTGCTGCGCTGAGAGACAATTACGGCGATTGTCAACGGAACTGTGTTGAGCGCTTTGCTGACATGACCAGTCCGGAGAGGAAGGTGTAGGGGAGGAAGATGCTTCGCGCTCCATCTTTGAGATTGGTATGTACCGCGATAATACAAACGCTGCGAACGGGTTTTCGCCGGCATTTGCTGTCGGATTAGCGTCCAGGAATACATGCTCGCCGGTAAAGCCGGGACGCTTTTCGGCTGCTGGAGAAGGGAGCACAGATGACTGTAACTGCATATATATCAGAGGCGGTTGCATGCATAAACACGCTTCTCAGAGACAGTCTGGCCCTGCTCCTGATGCACACATAAAATAACCCATTGCACCTGCGTGCCAGAGTCATCCAGCGTTTTGGTCTCATCCCGGACGGGATCCGTGTGATGACGTGGTTCGGGTATCTTCATGGTTTCTGCTGCCGGCCCCTGTTGCAGCATCAGATGCCGCTTCGCGGTCTGAGCTTTGCCACTCCTTTACTCAGGGTACCGGGTTCGCACCAACTTTATTTACAGGAGGCTGCCGGACGAGTCTGCCTCCGGCGTCTGTCCGTGCTGCTGATGCACAGGAAAATGATGGCTGACATCCGCGCACGCCCTGAACGGAACGTTGACGCGCTGTTAATCGATGAAGTACAGGGCTTGGCCGGTCACGATGTTAATTTTTTACCTGTATTATGCAGCGCCGGTATTTCCGTATTGCTGACCGGGGATGATTGTCAGCACAAATTCGACACCGGCCGGGACGGGAATACCAACGTCACATTGGACGATAACATCAGCTGCCAGGAAACCCGTTTTACAGAAGTGGGTATGTTTCCAGACGGGGAAACCCTCAGCAAAACGTGGCGCTGTTAACAGACAGTAGGTAAGTTTATCTCATCAGATATGCATATACCTGTCCGAGCACACATATCCCTTCACAACTGGATTTAAACCGTGAATGATCATGAGCAGGCAACAGCGCTTTTCGCCGATTACGGCATTATCAAACTGTTTTACCGTGAGCATCACCGCTACGGCTGTTTTTCAATGAACTGGGGGTTAAGGCCCCGACAACTTTAATGATGTCTGCACTGTGCCGGGCAGCACGCACTGGCCGTTTCTCACCGGCAGCCGTCTGAGTGACCTGCCGCCGTTAACGCGAAAAAAACGGTATGTCGCCTGCTCGCGCGCCCGTCGCCATATCTGGTTTGTACCGGAAACGATTCTGCGGTCATTCAGGCAGCAGGAATCGCCCGCCAAGGATCATAACCGCATTACCAGCCGACCGGCCTCATCGGCATCCATGATGAACCGCACGCCGAGCTGGCGCGTCACGTCCAGCGCAAAGACTCGCGTATACCATTCGGTCGACTTCGCATTCTTATGGCCCATCAGGGTCTGAATGACCTTCTGCGGTACCTGATGCTGAACAAGGTGCATCGCAAACGAATCCAGGAACGTCCTGGGCGTGACCGGCCGGATGGAGAACGTGACGCCGTCAAGATTTGCGGCCTCCACCGCCTGACTTATCCAGCTGCGGGCCGTGTCTTCGCTCCGGATGGCCCAGAGCCGTGCGCCGGCGGCGGGCTGGGCGGTCGCAAACCATTCCCTGAGCCGCCGGACGAAGGCCGGATCGGTGAGCGGCACGGCCCGCGGCGGGTTATCGCGTAACTCCGCCTGCGTCTCCTGTTCAGCCTGCTGTTCTTCTTTTGTCGGGAGCCCGCGGCGACGGGACCGGCTGCCGGCAGATTCCTCCAGTCTGCGCTGCTTGAGCGTGCGGAGCACCACAAACGGTGAAACGAGTGGCGCACCGCTCAGCGGATCGTCCAGCACAAAATCCCCCTTAGTCAGCGGCAGTATTTCATTGAGACGGCCGCCGGTGTTCCACAGGGTATCAATAAACAGGCGTTTGCGGAGATCGGTCACCTTTGACAGCAGCACGGCCACCTCGGGGGCGAGCAGGTAGCGCGGCATGTCGGTGCCGTATGCGGCCGCCGGATTTCGCAGCACGACCGCACTTTCATAGTCAAAATAGCGTGCAGCACCTGAACTGTTCACATTGTGATCACTGGCGTCGCTGTGTGAAATCTGCGTCATTTCGCGGGGCAAAGTACCCAAACTTTTACTCTCCGTTGTCAGCGGGGGGAGAACATATTTTCGCCCATCTGTAAAGGGTTTTCGATGAGAATAAATCGCTCCGCGCCGAATCCTATCTGGATCGATTTTCAGGCTTTTCCCCCTTATACGGAGAATAACTTGGCCGGCCGGAAATAAGAAACAGAGACCCGGCGCCGTTTCTCGCACCGTCAGCGATGCTAACCCTTTGCCGGTAAAGGAGAAACTGAAAAATGCGGGCAGGGCGGGGGCGTTCAGGTACTCACCCAAGAGTGCCTGGACGCCCACTGTTTAAAAGAAAAGGGTCAGTCCATAACAAAGATAAACTTGAGGTTTCTGTCAGGTTCGATCAGTTCGGCAACTAATCTGTAAGCATTAGCTATGGTGAACCGGGCATCAACCAGAATGGCATCGTGTTCCCCATCAACGATTGTGGAAGTGACACCAAACCCTTCATTCCTTTCGTTACTTAAAGAAATTTTCGTACTCAGTGTTATGATTACTACTCCCTTAATGCTGTTTCAGAAACCGTTTATAGTATTCTTTAAAAAGCCTTGTAAAGGAGATACCTGAAAGGGAGTCAGTATCAATGAAGAAATCTGATGAGAGTCAAAAATTATATTTTTCATATAGTAATGTCGAGTCGCCTCAAAAATTACTTTTTGAAGGTCTTGCAAATGAATGGCACCTGGTCATTATCTGTGATTTGGATTCTGCGTCTGGTGATTTAATCAGTTACTGAAACGCAATAAAGGAATTTCGCAAAAAATGCTTTCCAGAACATTAAAAAATCTCGAAGATGATGGCATGCCTGCACGCACAGTCAATGGTAAAAAGATGCCCGTTGAGGTGGTCTACAAAATTACTGATTTTGGAGCTGAACTTATTAAGTTCCTGAACTCGCTCACTAGCTGGGCAAAGGAAAATTACGATAAAATTCTGAAATATAGTAATAATTTTTCTAAGGTATACGGTAGCAGCAATTAAATTATTTGAGGTATTATCAATAAAACCAGTTGCTGCTCAGTTCAAATAAATTGTTAAAGGAGGGGGAGTGAATATTAAACCGTGTTGCTCAAGACTTATGTTTAAGTCAAGATGGGTAAATAATCCATCCGTGGCGAATAAAAGAATTGAGGATGAATTTATCCAAGATTATTTTTCAAAGCATGAATTTTATTTCAAGAGCATGCTTGGTAAAAGGCTTGGTTCCAGAAATTATTTGATTGAATCTGATATGTTTTTGCTTAAAGAAGCATATGACAAAGCACATCAAAAAAGTAATTTCGAAATAGAGCTTCACTGGAAAAGGACTACCCATATATGGACATTGATCCTTGCCCTGATGATTGCTACAGGAACTCTACTCGGGTTTTATCTCTCAAGTGTGCCGAATAAAAAAGATTTTTTATTATCAGGCATTTTGTTTTTTTCTGTAATCTGTATTGTCGTATCCCAGATCTCTCTTTCTATTCTTAAAGTCAGTCACAAATGGTGCAATAACTGGGAGTCACATATTGTAATGCTTGAGCCGTTATTTGCAGGGATGCTCTACCAGACGCATATTGGAATGGGTAAAAAAAGACTTTCTATATCAAAGCTCAATACTGCCTTAGTTTGGATTGCTATTATAAGTTGGATTTTTATATTCCAGCTTTCTATCTTTCTTCTTTCTAATAATGTCAGAAGTTATATTATCATCACTTTTTCACTCTATTGTTTTATATCATTGTCGGGTTTGCTTGCTGGTCATGCGATATCAAGCAAAGATGAGGGTAATATCACTAGTGAATTAACACAGTACAGTATCAGTACCGTGGCTAATAATGGTTTCACTACTTCATTTTTTAATGGTTTGAAAAGTATCGCCAGTCAGTATCTGTATACATTTATCTTCCTTACGTTAGCGCTTACATTTTTGTACATTACGGAGAGATATTTTTTCAATGTCACCCCAAAATTAAATGATTTTCATGATGTTTTAAATCTAGAACCAAGAATTACTTTCCCATTCCTCTATTAGTTTTTAAAGTAATTTACAGGGCTGACAACGTGCGTGTGGAATGCAAAACCCGTCTGCAGCCATTCAGCATTGCAGCGTCTTATTGGAGATCTCTTGGCGCTGGTGTAGTTTTTCTGCGGTCAACGTGTGAGCCCGAATCAGACATAATTTTCGCGTAGCAGCGTCAGTACGTGGCGACGAAGAGTCTCGTCGATGTGATGTTTACCTGGCTTACCATGTCGTGAGTTGATAAGAACGGCTACACCCCTTTTTCCTATAGCTGTTTATCAGCCACTGTACCTAGCGCTTATTAAGATCCAGCTGAAAGACAGCATCACAGTAACGCTGACTTTTTACAGACAGGACGAAGGTGAAGTTCTTTGTTCGACATTATTACTAGCATCACCAGAGTTCTCATAGAAAAAGTCGGGAAAATCCCGTGTCCGGGTAACATCATGAACTGGCTTAAAAGTCACATTATCAAAGAGTGCCTACAATAAGAATGGGCATAATTCCTTGTTATGTTAATTTAGATATTCAGTTATGCACTCAGTCAGCCTGTTTACGCCTTTCTTGCCTCGCTTCTTCCTAAAGTCCTTCCCTGTTAGTGTCAGTTTCCCTTAAACACAGGAATAAGATGTTTCATTTTTAAGAGTTCTTTATCAACCCTATGGGTTTAGATGAGGAGCGTCCAATAATCCCGGAGCGGTTTGTAAAGAAAGGCCACTCTGCCGCTGAAGTAGGGCAACAGTGATGTTATCTGGGCTGCTATTTTTGCCTGAATAAAGACGTGTGCATAGTTCCTTTAATTCCTTCGCCGAGCCGATTGTATAAATGTCAGAATCATTGATCTGGCTCCAGAACCCGTCAGTACATAAAAGCAGGGAGTGATCATAATTATATTCAATCAGGTGCCAGTTAAGTTCATGCATTTTTCCCCGGGTGTTTCCTGCAAAAGCGAATAGACGGTTTCTCAAGGGATGAAACCTTACCGCTTCTGGCAAGCACTGTCCAAGTAATGCGCAGCGCTCTGCGAGCGAATGATCGCGCGTTCTTTCACATCTGTTCAGCCAGTAAATCCGTGTGTCACCAAGTGAGGCATAATAATATTCTCGATCGTCTGCAATCACAAATGCCACGCTTGCTTTGCCAGGAGAGGTATCCGCCGATTGCAGCAGGACACTGACGTCATGTCGGACAGTGTGAATATCCTTGCCAGAATTATTCATTTGATCCAGATGTATAGTGAGCCAGTCCACATAGTGTGGGCTGGCTCGACACTGTGAGAATCCGTCGGCCATCATAAATACCCTGCATTGACCAGTTTCTATACATATAAACCGATCAAGCTGTTCTGTCCGAGCTCCCTGATATGAAAGATAAAATTCAGTCGTCAGCACGCTGCCAACCTTTCACCAAATCCCAAGGTAATTGACGATAAAAATCCCTGATTGCATCGTAGGTAGCATCAAAATCTGGCAGACTTCCAGATATCTCACTTTTAAGCAGCGAATAGTCCTGGGACGAGCGGTCACGAATATCTGTGCGATCAAGTGTATCTGGATTAACAAATCCCGCTTCCAGCCGTCCTGTGGACTTCCTCAGCAGGCTGGTCAGAATCTGCAGGCGCTCTTCTTCATCGATTTCAACGGAACCTATTAATAGGTTGAGATCGTAGATATCCTGTCTGCGCGAACGGTTCCTCACTACCTGCTGCATGACGGAACGTATTTTTTCGGCCACAAGGTCAGTGAAGCTGTAGGCGAGAAGATTGTTGTCATCGGTAAGCGTAACGTGGTCAACCGACAGGCTGTATTCATTCAAACTGTAATCAATCTGAACGGTGTGCGGAGACTGGCCGACGCGCAGACGACGCATTTCACCTTCGTTCCCATTACGTGCATAACCAATTCTGAGATGGAAAGCCGGAAAGGTGGCATGTTCAGCATCGCGCGGCTGAATGTTGAGGCTCTGCACTGCACAACTGACTTGGTAGGGGAGTTCAGCGGATGCTATTTGGAGCGCTTCGTTCAACTCCTCTCGGAAGGTATCCTTATCAATGTCAGCTAAGCGCATGCTGGTTGAAAAATCGATGTCCTCCGTGAAGCGGGAACTCCGGTAGCGAAGACCCAGTAGGATCCCGCCCTTCATGATCATGCGCGGCTGCAGGTATTCGCTCTCAGCAATCGCCTGCAAAACAATATGTACTGCCTGACGAAATGTTACCCTGTCTGCCGATGCTTCTGCGATCCATGTCTCAATAGCGTATTCCATGGTCTTCCCTAGATTAGTTGTTGATAGAAATACACCATACTTCGGAAAAAACATTTTTGTAAGGATTGGAGGCGACAAGCCTGCGACTACCGCCACGCTGCACGGTTTCCTTCCACTTTTCTAGGATGCGGTGTGACAGACCACAGACTTCTTCTAGTATGTAACCGGTACGAGCCTTATCAATAGCAGAGCCTTCTTTATCGACGGTTTTGACTATCACCGGCAGATGTTCAGCCGCTCTGTCACGGAAAATGTCTTCCACGTGAGAGTACCCACCGCAAAGTTCTGGATCTCTGAGCATATCAAGGAAGGTCTCTCCTAGACTGGTCACCCTGATTCCTCCAGAGCCGTGGAGCTCAGGTCGTGGTCGGTATTTTGTTCTGGCATGTTGAACCAGCGTTTTTCCATCTATTTTTTCGTGAGGGACAAATCCCCTCGGTAACAGGGGAAGTACAGTTTTTAAGTTCGGGAATCGCGTCCGCAGATATTTCTCATGCAGTTTTCTTGCTGCAGAGAGCTTCGCCTGAGTAACGTGAAGCACATGTGGGATCCTGTCGGTCAAACCATGCCATTCCATAGCTGAAAGGCAGGACAGGTGTGAGTAGGGATTGAGATCACATACCTGTTGTTGAGCGGTAGCAATATCTCGATTGCTTATCTGCCAGACATAGCCATCGATAGCTGGCAGCAATATCCCTTGGTGAAGCATGTCACTCAGGATATCACTGAGGATGCGACCATCAGGCTCAGCAGTCTGAATCTTCCCTATGGGAACGCCATCATACGATTTGTCTAGGTAGAGTTGATACAAGTGTTCGTTAAATTCGTGAAGCGCAATGACCGGTTTAGGATGCCGGTTAAGCAGTATTAAGCGGACAGCCTCACGAAGTGAAATTGTTTTATTCATGTAACACCAGTCAGCGTATAAGTCCTTAGGACTTATACGCTGACTAATCGTGAATGTCAAATTTTTTAGATTTAATATCAGATTATGAGTAGCTGAATTTATTGATTTTTTAGATTTAACTTGACAATATGTCGCTATGCATATCAAAATGTCCTTAGGACATTTTGATATGCATAGTTAATGAATTAATTCGAATTGCTAGGGTTCCGTGTTCTTAATTATCATCTAATGGTTGCTACTGAGTCTATTGTCAGGAACCCAATGAGTCGCATCGTCAACTTAGATTAACAGCGTACAAACATGTCAAAGATCCTCAAACAGGGGTGATCGCAGCCGGGCATCTATATTAGCTCGCCAACGAAGACGCTACGATACCGTAGATGCCGGAACCTATGCACTTCCATTTTTTTGGAAGATCCAGAGTCTGGCTCTTACCATTAGCTCGTGCACGGTCTCTTTGGCTAGCACAATGTCATAGTTTTCGGCAGCTTATCGCCGTCGAGCGTCGGACTAAGGTCGCATAATTATCACAGATGATATCCAGAGCAAGTTCAGCGAGGCCCGACATTAGTTGCCGGTCAACTGGCTGGCCACAACCAGCGAAAGTAGTCCGTGTTCGCGGTAACGCTCAAGCAAACGGCGGCAGTGGCTGTCAGAAATCTCCAGCCGACAGACCGCGAGACGCTTAGTTAGACGGCGGTCGATAACGTCCTGAAGGATCCTGAGTCGGTTACATCGTTCATTGAGAAAAACTCCGTCCGTATGCCTTCATGAGTCTCATCCTTTGAAATCAGCGATCGCTGTGGTGAGACTGTAGCGCGGACATATCAAATTGGTTAGAGACGGACATCTCAATTTAGCCGCTACAATTAAAGTACGCATAATGCTATTTATGTTAAATGATAGTTTGGTTAATTTGCCCCATTCGCAAATTTCCCCTCATTACATTTAGGCATAGACTAAACTGCAAAAGTGGCTGAAATTAAGCCAGAGGTCGCGAGATATAGGCATTTTCTTGGTCATTACTAGTACTTTTTGAGCAATGTTGAGCTTTCCTTAAAGCTTAATCAGTCTCTAGCATTTCCTCCAATACTCCTGCTACTGATGCATTCAGTTCTGGTGGAACACCTGTTATTATATTCAGTAACCTGCAAAATAGAGTTTAGTAAAATGCGTACGATTGAAATGTGTGCCGGTGCCGGTGGGCAGGCTTTAGGGCTACACAACGCGGGGTTTGAACATAGTGTTCTCATTGAAATTGATGAGTACGCCTGCGCAACCCTAGAGCATAACAATGATACTCTTGGCCTCAACTGGGGCCCTGTGTTGTGTGAAGACTTGCGCCGTTTTGCTGAAGAAGAAGCTTACAGATATGCTGGGAGTATAGACTTAGTTGCTGGAGGCGTTCCTTGCCCCCCTTTCAGTAAAGCAGGCTTTCAACTTGGAAAAGATGACGAAAGAGATCTCTTTCCTGCAGCTTTGCAGGTTGTCGAAAAAGTAAAACCCACTGCTGTAATGATTGAAAACGTCGCTGGTCTGTTGGATCAAAAGTTTTCTGTATATAGAGAATCAATTCGAATCCAACTTGAGAAAATGGGCTATAAATCTGAATGGCGCATACTGCACGCCAGCGACTTCGGAGTACCCCAATTACGGCCTCGTGCAATCCTTGTCGCATTTAAAACAGATGTTTTCAATCGATTTAGCTGGCCAGTGCCTATTATTACAAAGCCTGTAACCGTAGGTGAAGCTTTACATGACCTAATCTCATCTAAAGGATGGCCAGGAGCCGAGGCTTGGAGACAGCAAGCCAATTCGATAGCACCTACTTTAGTGGGAGGGTCAAAAAAACATGGGGGGCCAGATTTAGGTCCTACGAGGGCAAAGAAGCAGTGGCAAGCCTTAAACGTCTATGGACATCGTGTTGGAGCTGACCATGAAATTCCAGGACCCGATTTTAAAGGTGTCCTATTGAAGGACGGGACTATCAGAGCTGGCTTCGAGAATATGCCCATGTTAAACGTTAGGATGGCGGCTCGTATCCAAGGATTCCCTGACCAATGGTCTTTTATAGGCTCGAAAACACATGCTTACCGTCAGGTCGGCAATGCTTTCCCTCCTCCTGTAGCTCAAGCGGTAGGAGAGCGCATTCGTGAGGTTATTTTATCCATTAACAACGAGGAAGAATCTGCCGCATGAAAGGACTCATAACAATGCGCCGCGATGAGTTTCACCGTCAGCTTATTAATGATGGAACTTGGTCTTTTTCACGGTTCAATAAATTCAATGCTAATCGGGTCGCGAGTAATGCGGACACGGGACAAAAGACAAGCGTATTGCTGTCCAATAATTTATTAGAAAAAGTCAGTAACTACTTATCCCTTCCAATTACTATCCATGAAAAGAAGAAAGATGGTCAAACGGTCGGTCATGAGTTCGAGAATGCGTGTGCGACATTCATTCGAGAAACATTTCCTAAGCTCGATATGTTGAGACCCGGTAGGTGGGAGGTGCAAAAAGTACTGCAGCGTAATAATAGTGTGCTGGGTCAGTACGAACAATATGCACATCTGACCGAACTGGCTAAACTTGCTCACGAGCATGACACCCTAAAAAATTTCTTGGGTGATGGTTATACAATTGCGCCAGATATTATTATCTCAAGAGAACCTGAAGATGATTTAACTATTAACATTAAGGGTAAAATAGTCGACGCTTTTAGCGGCCAATACACAATGATTCGGCTTGAAAATCACCCTTCGAATCAACCCAAACAACTTCTTCATGCCAGTGTTTCATGTAAGTTTACTATGAGATCGGATCGATCACAGAATACACGAACTGAAGCTTTAAATTTAATAAGAACACGAAAAGGACGAACACCTCATATCGTTGCTGTCACCGCCGAACCCACTGCAAGCAGGCTTTCTTCTCTTGCTCTCGGCACGGGGGATATGGATTATGTCTATCACTTTGCCCTACATGAACTTATTGAATGCTACAAAGAATTAGGGGATTCTGGTGAAGAAGGACTGTCATTACTTATGACAATGATTGAAGGTAAACGATTAAGAGATATTAGTGACTTGCCTTTAGATCTTGCAATCTAAGTTTATTATTTTAATGGTGGAAAGAATATGAAAAATGTATTAATAACTGACTTGGATAATACTCTTTTTGATTGGTTTACTCTCTGGTATGAAAGCTTTAACGCAATGTTAATTAAAGCTTCTGAAATAAGTAAAATTCCAGTTTGTGAACTGAAAAAAGAAATAAGAAAAATTCATCAAAAACACGGCACTGCTGAATACTCTTTTGTCTTAGAGGAAGTACCACAGTTCAAAGAGATTTTTGGAGAAAGGGAAAATATTGTTAGCCAACTTGATGAAGCAATTCATGCATTTAGATCGGCCAGAAAGAAAAATCTTAAATTGTACCCCTCCGTTTTTGAAACATTATCAACCCTTAAAAAAAAGGGGGTGAAAATTATTGCTTATACTGAGTCAAAAGAGTACTACTCTAACTTTAGGATATCCAACTTAGGCTTGGATGGTTTGATAGATATTTTATATTCTCCGAAAGATCATTTAATACCTGCAGGTGTTCAATCTCAAAAAAAATATGATCTAATTCATACAGTTAATGCACATACTCCTGAGAACGAAATAAAACCAAATCCAAAAATTCTTTTAGATATTATAAAAGATATTGATGCAAAAAAAGAATTTTGTGTCTATGTTGGTGATAGCGAAATGAAAGACATTTCTATGGCCAAAGAAGCAGGAGTTGATGCTGTATTTGCGAGGTATGGAACTACTCATTTCACTAATAATATTGAAGGTTATAACCTTCTTAGAGATGTTACTCACTGGACAGATGCGGACGTAGAAAGAGAAAAAAAGATCAAAGAAAACAATAAAGATATTCACGCAGATTATGTAATCGAAAAATTCTCAGATCTGTTAGAGTTATTTAAATTTACAAGGTTTGAAAGATGAGAACTCCACAGGAATCGAGAAAAGCCGAAATTGAGCTGTTGAAGATTAAAGTTGATGTCTGGAAGCAGGTTATCAATACTCAGCAGCATTTCAATGACTTATCTATGCGCATTAGAAATTTTGCAATTTTGATACTTTCTGCTTTTATTGGAGCCATTGGTGTTAGTTTTAAGTCTGGTTTTTGGGTCCCTATTTTTGGGCATCCAACTTCGGTCTCAACAATCCTTTCATTTGGAGCATCAATAATTTGGTTGCTTTTTTTCTTTGTTGATCTTTATTGGTATCATCCACTTTTAGTCGGTTCGGTAAAAAAGGGTATGGTCATTGAAAGTAGATTAAAAAAAGATTTGGATGGAATAATAGATTTAACCCATACCGTGGGAAAAGAAAGCCCTAAAAATTTAAAGATTAGTGTATTTGGTAAATGCTTGTTCAGTCGTGATTTTCATAGCAAGGGTAAGGCTAAGGTCTTTTATTATGGTGTTTTCGCGATACTTCTTGTGATTTCTGTAATTATGTTTTTTGTTGATAAGCCTATCCCAAAAGAAGATTATCAAAAAGGGATGAACGTTAGTTGTAAAAGGCTCCCTGATTATTCTGGTTTTTCTTGTGCTATGCTGCCTAAATAAGGCATTCCATAGTTTAAATCTAATCTATATATTTGTGATTAACTGTTTTTTCTACATTTAGTTGGGTTATTAAGGCTCTCCCGGAGCCTTTTTTAATAAAATTCATATCTTCCAATATCGAATTAAAGAGCTTTATCTAATATTTAATGGAAATAATCATATTTAAAGTGACAATAAATCGTGAGATTTAAATACATTACTCCAGTTCAGATAATTTTTAGCATTTAATTTACCAGCAACCATTAAATCATGACTTATTAAATAATAATAAATCTAAACTCAGAAAAAAATCATATCTTTCGCCTGATTGTGCGTTTAGTAATACCTTTTATAAGATCAGCCATATTGTGACGATACTCAAATGTGTAATTTTATCTCAAAAATCATATAACAAGTGGTATGACCCGTAAATTCATATAAATGGTGTTATATGAAGTTAGGATCCGCGTGAGGATCCGTGTATCATGGGATCCGTTAAGAAGATCATACCGGCTATGAAATTTTAAGGCCCGCGCGAATAAGTTTACAGGCAGCGCTACGCGAAATCTGCTGGGTTTCCCCCCTGCTTCCCTGCCAGAATTCACGTAGCGTTGTCTTCTGGAAGGTTAAAATTGGACGATTTCAGACCACATTTACCCGTAACCGACCTTCAGCTGCCCGGCCAGGCTGACGTGGTGGCGCAGCTCCAGGCGTTTGTCCAGGATCGGGAGGCTTTTTCTGACAATACCTGGCGGCAGCTGCTCAGCGTGATGCGGATCTGCGCCGGCTGGGCGAAGGAGTACGGCCGCACCTTTCTGCCCATGACACCCGAATG
>JGI24739J22299_10000487_pt1 | contig 13977 bp, 13 predicted proteins | sample KBSCornC5_FD_22299 | JGI IMG/M metagenome (IMG submission 22299)
ACTTCGGGGAACAGCGGGCGCGACACCCACACTTTCTGTCTTGCGGTCATGTACTCAACCGTATCGTGCCGCGCCGTGGACTCATGCCAGGCGCGGACTCACCTCGCCCACGTCGCCGCACTGGGCGCGATGGCGCAAGGCATGGTCCATCAGCACCAGGGCCATCATGGCCTCGGCGATCGGCGTGGCGCGGATGCCCACGCAGGGATCGTGGCGGCCCTTGGTGACCACCTCGACCGGCTCGCCGGCGAGGTTCACGCTGTGGCCGGGGATCAGGATGCTCGACGTCGGTTTCAGCGCGATCGAGGCGGTCACCGCCTGCCCCGTGCTGATGCCGCCAAGAATGCCGCCGGCATGATTGGAGGCGAAGCCGGCCGGGCTCATCTCGTCGCGATGCTCGCTGCCGCGCTGGGCCACCGCGGCGAAGCCGTCGCCGATCTCCACGCCCTTNACCGCATTGATCGACATNAGCGCGGCGGCGAGGTCGCCGTCGAGCTTGCCGTAGATCGGCTCGCCCCAGCCCGGCGGCACGCCGTCGGCCACCACGTTGACGCGCGCGCCGACCGAATCGCCGGACTTGCGCAGCGCNTCCATGGCTTTTTCCAGTGCCGGCACCTGCGCNGCATGCGGCCAGAAGAACGGGTTCTGTTCCACCGCGGCCCAGTCGAANCCCTGCGGCGCGATCTCGCCCAGCTGCGCCAGATAGCCGCGCACGCGCACGCCGTGGCGNTCGGCCAGCCATTTCTTGGCGATCACCGCGGCNGCCACGCGCATGGTGGTCTCGCGCGCGGAGGAACGCCCGCCGCCGCGCGGATCGCGGATGCCGTATTTCTGCCAGTAGCTGTAGTCGGCGTGGCCGGGGCGGAAGGTGTTGACGATGTCGCCGTAGTCCTTGCTGCGCTGGTCGGTGTTGCGGATCAGCAGCGCGATCGGCGTGCCGGTGGTGCGGCCCTCGTACACGCCGGACAGGATCTCCACGTCGTCCGCCTCGCGCCGCTGCGAGGTATGCCGGCTCTTGCCGGTGGCGCGGCGGTCGAGGTCGTTGCGGAATTCGCTCTCGTCGATCGCCAGCCCCGGCGGGCAGCCGTCGATCACGCAGCCGATGGCCGGACCGTGGCTTTCGCCGAAGGTGGTGACGGTGAAGATCTTGCCGAAGGAATTGCTGGACACGGGGCGGGCTTTTCCTGGGGACTAACCGCCCAAGCTTAGCGCGTGCGGCCCGCCGGGTCTGCGCCGGCGCGCCATTCGCGCGCCAGCAGGGCGAACACCAGGTCGTCGGCCCATTCGCCGCGCAGCCAGTAGCTCTCGCGGAAGTGCGCTTCCTGGCGCATGCCCAGCGAGCACAGCAGCGCCACGCTCGCCGTATTGCGCGGATCGACCGAGGCGACCGCGCGGTTGACGCCGCGCGCGAAGGCCCAGTCCAGCGCGGCGCGCACCGCTTCACTGGCGTAGCCCCGCGCCTGGCAGGCCGGAGCGATGGTGATGCCCAGCTCCACGTCGCCGTTCGCGTCGCCGCTCCTGTCGAGCCCGGGCAGGCACAGGCCCAGGTCGCCGATCAGCGTGCCGCTTTCGCGCAGGCGGACGGCGCGCTGCCACCAGTGACCGGGCATGGGCTCGGCGGCCAGCGCCTCGATCCATTCCGCGGCCTCGTCCAGCGAGGCCGGCTGCCAACCCTGGTAGCGCGCCACCTCGGGATCGCCGCGATAGGCGAACAGCGCCGCGGCGTCGCCGGACGTCAACGCATCGAGGCGCAGGCGCGGCGTCAGCAGTTCCACGGCTTCAGCCGTGACGCGCCCGTGCAGCGGNGCGNATGGCGTCGGCGTGCGCCAGCAGNTCCCGGCGCTCCAGCGCGAACACGCCCATCGCGCCGACCTTGAACTCGATCCACACGAACGGGACTTCCGGCANCAGCTCGACCAGCGCGTGCTCGCTCTCGCCCACCTCGACGATCAGCAGGCCGTCCTCGCTGAGGTAGTCGGCCGCTTCGTCCAGCATGCGCAGGCACAGGTCCAGGCCGTCCTCGCCCGAGGTGAGGCCGAGCTTGGGCTCGTGGCTGTATTCGCCCGGCAGCGCGGCGTATTCGGCCTCGGTGACATAGGGCGGGTTGGACACGATCAGGTCGTAGCGGCGGCCCTTGAGCCCGTTGAACAGGTCGGACCTGACCGCCTCGACGCGGCGCTCGACGTGCTGGAACACGATGTTCTCGCGCGCCAGCGAGAGCGCCTCGTCGCTGATGTCGACGATGTCGACCTGCCAGTCCGGGTTGTACTCGGCCATGGCGATGCCGATGCAGCCCGAGCCCGTGCACAGGTCCAGCGCGCGTTCGACCTGGCGATGCTCCAGCCACGGCTGGAAGCCCGACTCGATCAGCTCGGCGATCGGCGAGCGCGGCACCAGGGCNCGNCGGTCGCTCTTGAACTTCAGGCCGGCGAACCAGGTCTCGCCGACCAGGTAGGCCACCGGCAGGCGCTCGGCGATGCGCCGCTCGATCAGGCCCAGCACGCGCTCGCGCTCCTCGGCGGTGAGCTTGCCNGCGCCGTAGGCNGGCGGGATGTCCGGCGGCAGGTGCAGGCTGGCNAGCACCAGGTGGGTGGCCTCGTCGATGGGGTTGTCGTGGCTGTGGCCGAAGGTCAGCCCGGCGGCCGAGAAGCGGCTGGCGCCGTAGCGGATGAAATCGATGATGGAGGCGAGTTCGGCGGTCACGGCGGCCAGGGTCTGCGGCTGGAGGATCGCCAAGTATAGCCGCTGGGGCGCCGGGGTCCGGCTTCCGACTGGCGGGAAAGGCGGGGCTGCCCGATATACTGGCCGGATGACTTTCAAAGTGCTCCTGCAATACCTCCTGCCCCATCGCGCGCTGTCGCGGGTGGTCTACTGGGCCACGCGCTGGACCTTCGCGCCGTGGAAGAACTTTCTGATCGGGCAGATCGTGCGCCGCTACCAGGTCGACATGGCCCAGGCCGCGCAGCCGGATCCGTTCGCCTACCAGCATTTCAATGCCTTCTTCACCCGCAAGCTGCGGCCCGACGCGCGCCGCGCCGACGCCGATCCGCAGGCCCTGCTCAGCCCGGCCGACGGACGCATCAGNCAGTCCGGGCGCATCGTCGAGGGGCGCATCTTCCAGGCCAAGGGCCAGGAATACACCGCCGCGGAACTGCTCGGCGACGAGGCCGCCGCCGCGCCGTACCGCAACGGCCGCTTCGCCACCATCTATCTGTCGCCGCGCGACTACCACCGCGTGCACATGCCGCTGGCGGGCACGCTGAAGGAAACCGTGCACGTGCCCGGGCGCATCTTCAGCGTGGCGCCGTTCGCGGTGGAGGCGATCCCGCGCCTGTTCGCGCGCAACGAGCGCCTGGTCTGCCATTTCGAGAGCGAGCGCGGCCCGTTCGTGGCGGTGATGGTGGGCGCGATCCTGGTCTCCTCGGTCGCCACCGTGTGGGATGGCCTGGTGATCCCGCCGTATGCCTCGTCGATCCGCCGCAAGTCGTTCGCCGGCCAGAACATTTCGCTGGAGCGCTGCGGCGAGATGGCACGCTTCAACATGGGCTCGACGGTGATCCTGCTGCTGCCCGANGGCATGGCCGAATTCGACGAGCTGCAGCCGCAGCAGGTAGTCAATGTGGGCCAGCGCCTGGGCCGTCTTATCCGTTGAGGCCACCGAAGTGACGCGCCGTGTCGTTTTGTGACCTTTTTGGCGCACGACGAAACGGCGCGCCGCTATCCTCCATCACTATTCGCCGGCGCGTGGATGCGCGCCTTCCCGAATCCGCGACTGGAGGAACCGCATGCGCATCGTCAGCCAGATCATCGCCATCAGCCGCGCCCGCCAACTGAGCCGGCAGTTCCGCGAGATCGAGCGCATCGTGCACAGCCTGCCCCGCCGCACGCGCGCCCAGTTGGGCACGCTGACCCTGCGCGAGATCGGCCAGGCCTCGCGCAGCGAGTTCCCCCATCTCTACGGCACCTCGCCAGGCCAGCGCTACCTGCCGTGGGGCGAAGGCACCGACGTCGGCTACGCGCGCGCCCGCTCGGAGAACGCCGAGATCGCCATCCGCGGCGTCGCGCTGTGGCTGGCGGTGGCCTTCCACGAGACCAAGGATTCCCCGCACCTCAAGCTGCAGCTGCAGCACCGCCACCTGCTGAAGGTGCTGCACGGCCTGAAGGAAGCGCACCGCAGCAGCGCCGAGGCGCCGATGAGCGGCAACAGCCTGGCGGCTGCCTGAGGCAGGGCCGGCGTAGGTTGGGGTGAGCCGCAGGCGAACCCCAACGTGAAGCGCCACGCATCGTTGGGGTTCGCCTGCGGCTCACCCCAACCTACGGCGCGACTTTCGGATTAGCGGCAGGCCGGCAGCTTCAGCGTCTGCCCCGGCTTGATGTGCTGCTGCCTGATGCCGTTGAGCTGCGCCACTTCCTGCACGTCCGAGCAGCCCAGCTTGCGCACGATGCCGACCAGGGTGTCGCCGCGCTTCACCGTATAGCTGCGCGACTTCGTCGAAGACGAACGCGACGGCGCCGGCTCCGGCGCCGCGGCGACCACCGGGATCACCGCCGTATGCAGGTCGTTGGCCAGGATCGGCCAGGGGCCGTCGGCGCAGCGCGCGGCATAGGGCTGTTCCAGCAGCTTGGGCACCACCAGCCGGGTACCCGACGGCAGCGCGGCCTGCGGGTCGACGCGCGGATTGAGGTTGCGCAGGGTGCGGAACCAGCCGCTCTCCATGCCGCCGGCCGAACCCAGGCACACGGTCAGCTCGCTCAGCGAGGCCGGCCGCTTCAGCGTGACGTTGCCCGGCACGCCGTCCACCTTGGGGAAGCGCAGGTTGTAGCTGTCCGGNTGCAGGAACAGCCACGCCGCCGCCAGCACCGCCGGCACGTAGTCGCGGGTTTCCTGCGAGAGCTGGTTGTAGATGCGCGGGTCGTAGAAGCTGACCGCGGTGTCGTCGCCGACCAGGCGGCGCATGCGGCCTTCGCCGCCGTTGTATGCGGCCAGGGTCACTTCGAGGTTGTTGTTGAAGATGCCCAGCTGCTCGTCCAGGTATTCGGCGTTGGCGCGCGCGGCCAGGGCCGGATCGAAGCGCTCGTCGAAGCCGCCGTCGCTGGTCAGGCCGAAGCGCAGGCCGGTGGCGTACATGAACTGCAGCGGCCCCGCCGCGCCCGAGCGCGATACAGCATGCACCTTGCCGCCGGATTCCTTGGCCATGATGCCGAACAGCACCGCTTCGGGCAGGTCGCGGCTCTGGTAGGCCGGCCACATCTGGTAGCGCATGTACTGATAGTTGACGTAGGCGTCCATCAGGCTGGAGCGCCACTGGGTCAGCCACATTTCCAGCGCCGCCTTCACCGGGCCATTCATGGCGATCAGCTCGGACAGCTTCTGGCCGTGCAGCAGGGTCACGCTGCGCTGCGCCTGCGGCAGGCTGGCCGCGCCGGTCTTGCCGGCGGTGGCGGAGCCTTCGGGCGTCTGCTCGCCGCTCACTTCCACGTCGTCGCCGAGCGAGAAGCTGCCGTCCTTCAGGCGCAGCAGGCGGTCGTACACCGCGAAGAAGCGCTGCGGATCGCAACCCGGGCTGTTGCCGCACTGCGCCGAGGCGCGCTTGAGCTGTTCCAGCGAACTCGACAGCGTCTGCTGCGAGGCCTGTGCATTGCCTTCGCGCGCCTGCTGCAGCGCCGTGTCGTAGCCCTTGCTGGCCTGGTCCAGCTGCGCGTACAGCGCATTCACCTGCGCCGAGGGCTCGGCTGCCTTGTTGCCGCCCGCGCTCGCGCAGCCGGCCAGCGCACCGAGCGCCGCGAAGAGTGGAGCCAGGCGCAGGGCGCGAACGTGAGGTGTTGCCGGCATGAGGGCTGTCGCGTGTCGAAAACGCCGACAATAGCCGCCGCAAGCATCGGGCTCAACTGAAAAATTCCGCCGCGCCCTGGACCGCGCACGCTTGGCTACAATCGCCCGGCCTTACACGGACGGATCCCCATGACTGACATTCTGATCGGCCGCAACGACAGCACCAGCGTCGAACTCGACCCGCACTACGGCAACCGGCACGGGATGATCGCCGGCGCGACCGGCACCGGCAAATCGGTCTCGCTGATGGTGCTGGCCGAAGGNTTCTCGCGGCTGGGCGTGCCCTGCTTCCTGGCCGACGCCAAGGGCGACCTGGCCGGCCTGTCGATGGCGGCGGGCGAACCGGGCGACAAGCTCAAGGCGCGCCTCGCCAGGCTGGATCTGAAGGACTGGAAGCCGCAGGCCAATCCGGTGATCTTCTGGGACATCTACGGCAAGCTCGGCCATCCGGTGCGCGCCACCATCAGCGAGATGGGCCCCACCCTGCTCGGCCGCGTCCTGGAATTGAACGACACCCAGGAAGGCGTGCTCGAAATCATCTTCAAGCTCGCCGACGACAATGGCTGGCTGCTGCTGGACCTGGCCGACCTGCGCGCCCTGCTCGGCTTCGCCGCCGAGCACGCCAAGGACATCTCCACCCAGATCGGCCTGATCAGCACGCAAAGCATTGCCGCGATCCAGCGCGCCGTGCTGAAGCTGGAACAGGACGGCGCCGACCAGTTCTTCGGCGAGCCGGCGCTGGAGCTGGCCGACCTGATGCGCCAGGACATGAGCGGCCGCGGCGTGATCAACGTGCTGGCCGCGGACCAGTTGATCCTCAAGCCGCGCCTGTANTCCACCTTCCTGCTGTGGCTGCTGTCGGAGCTGTTCGAGCAGTTGCCGGAAGTGGGCGACCTGGAGCAGCCGAAGATGGTGTTCTTCTTCGACGAGGCGCACCTGCTGTTCGACGACGCGCCGCCGGCGCTGCTGCAGCGCGTGGAACAGGTGGTGCGGCTGATCCGTTCCAAGGGCGTGGGCGTGTATTTCTGCTCGCAGAATCCGGACGACGTGCCGGGCACCATCCTTGGCCAGCTCGGCAACCGCGTGCAGCACGCGCTGCGCGCNTTCACGCCGCGCGACCAGAAGGCGGTGAAGGCGGCGGCGGAAACCTTCGCGCCGAACCCGCAGCTCGACGTCAGCGACGCGATCACCAAGCTCGCCGTGGGCGAGGCGCTGGCCTCGACCCTGCGCGAGGGCGGCGTGCCCTCGCCGGTGCAGCAGGTGCTGGTGACCTCGCCCACCTCGCGCATCGGCGCCATCACCGAAGCGGAGCGCACGACGGTACGCCAGCGCTCGCCGGTCGGCGGCAAGTACGACAACGCGGTCAATCGCGAATCGGCAGCGGAAATGCTGGCCGCGCGCGCTGGCGAGAAAGTCGCGACCGCGGCGCCGGCCGGCAAGGGCGAAGCCGCCGCCAGCCAGGGGCCGGGCTGGGGCGATGCNGTGCGCGACGTGCTGCTCGGCAACGGCCGCCGCCAGGGNGTGATCGAGGCGATGGCCAAGTCGGCCACGCGCAGCATCGGCTCGCGGCTGGGCACGCAGATCGTGCGCGGCGTNCTGGGCAGCATCTTCGGGGGCAAGCGCTGAGCGCGCCGCCATGCCGAAGATCGCCACGGTTTCCTCCAATAAACCCTTCGCCGAGCGCCTGCCCGCCGCGTTCGTCTATCCGCTGCGCGGCGGCGCGCTGGCCAGCTGCGTGGCGCTTGCGCTGGCGCACTACGTCGGCCTGCTGCCGAGCCTGATCGGCGCGCTCGGCACGCTGGCGGTGTGGGCGGCGACCTGGCGCTACGCCTCCGATTGCATGATGCACACCGCCAACGGCTTCGCCGACCCGCCGGACGTGGGGCTGGGCGGCAACGAATCCGCCGGCTGGGCGCTGACCGCGATCCACTTCCTGGTGGCGGCGCTGTGCATCGTCTCGGCGGTGTTCTTCCCCGGCGCGCTGTGGCCGATCCTGCTGGTCGCGGTGCTGGTGCTGCCGGCGATCGACATGACGCTGGCCTTCGAAGGCAACCTGGCGGCGGCNCTCAATCCCGCGCAGGTGTTCCGCGTGATCGCCGGCTTCGGCCTGGCCTACCTGATCCCGGTGGCGATCAACCTGCTGGTGGCGGTGCTGGTGGTGCTCGCCGCCGCGGCCACCGGCTCAATGCCGCGGCTGGTCGCGATGCCGCTGTATGCGTTCGCCTACACCTACCTGATCGTGCTCGGCTTCCACCTGATGGGCGCGATGATCCACGAGCGGCACGAACAGTTCGGCATCGAGCTGGAGTCCGAGCGGCTGGTCGCCTCCAGCGGCCAGGACGAGGACAGCCGCCTGCTCGAAGCCGTGCGCGAGCGCGCCGCCGAACAGCCGCGCGCCGCCATCGACATGCTGGTGGCGCGGCTGCAGGACCGNAGCGCGCCGCCGTCGCTGCACCAGGCTTATCGNCAGCTGCTGCGCCAGGAAGGCCTGCGCGAGGCNCTGCTGGTGCATGGCCAGATCTGGACGGCCGCCTTGCTGGCCGGCAACGACGGCAAGCGCGCGCTGGGCCTGGTGCAGGAATGCATCGATATCGACCCGGCGTTCCTGCCCGACGACCCCGCGACCGCCGGCCCGCTGGCGGAGCTGGCCGCGCGCATGGGCATGAGCCGCCTCGCGGCGAAGCTGTGCAAGGGTTANCTGGCGAAGTGGCCGCGCACGCCGGAAGCGCCGCGCATCGGCCTGCTCGCCGCGCAGCAGCTCGGCCTGCGGCTGGACCTGCCGGCCGAAGCGCTGGTGCTGGTGCGCAAGCTGGTCGCCGCCTTCCCGGAGCATCCGGTGCAGGCGGAACTGCTCGCGCTCGAACGGCAACTGCTGGAAACCCCTCGCNCCCCATGAGCCGCTGGCGNCCNCCCTCACCGTCCTCGACCGCGATCATCACGCGCGACGGCTTCGANAAGCTCAAGAGCGAACTGGACCATCTGTGGCACACGCTGCGGCCGGAGGTGGTCAAGGCGCTGGCCGCGGCGGCGGCCGAAGGCGACCGTTCCGAGAACGCCGAATACACCTATCGCAAGAAGCAGCTCGGCGAGATCGATCGCCGCGTGCGCTACCTCAGCAAGCGGATTCCCGCGCTGAAAGTGGCCGAGGGCGCGCCGGCGGATCGCGAGGCGGTGTTCTTCGGGGCGCGCATCGAGCTGGAGAANGTCGATTCCGGCGAGGCGGTGATCTANCGCATCGTCGGGCCCGACGAGACCGATGCGANNGCNGGCTGGATCAGCATCGACTCCCCGCTGGCGCGGGCGGTGCTGAAGAAGCGCGTGGANGACGAGTTCGANGCGGAACTGCCCGGTGGGCGGACGCGNTTTGCGATCGTGNCGGTGGAGTACTGAGCGNNNCGCATCGANCGCTNGCGTCACATCNAGCCGTCATCCCGGCGCAGGCCGGGATCCAGTAGCGACCACGCCGCGTCGTGGCGCAATCGCTACCGGTAGCTCTTTTGAAGCGGCGTCCCGACGCTGCGCGACCATCAAGCGATATCGCCACTGGATCCCGGCCTGCGCCGGGATGACGCTCGAGAGAGTTTGCCGCAAGAACCGTGGACTACTTGGCNCCTTCGCTCATCTGCGCCGCGATCTGCTGCTGGTGCGATTCGAAGAACGCCACGTTGGCCGTATTGACCTTCGACTGGTCGATGGTCTTGGCCAGGTTGGGATCGCTGCGCGCCTGCACCGCCAGCGCCGCATTCATCAGCGCGAGGTTGGCCAGCAGGAATTCGCGTGGCGTGAAGCCGTGCTTCTGCACCAGCGGGGCGAGCTTGGCGTCGCCGCCGACGGCATAGCTGGCCAGGTCGTCCAGGTTGCGCACCTTGGCCGGATCGGGCGCGGGCTGCGGGCGGATGTTCTGTGCACGGGCTTCCTTGGTCACGGCGAGCAGGCGGCCGAGCACATCCTCGTTGAGCGTGTAGTTCTTGATCGCCAACTGGTCCGTGGCTGGCAGTTCCGGACCGCTCGCCTGCGGCGCCGACGACGGCGGCGGAGCGGACTGCGGTTGCGGCGAGGCCTGCGGTCGCGGGCTGGCCTGTGCAGCGGCAGGCAGCGGCGACAGCGCCGCGGCGCCCATCAGCGAGAGCGCGAACAGCCAGCGCATGGAAGCGCCGCGACGGCGCGCTTGGTGGTGAGTCATGCGAGATCTCCTGGTGGCATGGCAACGCTTCACCCTACGGGTCGAGCATGAACCGCACCTGCCCAGGCGGTCTGTAGGTTGGGGGGGAGCGCAGCGAACCCCAACAGAGCGGCAAAGCGCCTAATGCGCCTGCAATTGCTGCAGCACCTGCCGGTGATCCGCCTCGACCTGGCGCAGCCGCGCGTCGCGCGCCGCATCACTGACCCAGCGCCCATGCAGGGCCTGCTGCCGTTGCAAGGTGTATTCCATGTCCGAGAAGGAACGCAGCACCAGGCTGCTGGCGGGGACGAAGCCGGCGAGATCCGGAATGCGCGCGAGATTGTCGCGCTCGCGCTCGCCCGCGGCGCCGCCGCCCTTGCCGTAGCCGAGCATGAAATCCATCAGCTGCTTGCGCAGCGCCGGCTCCATGCCGGCGCGCACCACCAGCACGCCGGAGGGAATCAGGCTGGAGCGCCAGATCACTTTCAGCTGTGCGGCCTGGTCGGGGAAGTTGCGGCGGAACAGGTCCAGGTCCGGATTGTTGCCGCTGGCCACGTCCACTTCGCCGTTGACCACCGCCAGCGCATTGTTCTGGTGATTGCCCACGCGCACGCGGGCGAAAAAGGTGTCGGAATTGAGCCCGCGCGGCGCGAACACCTCGGCCTCGGGCGCGACGTAGCCGGTGACGGACAAGGGCTCGCCGCGTGCGTAGCGCCAGCGTCCCGGATGCGCGAGCAGGCTGTCCAGGTCATGGATCGGGCCGTCGGCGCGCACGATCAGCAAGGCCACGTTGCCCCGGGCGCCGTCGTTGCGCTGGAACTGCGCGAACACGCTCATGTGCTGGCGCAGCACCGCCTCGACGGCGAGCCGGCCGGACAGGAAGGCGATGTCCACGCGCTGGTCGCCGATCGCGCCGGACAGGCCGGCATAGCTGCTCACCGAGACGGTGGTGATCGGATGGCCCAGGCGCTTTTCCAGGTCAGCCAGCAGCGGGCGCCACTGCTCGCGCGATTCGGCGGCGCTACCGATCGGCAGGATGCCGAAGCGGATCGGCTCGACCGCATCGGCCGCCAGCGCGGCGACCGGCAGCCAGCAAGCCAGCCCCAGCAGCAGGTTCCGGATCCGCCGCAGCCGCCCGCCCGATCGCCCTGACGTTCTCGCGTCCATAAGAACCGCCCCCGATTTGCCCCGGCGTTTATATAGCCGCGAAGCCCTCCGATGGGCAATCGTTCCGGCGCCTCAGGCCAGCATGGGCGGATAGCGCCGCCCCTCGCGCAGGGGCTGGTAGCACTCGGCGCTGCGATGAAAGGACTCCGCGCCGTTGTCCGGATGCCAGCCCGGGATGCCGGACAGCGGCAGCGGGCGCAGTTCCAGCGGATCGCGCAGCAGCGCGCCCGCGGCAATGCCCGCCGCGCAGCGCGCCGCGACCGGCTCCGCCGCCCCGGTACAGGCGAAGACCAGGGCCTTGCCCACCAGCAGCTTGCCGGCGGTCAGCGCGTGCTCCAGCAGGGCATGGCCGAAGACCTCGACGCAGATCGTGCCGTCCAGCCAGGCCTCGCGCCGGCGCCAGAACAGGCCATGCCAGTCGTGGGCGTCCCACAGATCCAGCAGCGCGGGATCGCGCAGCGCGACCAGCACGCCGGCTTCGTCGAAATGGGTCAGCGCGTACTGCGGCCGGGAGCGCTCGCGCGGCCCCATGTGCGCGATCTCCGCCACCTGTTGCGCGTTCAAGGCGCGCTTGATGGCCGGATAGCGCAGCCACACCAGCGCATTGAACAGGTCGTGCCAGTTCGCTTCGCGGGTGGCGATCCGGCCGTGCACGTGGATGCGCTGCTCGTAATGCAGGCCGTCGTCGAGCAAGGCGCGCGTCTGCGCCACGAAACGCTCGGGCGCGCCGGCGGGCAGCTGCGCATCGAGCGCCGCTACCTCGGGCCAGCCCTCGCCGCGCAGCAGCGCGGCGTATTCGCTCCAGACCGCCAGCGGCTGCCGCTCGAACACGATCGGATCGACCGAGCCTCGCGCGGGCGCCACGTAGCGCATGGGGAAAGTCAGCCGGCGAGGCGCGCGTGCAGGTCGTGCTCGTCCGCCGCCTCGACCACCACGTCGACGAACTGGCCCGGTTTCAGGAGCTGGCCCGGCTGCAATGGGCCATGGGCGATGCGGACCACGCCGTCGATTTCCGGCGCGTCGGCCGCGGAACGCGCGATCGCGCCATCCGCGCCGACTTCATCGACCAGCACCTGGATGGTGCGCCCGATCTTGCGCTGCAGCTTGGCGGCCGAGATTTCCGCCTGCACCGCCATGAACTGCTCCAGGCGGTCTTCCTTCAGTTCCTCGGACACCGCGCCCGGCAGCTCGTTGGCCTTGGCGCCGTCCACCGGCGAATAGGCGAACGCGCCGACGCGGTCCAGCTCGGCTTCGCGCAGGAAGTCCAGCAGCTCTTCGAATTCCGCGTCCGTCTCGCCGGGGAAGCCGACGATGAAGGTGCTGCGGATGGTCAGCTCCGGCACCGCCTTGCGCCAGTTGCGGATGCGCTCCAGCGTCTTGTCGATGTTGCCCGGCCGCTTCATCAGCTTGAGGATGCGCGGGCTGGCGTGCTGGAACGGGATATCCAGGTACGGCAGCAGCTTGCCGTCCGCCATCAGCTGCATCACCTCGTCCACGTGCGGATACGGGTAGACGTAGTGCAGGCGCGTCCACACGCCGAGTTCCGACAGGCCTTCGCACAGCNCGGTCATGCGCGTGCGGTAGCTCTTGTCGCGCCACNGGCGCTCGGCGTACTTCAGGTCCACGCCGTAGGCGCTGGTGTCCTGCGANATCACCAGCAGTTCCTTCACGCCGCCCTTGACCAGGCGCTCGGCTTCGACCAGCACTTCGTCCACCGGACGCGAAACCAGGTCGCCGCGCATCGAGGGGATGATGCAGAAGCTGCAGCGGTGGTTGCAGCCTTCGGAAATCTTCAAGTACGCGTAATGCTTCGGCGTGAGCTTGATGCCGGTGTCCGGGATGATGTCCAGCAACGGATTGCGCTGCGGCGGCAAGGTGGCATGCACCGCGTTCATCACGCTGGCGTAGTCCTGCGGGCCGGTGATCGCCAGCACGTCCGGATAGGCTTCGCGGATCAGCTCCGAGCGCTTGCCCAGGCAGCCGGTGACGATGACCTTGCCGTTCTCGTGCAGCGCCTCGCCGATCGCATCCAGCGACTCCTGCACGGCCGCATCGATAAAGCCGCAGGTATTGACCACCACCGCGTCNGCCGCGCCGTAGCTGGGCACGATCTCGTAGCCCTCGACCTTGAGCTGGGTGAGGATGCGCTCGGAATCGACCAGCGCCTTGGGGCAGCCGAGGCTGACGAAACCGATTTTCTGGGTGGCCTGGGACATGACCTGGGAACCGTTAAGGGATTGGCAAACAGGGAATTATAGCCGAACCCGGCTACCCCGCACGGGCCGGCGCCCAGCCCGGCTCAGGACGTCCATTCCTCGGTGTAGGCATAACGCGTGGGCCGCAGCGACATGTATTGCACGACGCGCGGCCGCTGCGCCCGGTTCGGGCTGCTGCCGTGCGGCAGCAGGTGATGCCAGATGANCATGTCGCCGCGCCGGGCATCGATGGGCCGCATGGTCAGGGTGCGCCGCGCGTGATCGTTCGGGTTCACGCCGGCCGGAANGCTTTTCAGCCACGACTTCAGCTCGCGATGGAAGCCCGGCACGCAGCTGAAGGCGCCCTGGTCGGCGGCCACGTCGGCGAGATAGAGGATGCCCTGCAGTTCCAGGCAGTGCGGTTCGGCGAGCGTGCTGTCCCAGTGCAGATGAGGCCCGGGAAACATCCAGTCCGGNCGCTCCGGCGGATTGAATCCCACCTGGTCGATGGTGACCCACAGGTCCTCGCGGCCCCACAGCTGCGCGTGGGCCTTGTGGATGCGCGGCGAGCGGCGATTGGCCACGACCGCCGGATGGCGCAGCAGCGGCACCCAGATGGA
>JGI24739J22299_10000488_pt1 | contig 13974 bp, 16 predicted proteins | sample KBSCornC5_FD_22299 | JGI IMG/M metagenome (IMG submission 22299)
AGCGCGCGCGGGTTCGAAACGATCCCCGCCCCGTCGCATAAGCCTCTGAAATGATGGAAGCGCTGTCCACCAGCACGCCGCCGGTGGGAAAGTCCGGACCGCGCACGATCTGCATCAGCTCGGCATGTTCGGCTTCCGGATTTTCGATCAGCAGGCTCGCCGCGTCGATCAGTTCCGCGACATTGTGCGGCGGGATGCTGGTCGCCATGCCGACAGCGATGCCGGTGGCGCCATTGGCCAGCAGATTGGGGAACAGGCCGGGAAACACCTCCGGTTCCTGGTCCTCGCCATTATAGGTAGGACGAAATTCGACCGTGCCTTCGTCCAGCCCGGCCATCAGGTCGGCCGCCGCCTGCGTCAGCCGCGCCTCGGTATAGCGCATCGCCGCGGCGTTATCGCCGTCGATATTGCCGAAATTGCCCTGCCCGTCGACCAATGGNGTGCGCAGCGAGAAATCCTGCGCCAGACGCACCATGGCGTCATAGACCGACGCGTCGCCATGCGGGTGATATTTGCCGATGACGTCGCCGACGACGCGGGCGCATTTCTTGTACGGCGTGGTGTTGCGCGCCGGATTGGCGACCAGCACGTCTGGCGAAGCGCCGCCCGGCTCCATCCGCAGCAGCCGCATCGCCCATAACAGCCGCCGGTGCACCGGCTTCAGCCCGTCGCGCAGGTCCGGCAACGACCGCGCCGTGATGGTAGAAAGCGCATAGACGAGATAGCGCTGGGACAGCGCATCGTCGAACGGGTGATCCTTGATAGCGTCGAACGGGTCGCGAAATTCGGTCATCGCAGGGGGGAATAGCAGTGCCGCGACAAAACGGAAACGGGGTTTAATCCTGAAGATGCCGACCGGAATGGCTCAGGCCAATCGCAACCTGCCCCGCGACCGCCACGCGCGCCTGCCTCTCCGCCGTGCTCCCGCCACCCTGCCGTGCTCCTGCGAAGGCAGGAGCCCAGTTCCGACGCCGCGATTTCATGCCGCGACAGAAACAGCATCCCATAAACCGCTAGCCCGCGTCCCACCCCTCCGCAACACCACCCCCATCATCGCGGCAGAAACCGCGCCTCCGGGTCCGCCGCGATCTCCCGCCTGAATTCCGCGGAAATCCAGTCGCGAAACGCCTTCACCTTGGCCGTGTTGCGGGCGTGGGCAGGATAGACCACCCAATAGCTCGCCCGTTCCCGGACATAGGATGGCACCGCCTCCACCAGCAATCCCGCCTCCAATTCCGTCCTCCACATGAAGGGATTGACGATGGCAACGCCATGCCCGGCCATCGCGGCGCGGCCCTCCATCACCTGGGAATCGAGCGCGATGGCGGGCGGCAGCCCCCTGCCGTCCTCGTCCACCCCCATGGCGACGAACCATTCCTGCCACCAGCTATCGCCGGGCGACAGCCGCGGCATGGCGTGCAGCACCCGCGCATCGGCAATCGGCCCATTGGCCGCCAGCCATGACGGGCTGCAAAGTGGCGCCAGCCGGTTATGGGTCAGCAGCTTCGCCTCCAGCCCCGGCCATTCGCCCCGCCCGCCCCGCACCGCCACGTCGACGCCGTCGCGGGCGAAGTCCACCACCCGGTCGGTCGCGTCGATCCGCACGGCCAGCCCCGGCTGGNGCATCTGGAACGTCCCGATCCGCTGCGCCAGCCAGAGATGNGCGAAACTNTTGGTGCAACTGATCGTCAGGATGGTCGAATGATCCTGCGTNAGCGCGGCNAACCCCTCCCGCATCTGGTCGAAGGCGCGGGACACGACCATGGCGATCTCGCGCCCCTTCTCGGTCAGCGTCACNTTCCGCCCCGTCCTCTGGAACAGGCTGATGCCCAGCCGCTCCTCCAGCAATTTCACCTGATAACTGACNGCCGCCTGCGTCATCCCCAACTCCTGCGCGGCGGCCGTGAAATTCTCCAGCCTTGCCGCGGCTTCGAACACGCGAACGGCCGACAGGGGAGGCAATGGGTTCATCCGGTNCAGATAAGCCAGACTTATGATTCGCGTCCATCCTTTTGTTGGCTGCCGCTANGGAAATCAGCGATAGGAATTGCCACGAAACGCAATCCATTCACCGGATCATTCATGGAAAGGCACGTCATGCACTTGTCGAACGACGCCCGGTTGCCCACCCGCAGCCATGAAACCACCAGCGGCCTTTCGGGCCTCCTCGCCTCCGTCATGCAGGCCTTCTGCGCGCTTCATCGCATCAGCTGGTCGGCCCCCTGGACGGAGCAGGGGCAATGAGATCCCCCAAAAATCGCCAGGATCGTTCAACAGGGCTTGCACTATCCGCGCCACGCGCCAACTTGCGCCCGTGCCCGATTCCCGTCTTTCCCCTGTTCCCGATCTTCCCCCTCCGCCGCCCGGGCTGCTGACCGGCGCCGCCTTGTTCCTCGATTTCGATGGAACCCTGGCTCCCATAGCGGATACGCCCGACGGGGTGGTGGTCGATGACGATCTGCTCACCCTGCTGGAGCATTTGCGCGACCGGCTGGATGGCCGGCTTGCCATTGTCAGCGGCCGTTCCGTCGCGACGCTGCGCGATTTCGGCTTCGGCCAATTCCTGCTGGCCGGCACGCACGGACTTGAGCTGGCGGAACCCGGCCGCCCGGTCGAGGCGCCTGCCCGCCTCCCCGCCATCAACGAGGCCGAAGCCGCCTTCCAGACCTTTGCCGCCGGAAAGGCCGGCGTCCTTGTCGAACGCAAGACAATCAGCGTCGGCCTTCATTTCCGCGGCGCGCCACAATGGGGTCAGGAGGCCGGCGACCTCGCCACCGGCCTGGCGGATCGGCTCGACCTTGCCCTGCAACCGGGCAAGATGCTCTACGAATTGCGTCCCGGCGGCGCCGACAAGGGCAGCGCCGTCCGCGCACTGATGCGCCGCGCGCCCATGGCAGGCGGCACACCGCTGTTCATCGGGGACGACGTGACCGACGAGGAGGGTTTCGCCGTGGCGCGCGACCTGGGCGGCGCCGGCATTCTCGTCGGCGTGCCCAGGGCAACGCTCGCCGCATTCTCTTTGGAACAGGTTGCCGCCGTCAGGCATTATCTTGCCCAGGGGGTTGCTGGCGCCGTCTGATCCGATCGTCCGGCACCCCTGTCGTGCACGAACAAGGGGGACGGACCAATAGCAACGCAGAAAAACGACCTTCCGGGCGGGAATGAACGCTCGCTTGACCTGTGGCCCATCGGCAATTGCCAGGCATCGGCGCTGATCGACCGCGCCGGGCGCATGATATGGGCCTGCGTGCCCCGCGTCGACGGCGACCCCGTATTCTCGGCCCTGCTGGACGACGGGGCCTGGGACGAGCCGGATTCGCGAGGCTTCTGGGCCATAGAGCTCGAGAATTGCGTCCGGATCGAGCAGCATTATATCCGCAATACTCCCGTGCTGGTGACGCGCCAGACCGATGGGCAGGGCAATGCGATCGAGCTCTATGATTTCTGCCCGCGCCACAAGCATCAGGGCAGGATGTACCGCCCGGTGGCGTTCGCCCGCGTCGTCCGGCCGGTGTCAGGCAGCCCGCGCGTACGCGTCAGATTGCGCCCCACCACCTCATGGCATTCGGAACGGGTGCCGATCAGCTATGGCTCCAATCACATCCGGCTGGTACTGTCCTATATGGCAATGCGCGTTTCCACCAATGCGCCCATCGGCCTCATTTCCCAGGAAAGCTGGTTCCGGCTGGAACATGACATGCATTTCTTCCTGGGTCCGGATGAGAGCTTTTCCGACGCCCTTCGCCCCGCCGTGGAGCGGATGCTGGACGACACTATCCACGAATGGCAAATCTGGGTCCGCGGCCTGGCCATTCCGGCCGAATGGCAGGAGGCGGTGATCCGCTCCGCCATCACGCTCAAGCTTTGCCAGCATGAGGAAACCGGCGCCATCGTCGCCGCGCTGACCACCAGCATCCCCGAACATGCCGACAGCGGCCGCAACTGGGATTATCGCTATTGCTGGATCAGGGACGCCTATTACACGGTGGAGGCGCTGAACCGGCTGGGCGCGCTGGACGTTCTGGAAAGCTATCTCGTCTACCTCCGCAACATCGTCGATGGCGCGCGGGGCGGCCATATCCAGCCCCTCTACGACGTGCGCGGCAAAGCCACGCTGGAGGAGCGGGAGGCGCAGAACCTGCCCGGCTATCGCGGCATGGGGCCGGTTCGCGTCGGCAATGCCGCCTATTCCCAGGTGCAGCATGACGCCTATGGCCAGATCGTCCTGTCCTCCGTTCAGGGTTTCATCGACCAGCGCCTGCTGCGCATGGCGGGACTGTCGGACTTCGAGGCGCTGGAGGCGGTCGGCGAACGGGCGTGGCAGGTCTATGACCAGCCTGACGCCGGCCTGTGGGAACTGCGCACCCGGGCCCATGTCCACAGCTATAGCGCGGTGATGTGCTGGGCGGCATGCGACCGCCTCGCCCATGCGGCAGCCGCTCTCGACCTGCCGGAACGCGAGGTTCATTGGCGCGAGCGGGCGGAGGTCATGAAGGCACGCATCCTCCAGTCAGCGTGGCGGACCGACAGCAATGCCATCTCCGCCAATTTCGAGGACGATGCCAGGGACGCCTCCCTCCTCCAGTTGATCGACCTGCGTTTCCTGACGGCCGACAATCCCATGTTCCTGGGAACGCTGAAGGCGCTGGAAAAGGATCTGCGCCGCGGCAATGACATGTTGCGCTATAGCGCGCCGGACGATTTCGGGGAGCCGGTCACGGCCTTCAACGTCTGCACCTTCTGGCTGATCGAGGCGCTGCACCGTACGGGACGCGGCGAGGAAGCCCGCGCCCTGTTCGAGGAGATGCTGTCCCGCCGCACCGCCGCCGGGCTGCTTTCCGAAGACATCGATCCCGTTACCGGAGAATTGTGGGGGAACTATCCCCAAACCTACTCATTGGTCGGCATCATCAATTGCGCCGTGCTCTTGAGCAAACCGTGGAGCGTGATGCGATGAGGCGATTGCTGTGGAGGCGCTCGGCATGAGCCGCCTGATAGTCATTTCCAACCGGGTCAGTCGCCCGACCAAGACCGGCAACCAGGGCGGCCTCGCTGTCGCGCTTTCCCAGGCCCTTAGGGAAAGCAGGGGCATATGGGTCGGCTGGTCCGGAGACGTCACCGAGAATTTCACCGGCCAGATCGGCTTTTCCGAGGATGAAGGGGTCAAGACCGCGACGATCGACCTGGAAGAGCAGGATGTCGACGAATATTATAATGGCTATGCCAACAAGACGCTGTGGCCGCTGTTCCACTTCCGCATCGACCTGGCCGAATATGCCCGCGATTTCGAGGGCGGCTACAACCGTGTCAATCAGCGCTTCGCCGACACGACCAGCCCGCTGATCGAACCGGACGACATCATCTGGGTCCAGGATTATCACATGATCCCGCTCGGCCGGATGCTGCGCGACCGGGGCCATGACAATCGCATGGGATTCTTCCTGCACATTCCCTGGCCGCCGACGCGGCTGCTGGTGTCGCTGCCCCATCACAGCAAGCTGGTTCAGACGCTGTTTCGCCTATGATGTCGTCGGCTTCCACACGGAGGAATGGCTGGAGTCCTTCCGCCACTATGTGGAGCGGGAGATGGGCGGATCGGTGGACGGCGATTTCGTGACGCTGGGAAACCGCACGATCCAGGCGATCGCCTGCCCTATCGGCATCAACGCGCAGGAATATGCCAGCGCCGCCGTCAGCGACGCGGCGAAGGATATGTATGAAAAGGTCCGCCGTTCGCTTCAGGACCGTCCCATGATCGTGGGCGTCGACCGCCTCGACTACAGCAAGGGGCTGGAAGAGCGGTTCAACGGCTATGCCCGCTTCCTGAAGGATCATCCCGAACAGCATCGCAACATCGTGCTGACGCAGATCGCGCCGCCTTCCCGCGGGGAGGTGGAAAGCTATCAGCAGATCCGCGCCACGCTCGACGCGCTGGCGGGCCGCATCAANGGCGAATATAGCGACGTCGACTGGACGCCGATCCGCTACGTGAACCAGGGCTATCCGCGCGACAANCTGGCAGGGATATATCGCGCGGCGAAGATCGGCCTGGTCACGCCGCTGCGCGANGGCATGAACCTGGTCGCCAANGAATATGTGGCGGCACAGGATCCCGACNATCCGGGCGTCCTCATCCTGTCGCGCTTCGCCGGCGCCGCGCAGCANCTCAAGGACGCGCTNCTGATCAACCCCTACAGCCCGGAGGAGATGTCGGACGCGATCACNCGCGCCCTTGCCATGCCGCTCGACGAACGCAAGCGCCGCTGGCGCGCCATGATGGACATCGTCGAGAAACAGGACATCAGCTGGTGGCGNCAGCGCTTCACAGAACGGTTGATGGCGGTACAGCGCAATGGCGAGTTGAAGCCGGAGGCGCAGCCCGCTTAACTTTCCCGTACATGCCGCTACTGTAGGNACAATGGAAGACGAGGAAGAAGCGGGCGGCACCCTTGCCGCCATTCGCGCCAGATCAGGCGTCATATTGGGCATTCTCGGCCTCGCGGCGTGGCTGGCGCTGATCTGGTTCATGTTCGGTGACGTGTTGTAACGGACTTCGGCGCCTGAGCGGGGCCATTTGCACCCCCGCCCCTTTTGGTCTAAGGGCCAGCCCAAGCAGCCCCGGCACCCGCTGATCCTTCCCGATTCGCGTTTGCCGGGGCACATTCTTTCCGGAGCAGGCCATGATCTGATTCATCGGTTCTGGGCCTGCTCCAGTTTTTGATTCACCGCGTTTTTGAAGCAGGTGATTCCACCTGCTTCAAAAACGCTCCAGGGAAGACAGGAACCGCATATGGCCCGTCGCCGCCAGATCTATGAAGGCAAGGCAAAGATCCTTTACGAAGGCCCCGAGCCGGGTACGATCATCCAGTATTTCAAGGATGACGCGACTGCCTTCAACGCCCAGAAGAAGGGCACGATTTCAGGCAAGGGCGTCCTCAACAACCGCATTTCCGAGCATATTTTCACGCTGCTCGGCCAGATCGGCGTTCCCACCCATTTCATCCGCCGGCTCAACATGCGCGAGCAGCTCGTCCGCCAGGTCGAGATCGTGCCGATCGAGGTCGTGGTGCGCAACGTTGCTGCCGGCTCGCTCAGCAAGAAGCTCGGCATCGAGGAAGGGACGCAGCTTCCCCGCACCCTGATCGAATATTGCTACAAGGACGACGCGCTGGGCGACCCGCTGGTGTCCGAAGAGCATATCGCCTGCTTCGGCTGGGCCAGCCAGGACGAGATGCACGACATTGCCGACATGGCGATCCGCATCAACGACTTCATGTGCGGCCTGTTCGCGGGCATCGGTATCCGCCTGATCGATTTCAAGCTGGAGTTCGGCCGGTTGTGGGATGGCGAATATAGCCGCATCATCCTGGCTGACGAGATCAGCCCCGACGGTTGCCGCCTTTGGGACATGGCCACNGGCGANAAGCTGGACAAGGATCGTTTCCGCCGCGATCTGGGCGGNGAAGTCGAAGCCTATCAGGAAGTCGCCCGGCGCCTGGGCCTNATGCCCGAGGGCGTTGATACGACGGTCCTGGACCTCGACACCCACCGCAAGAAGCGGAGCAAGGACTGACGCGAATGGCGGACGCGCCGTTCAGGCGAGCAGCGCGTCCGCCATCAGCTTGATCCCCAGCAACACCATCAGCACATAGATGAGCGTGTAAAATCGCGCGGCGTCGACGCGACGCACCAGTACGACGCCCGCCAGAGTCGATGCGATAGCCACGGGGATCAGGGCCGCCGTCGCGAGCAGATTGGCCCTGGTGAACTGCCCCAGCGCCGCATAGGCGGGCACCTTGATCCAGTTCACCGCGGCAAATGCGATGGCGGTAGTCCCGATGAGCGTGTCACGCGGCAAACGCTTGGGCAATACCCACATCTGGAACGGCGGAGATCCGGCATGGGCAATATGGCTGGTGAAGCCGCTCGCCACGCCGAACAGCATGCCGATCCAGCCCGGCGAATTGGACGGCAGCACCATCGCACCGCCGCGCTCGGCCCATAGTCGTTGAAGCCCGAAAAGAGCCGAAATCAGGCCCAGTACACCGAGCACCGCGACTTCGGACACCTGGGCCGCAAAAAGATAGCCGATCGCAACCCCTGCGGCCATTCCTGGCAACATAACCATCAGAACATGCCTGTCCCAATGATGGCGGAACGACCAGACACTGACGACGTCCTGCAGGATCAAATAGGCAGCATGATCGCCGCCCCCCTCACCGGATCCACGCCCAGTGCCATGATGGGCATGGCGAGCGCCCCGATCCCGGCAAATCCGCCCTTGGCGAGACCAGTGAGGATCACGGCGGTGATGGCGCAGGCATAATAGAAATAGTCCGGATTCATGGAGCCCGCCTAAAGCAAAGCATCCCATCCGGGGAGCAAATTTTGTTGTCGAACAATCAGCTCTGGGCGCGATATCCGATCAGGACGCCGAAGGTGAAGGTCGCAAGGAGCGTCAGTTGAACCCGGCCATGAGGATCATCATAGCCCATGATCTGCTGACCAAAGGCGAAAAGCCCCACGAACATCGCCAAAGCAAGACCGGCCATGCGAAAATCCTTCCCTCCGCTGGCCACCATAGGGGCACTGCGCTAACAAAAGCATAATGCCAGGGTTAAGGCCGCGCAGCACCTGGGCGTTACCAAGAGGCTGATGTCTCAGCATCACTGCATCCTGGTATAATGCCTTGCCTGCGGAGCGCTCCGCGACTAGAGGGCTGGACGATTCAAACGATCGCCAGCCCTCCGGTTTTCGCGGCTTGCGCATTCTGCAAGCATGATGCCCTGGGGGCGCGAAAGACTGTCTTATGGAGTCCCACGCTCATGAAAGCCCGCATCTTCGTCACCCTCAAGGGCGGTGTCCTCGACCCGCAGGGCAAGGCGATTCATCACGCGCTCGAAGGCCTGGGCTTCGCTGGCGTCAATGATGCGCGCGCGGGAAAGCTCATTGAACTGGATCTGGCCGACGGCACCAGCGACGAGGATATTGACGCCATGTGCCGCAAGCTGCTGGCGAACACGGTGATCGAAAACTACCGCATCGAAAAGGTGGCCTGAGCCATGAAGAGCGCCGTCATCGTCTTTCCCGGCAGCAATTGCGACCGCGACCTCGCCGTGGCGTTCGAGAAAGCGACCGGCGCGAAGCCTGCCATGATCTGGCATCGCGATACGGAACTGCCCGATGATATCGACCTGATCGGCGTTCCGGGCGGTTTTTCCTACGGCGACTATCTGCGTTCGGGGGCGATGGCGGCCCGCTCGCCGGTGATGCAGGCGGTGGCGAAGGCGGCGGATCGGGGCGCCTATGTGCTCGGCATCTGCAACGGCTTCCAGGTATTGACGGAAAGCGGGCTGCTGCCCGGTGCGCTGCTGCGCAATGCGGGCGGGCATTTCGTCTGCCGCGACGTGGCGCTTACGGTTGATAATGCGCAAAGCGCTTTCACCAGCCGTTATGGGGCGGGGGAAGCGATCAACTTCCCGGTGGCGCATCATGACGGCAATTATTTCGCCGACGCGGAAACGCTGGACCGGCTGGAAGGCGAAGGCCGCGTGGCGCTGCGCTACGCGGAGAACGTCAACGGATCGGCGCGGAACATTGCGGGCATACTGAACGAAGGTGGCAATGTGCTGGGCATGATGCCGCACCCCGAGCGCGTGATCGAGACCGCCCATGGTTCGACCGACGGCCGCCGGCTGTTCGAAGGATTGGTGGAAGGGCTGCTTACCCAAGCCTGAGTCCGACGGATATCGCGTTCGACAACTCGACCGGGTCTGGCAAGCAGGGACGGCCTTGTCCCCGTCATTCGCACGATCATTGTTAGCGCACTAAGCAAATTTGCCGTCTTAGTCGCGCCGCGCTACTTGGCTCACCCGCCACGATGATAGTCATATTCAAAGGCGCGGCCTTCCTGTTTGGTGAGGATCGCGCCAATGATCGCCCCGCCCGCCCGGCGCAACCGATCGACGGCGACGCGCAGGCCGCCATGATGATTGCGTCCCCATTCGACGACCAGCAGCGTCACCTGCGCCTTGCTCGCCAGCAGGCAGGCGTCGGACAGGCCCAGAACGGGCGGCGCATCGATCAGCACGGTGTCGTACCGCCCCCGGACGGTTGCCAGCAGGGAGTCCATCGCGGGCGTCACCAGTAATTCGGCGGGATTGGGCGGGATCGCGCCGCAGGGCAGCAGGGCTACCCCCGGCAAGCCGCTGTCCACGACAACCTCCTCCATCTTCGCCTGGCCCGTCATCAGTTCGCTGATCCCCGCGCCGGCGAGATGCCGAACAGGCTGTGCTGCTTGGGCCGACGCATGTCGGCATCAATCACCAGCACGCGCTTGTCCAGCTTCGCCAACGCCTTGGCCAAGGCATATAGGGTAGAGGACTTCCCCTCCCCCTCCTGCGCGCTGGTGACCAGGATGGAACGCGGCAGCCCCGCTGCAGACCCCAGAAGCAGGGAGGAAGCCATCGGCGCGAAAATCTCCGCCGCCGGCTTCTCGCCCGCCGGGACCGCGCCGAGCAAAGGCAGGTTCACCCGCTCCGCCAGCGTGTCGGCAGACGTAACGGCGTCATCAAAAATATGCCGCCCGACCACCGCTATCAGACCCAGGATCAGCCCGCCCAGAGAAGCGAACAGCATGGTGATGCCGATATTGGGCGAGGATGGCCGGGAGGGCACGGCCGCCCGGTCCAGCGGCTGGATGCGCCCCGCCTGGAACCCGGCCTGCGATGCCATGTCGCGATAGCGCTGGAGCAGGCTGTCGTGCAGCAGACGATAGGTATCGACCTGCCGTTCCAATATGCTCATCTGCACGCCCCGCCCGCGTTCCGCTGTGGCCTGCCGCTCGACCTTGGCGATTTCGGACTGGATCTGCTTTTCACCATGGACGGCGACGTCATATTGTTCCTTGAGCGACGCGCGGATCGTGCCCGCCATTGCTTCGGCCTGATCATCCAGTGCAGCGAGCCGGGCGCGCGCCTCGCGCATCTCAGGATGGGCGTCCTTGCGGAATTGCCGTTCCTGCACGACCTGAGCCCGCGCCTGCGCCCGTTCCGTCATGATCTGCTGCATCGCGCCATTGTTCAGCACTTCGGGCAGGGTCTCGACACTCGACATGCGGGCGCTTTCCCAGCGCTTTTGCGCGGCGATCCGATCCGCTGTCGCCTGCGCGCGGAAGGCGTTGAGCTGGGCGAGCCGCGTTGCCGTAGTGCCATCGGGCGCGGGATCAGCGCCACCATCGCCATTCGATTCGGGCGGCATCATGGCTCCGGCATTGGCGGCATAGACCGCGAGGTCGCGCTCCGCGCGTTCCAGATCCTTGCGCGCGCCGTCCAATTCCCCCAACAGGAACCGTCGGGCCTGAACCCCGGATTCGAAGCCCCGCTTCAAGTCCGCTCGGATCAGGCTGTCGGCATAGCTGTTGGCGACCCGCGCCGACAGCACGGGATCAGCGCTTGTGAAGCTGATGCGGATGACCCGCGACTTGCCGGGCAACTCAACGTGCAGATTGTCGCGTAGCAGGCTGACGACGGTTTCGGTTTCGACCTGCCGCTGGCTGAGCGAGCCAGTCCCCTGTTCCGGCCGCCGGACATTCATGCCCTCGAAGAAGGTGCGACTGCCGATCAAGGCCAGTTCGCGCGCCACGTCTTCAGCCAGAGCGCGGCTGCGCAGCACTTCCAGTTCGGTCTGCATCAGCGCTTCATTGTCGGACGGCGCCGTCTGCCGCTGCGCTGCGGCAGCTCCCGCGGCACCCGCCGGGACATCCTCTACCTCCACGGAAGCGGTGGCGCTATAATCAGGCGTGGACAGCAGGATGAAGACCACGCCAGCCAGCACGCAAAGCGCCATGGTGACGAACAGGATGATGCGATGCCGCCGTACCGCCGTCCACGCCGCGCCGGCCGTTGTCGCGAAACGCGCGGCGCGACCCTCCATGGAGGAAGACGCGCCGCTGTCGTCGATCAGCAGTCCCGATCGCGCCATCAGAGCCCTCCATCCAGCGCGACGAACCCTGCACCAACGGCAGGAAGCGCCAGCAGCGCGCCACCCAGGATCGCCTTCGCGCGCGACAGGCCGACGATGATGGTGTCGCCCGGCAGGATTTCGGGATCGGGCGCCTCTCCCTTGCGAATCGCGCCGAGGTCGAACATCGCGGCCTTGCGCTCTCCCTCCGCTTGCCGGACTACGACGATCTGCCCCATGCTGGCAAGGCGGGTCGGGCCCCTGGCCATCGCGATGGCCTGCAGGAGTCCGACGCGACCGTCCACCGGGAACAGGCCCGGCTCGCGAACCTCTCCATCCACGGTGATGCGGCGGCCCACCGCCTTCTTGATGAACACCGTCACCTGTGGCGAGACGAGATAGCGCTCACCGAGGCGCCCGGCGATGACATCGGATGCTTCACTGGCGGAGAGGCCAGCCACGGAAACGTCGCCGACCAGTGGCATGCGCACCATGCCTGCGGCTGTCACCTGGGCGTCCTCAAGGGACAGGCCCGGTTCGTGATAAACCTGTATGCGCAGGACATCGTCGGGCGAGATGCGATAATCCATCCCCACGGCAGGAGCGGGCGGGATGACGGCATAAGCCGCCTCGCCCTTCGGCGCGTCCTCCACGGTCGAGCAGGCGCTGAGCAAGAGGCAGGCCGTGACCATGATCCTCGCTCGGCTCTTGCTGTCGGTCGGCCACCTCATGCCGCTAAAGTCCCCCGCAATTCAGTGGGCACGCGCAAAGCCTGCCATTGCGGGCGGGGTTAACGACGCGACGGGGACATGGCAACCATTCGCCGGGCGAACGCGGCGCCGATGCGCCGGATCAGATGGCGATCCGGGCCTGTTCCGGGACGGCCTGACCCGAGGTCGGCCGTCGGGGCTGATCCGGCCAGACGCCGCGGGTGTCGTAGACCGCCTTGTCGGCGCGTTCGTCCACCGGAACCGATTTGAACATGTCATGATCGACAAGAATGACGAAAACGCCGCATTGTTCCAGAGCCGTATCGAGATCGGTCAGTTCGGCGCCGGTTCCGGCAAATTCCATCGGCAGGTCATGGGCATAGGGTTCGACCAGCCTGATGCGGCGGCCATAGCGCTTGGCGAGGCGCGCCGCGACCTTCACGGCCGGGCTCTCGCGGAAATCGTCGATATTGGGCTTGAAGGCGAGACCAAGGCAGGCGACCGCTTCGCCCGGAAATTCGTCGATCAGGTCGGACGCCTTTGCCACGACATAGTCGGTCTTGCCGTCATTGACTTCGCGAGCCGTGCGGATGAGGCGGCTGTTTTCCGGATCGCCATGGACGATGAACCAGGGGTCGACAGCGATGCAATGCCCCCCGACGCCAGGCCCGGGCTGAAGGATGTTGACGCGCGGGTGACGGTTGGCGAGGCGGATGACCTCCCACACGTCGATGTCCATCCGCTCCGCGATGACGGACAGTTCGTTGGCAAAGGCGATATTGACGTCACGGAAGCTGTTCTCGACCAGCTTCACCATTTCAGCCGCGCGGGCGGACGTGGTGATGCAGGCACCGCGAACGAACTGGCGGTAGAAACCCAGCGCCTTGCGGGCACAGCGCGGCGTGATGCCGCCGATGCAGCGGTCATTGTCGATCAGTTCGACCAGGATGCGTCCGGGAAGGACGCGCTCCGGACAATAGGCGACGGCGATGTCGCCCGCGACGCCAGGCTCCGGCATTTTGAGATCGGGGCGAAGTTGCGCGAAAAGGTCGCGCATGGCTTCGGTAGTGCCGACGGGGGAGGTGGATTCGAGGATGACGGTGTCCCCAGCCTTCAGAACCTGCGCGACCGTACGAGCGGCCTTGAGGACATGGCTGATGTCAGGGGCGCGATCTTCAGCCACGGGAGTGGGCACGGCGATGATGAAGACGTCGCTGGCTTCCACTTCCAGGCTGGCGCGGAGATTGCCGCGCGACACGACACCCTGGACCAGGCCATCCAGGTCGACTTCCTCTATATGGAC
>JGI24739J22299_10000489_pt1 | contig 13968 bp, 12 predicted proteins | sample KBSCornC5_FD_22299 | JGI IMG/M metagenome (IMG submission 22299)
GCCGCGACCGGCGAGGTGATCTCGGCCGAGGAACTGGGCGGCGCAGACACCCATGGCCGCCGCTCGGGCGTGGTCGATCATATCGCCGAGAATGACGAGCATGCGCTTTTGCTGGTGCGCGACATCGTCGCGACGCTGAACCGGCCGAAGACCGTCGATATCGACGTCCAGACACCGCGCCCGCCGAAGCTCGACCCTGGCGATCTTTACGGCATCGTACCGACCGACCTACGCGCACCCTATGATGTGCGTGAAGTGATCGGGCGCATCGTGGATGGCTCGGAACTGCATGAATTCAAAGCCAATTACGGCACGACGCTGGTCTGCGGCTTTGCGCGCATCTGGGGCATTCCGGTGGCGATCCTCGCCAATAACGGCGTGCTTTTTTCGGAAAGCGCCGTCAAAGGCGCACACTTCATCGAGCTGGCGTGCCAGCGGCGTATCCCCCTGCTGTTCCTGCAGAATATCTCGGGCTTCATGGTCGGCGGCAAATATGAGGCCGAGGGCATCGCCAAACATGGCGCCAAGCTGGTGACAGCCGTCGCCACCGCGCAGGTCCCCAAGATCACCGTGCTGATTGGCGGCAGCTTCGGCGCGGGCAATTACGGCATGTGCGGCCGCGCCTATTCGCCGCGCTTCCTGTTCACCTGGCCCAACAGCCGCATCTCGGTGATGGGCGGCGAGCAGGCGGCCTCGGTGCTCGCCACCGTCCACCGCGACGCCGACAAATGGACGCCCGAAGAGGCCGAAGCCTTCAAGGCCCCGGTCCGCCAGAAATATGAGGATGAAGGCAATCCCTATTACGCCACCGCGCGGCTCTGGGATGACGGCATCATCGATCCGGCGCAGACCCGCGATGTCCTCGGCCTCGCCTTCTCCGCCACGCTGAATGCGCCGATCCCGGATCGGGCGCAGTTCGGCATCTTCAGGATGTAAGCGATGATCGAAAGCCTCCTCATCGCAAATCGTGGCGAGATCGCACGCCGTATCATCCGTACCGCGCGCCGGCTTGGCGTGCGGACGATCGCAGTCCATTCCGATGCCGACAAGGACATGCCCTTCGTTCGCGAGGCTGACGAAGCGGTTGCGATCGGCCCAGCACCGGCACGCGAAAGCTATCTGGTGCAGGAGACGATCCTTGCTGCCGCCAAGGCGACCGGCGCTGCGGCGATCCATCCCGGCTATGGCTTCCTTTCAGAGAATGCGGAGTTTGCGGAAGCGGTGCAGGCGGCCGGGATCATCTGGGTCGGNGCTCCGCCCGCCTCCATCCGCGCCATGGGCCTCAAGGATGCCGCCAAGACGCTGATGCAGGCGGCGGGCGTGCCGGTGACGCCGGGCTATATGGGTGAGGATCAGGCGCCGGAGCGGCTTCAGAAGGAGGCCGATGCGATCGGCTATCCCGTGCTGATCAAGGCCGTCGCAGGCGGCGGCGGCAAGGGCATGCGCAAGGTGGACGCCGCGCAGCAATTTCAGGATGCGCTCGAATCCTGCAAACGCGAGGCGGCTTCGTCGTTCGGTGATGATCGCGTGCTGATCGAGAAATATATCCTCTCGCCGCGCCACATCGAGGTGCAGGTGTTCGGCGACACGCAGGGCGACGTGGTCCACCTGTTCGAGCGCGATTGCTCGCTCCAGCGCCGCCACCAGAAGGTGATCGAGGAGGCCCCTGCCCCCGGCATGGATCCTGCAACGCGCGAGGCGATCTGCGCGGCCGCGGTGAAGGCGGCCAAGGCAGTTGATTATGTCGGCGCGGGCACGATCGAGTTCATCGCCGATGCCTCCGAAGGGCTGCGCGCCGANCGCATCTGGTTCATGGAGATGAACACACGGCTTCAGGTCGAGCATCCCGTGACCGAGGCGATCACCCGCCAGGATCTGGTCGAGTGGCAGCTGCGGGTCGCATCCGGCGAGCCGTTGCCGAAGCGACAGGAGGAATTGCGCATCGACGGCTGGGCAATGGAGGCCCGGCTCTATGCCGAAAATCCGGTGACCGGCTTCCTGCCTTCGACCGGCCCCCTCGCCCACCTCCGCCTGCCAGACGACATCCGGGTAGATTCAGGCGTGGAACAGGGCGCCGAGGTCACGCCCTTCTACGATCCGATGATCGCCAAGCTGATCGTGCACGCATCCACGCGACGGGCGGCGGCAAAGAGGCTTGCCGGCGCATGTGGCGAGGTTGAGGTCTGGCCGGTTCGCACCAATGCCGCTTTCCTGGCGCGAACGGCGGACGACCCCGCATTCGTCGCGGGCGATGTCGATACTGGCTTCATAGAGCGTCATGGCGAGCGGCTCATTCCTTCGGCGGAACCGGGCGGGGCCGTGTTGCAGGCGGCTGCAAGTGCCCTGCTCCCCGCCGATGCCACTGATCCGTGGACGGCCCTCACGGGCTTCCGTACGAACGCACCGGCAGAGCGTCGGGTGGAGGTCGAAGTCGCCGATACCGCCCATGTGGTTACGATTACGGGCACACCCGCAGCACGCGTCGCGCGGGTCGCGGGAGAGGATGTGCTGTTCCTCGCCGGGGAAGCATGGCCATTCGGCAAGCCCCGCGCGGATCACGCCAGCGGCGGACATGGCGTCGGCGACGGCGCAATCCTCTCGCCGATGCCGGGGCGGATCGTGAGCGTTGATGTGAGCGAGGGGGCGAAGGTCGCCAAGGGACAGAAGCTGCTTGTGCTCGAAGCCATGAAGATGGAGCAGGCGCTGACCGCGCCGTTCAACGGGGTGGTCAGTGCACTCACTGCCGTAGCCGGCGCACAGGTTGCCGAGGGCATCACCCTCGCACGGATCGAGAAGGAGGAAGGCTGATGGCGGGGCGCTGGTTCGAGGACTGGACAGTCGGTGATCGCATCGAACATGAGATCCGTCGCACCGTTACCGAGACCGACAATCTTTTCTTCTCGGCGATGACCTATAATCCCCAGCCGCTTCACATCGATCTCGAAGCAGCCAAGGCCAGCGAGTTCGGCCAGATCCTCGTCAACGGCACCTTCACCTTCGCGCTGATGGTCGGCGTGTCGGTCAGTGACACCACGCTCGGCACGCTCATCGCCAATCTCGGCTACGACAAGCTGGTGATGCCGAGTCCGGTGTTCATCGGGGACACGCTGCGCACCGAGAGCGAGGTGGTGGAGCTCAAGGAATCCCGCTCGCGCCCGAATGCCGGGATCGTCACCTTTCGCCATCAGTCGCTCAATCAGCGCGATCAGCTGGTGTGCGAATGCCTTCGCATGTCGCTCGTCAAGCGCAAACCCAGCCCCTGATATTATGCCAAAATGGTACCTGATCTGATCATATCAGGTACAATGTGCGTGAGGATTTGCCACATGTCGGATTCAGTCCATTTTTCCTGGGAAGATGCCTTCGAATTGGAGGGTCAGCTCAGCGATGACGAACGGATGATGCGCGATACGGCCCGTGCCTATGCGCAGGACAAGCTGCAGCCGCGCGTCGTCGATGCCTTTGCCAACGAGCAGACCGATCCCGCGATATTCCGCGAGATGGGCGCGCTGGGCCTGCTCGGCGCGACCGTGCCGGAAACTTATGGCGGCGTCGGCGCCAGCTATGTCGCTTACGGCCTGATCGCGCGCGAGATCGAGCGGGTCGATTCCGGCTATCGTTCGATGATGTCGGTACAGTCCAGCCTCGTCATCTATCCGATCGTCGCCTACGGATCGGAGGAGCAGAAGCGCAAATATCTGCCGGGGCTGCTGAGCGGCGAAGCGATCGGCTGCTTCGGCCTGACCGAGCCTGACGCGGGATCCGATCCCGGCGGCATGCGCACCCGCGCCGTGAAGACCGCAAACGGCTATCGCCTGTCGGGCAACAAGACATGGATCTCCAACGCACCCATCGCCGACGTCTTCGTCATCTGGGCGAAATCCGAAGCGCATGGCGGCGCCATTCGCGGCTTCGTGCTCGAAAAGGGCATGCCGGGCCTGACGGCGCCCAAGATCGAGGGCAAGCTTTCACTGCGCGCATCGATCACTGGCATGATCAATCTCGATGAGGTGGAAGTGGGCGAAGACGCCCTACTCCCGAACGTCCAGGGGCTCAAGGGTCCGTTCGGCTGCCTCAATCGCGCGCGTTACGGCATCTCATGGGGATCGCTGGGCGCCGCCGAGGCCTGTTTCACCGCTGCCCGCAACTATGGGCTCGAGCGCAAGCAGTTCGGACGGCCTCTAGCCGCAACCCAGCTTTACCAGAAGAAGCTGGCCGACATGATGACCGACATATCGCTCGGCCTGCAAGCCAGCCTGCAGGTCGGCCGGCTGATGGACGCGGGACGGATGGCGCCCGAGATGATCTCGATCGTCAAGCGCAACAATGTCGGCAAGGCGCTCGACATCGCCCGCGCTGCGCGGGACATGCACGGCGGCAACGGGATTTCCCAGGAGTTTCCCGTGATGCGCCACATGATAAACCTGGAGACGGTGAACACCTATGAAGGCGCGCACGACGTCCATGCGCTGATCCTGGGCCGCGCGATCACGGGCATCGCGGCCTTCTGATGAGCGCGCCGCTTGAAGGCATCAAGGTCGAAAGCCCCGCCGGAGACGATACGCGCCAGTTGGAGCCTTCGTTCGAAAATGCGTGACGATAATCAGGGAATGGTGGGCCCGGAGGGAGGGCCCATATACGCCCAAAAATGACAGATTTTCGTCGTTTCGTCATCGGCGGCCGAGTTGGTCTAGTACCACTTTCAGTACCAGAATGCACGCTATTGACTGCGCCAATCCACGGGGGACTGCGATCGACGATATTGCTCTCGGTCGCGGATGGTCCCATTTGCGATCACCCATCTCATATCGTCGATGCGAAGCTGTCGAGATGACGCTTGTCAGCGTCCGCGCGGCCCGGGCGGAACTGCTTCTGCGATCTTTGGAAACAACCGCTTACGCCGCTTGCAGCGAGGCGCAGCGGGGCGCCTTCCGAGCCCAGGCGGGCCAAGTCTATCTCCCGCCGACCTTCGATGCTGCGGTAACGCGCGACGATGGTCGGGTCGCTATCTATGATATCGGCCCGCGCGAGCAGGTGCAGGAGGTCTCCACGGTCGCCCGCTCCGCCAACAGCTTGTCGCTGGCCCTCTCTGTCGCGGCATCGACACCGAGTTCGGGTATCGGCGCAAATGCGGCAGCAGCCTATTCTCGTCAGGCCATGGGCAGGGCGGCGACACTGGAGCGGCTCCCGGCGGTGGTTGGCTATTCCGTCCTCGCGCAGAAGACGTTCGGCTGGGTGATTGGCCCCAGAGCCACACTCGATCCTAAGGGCAAGATCATCCTCGACCAGAGCCTTCGCTCCTACGATCTCACCGTCGATCTCTCCGTACCAAGTTGGTGGCCTTTCTTCTGCATCAAGAGTGTGACGGGCTGGGCGCCAAAAGCCCGGGCGATTGCGGACGGCATAGTTACGATCGAGCCCGGGAGTAGCGATAATTCTGCAGTCTCGCGCTGCTCGGAAGTCAGGTCCATGACCGACCAACGCAAGAAGATGGCCCAATTTGTAAAGGCCGCGACAGTGAGCTTGTCCCCGAATGATTCCGATTATGGACAGCTTAGCGCCTATCTCGCGCGACGCGGCACCGAACCGCGACGCCTGGTTTCGATCGAGCATGCCGATCTTCCTGGGCAGAGCGTCAGTGCGTGTCGTGCGACCTCGCTCATCGTTCGCGGCGAGAGTCTTTGGCGCACCACAGAGGTCCTGATCAACGGGTTCAAGATCGATGCGGGCTCGCTCGCCATCGCGCCGGATATGTCTGGTGTGATCATCGACGTACCGGCCCTCGACGACAAGGTCGGGGACATCAGGACTGCGAAGATCCAGTGCGCCTGCTCACCCCATATGGCGTCGCGCGCGCGAATGTGGACTTCGAGCCAAAGCCTGCGGACAGTTGCGAGAAGCCCGAGAAGAAAAAGGACGAAGAGGATGGTCCGACCGTCTCCTCCTTCACGCCGACATCGTTCAGCGCGCCTGGCCTCACCGTCTTTGAGTTCAAGGGTGAGAAGCTCGATCAGATCACCGCGGTGACCTTGAACACGCAGCCGGGCAAGGTCGAGCCGATCAAGGGTGGGAAGACATTGAAGGCAACTTTCACACGCGATCTGACCGAATCCCTGCCCGTGTCGCGAACCGTCCCGCTGGTCCTGTCGAAAGGCGATACGGCGGTCGTTACGAAGACCGTTGAGGTTACAGCCAATAATGGAGGGAACTGATGCGCCATGGTGTGGTGAGGATCGCCGGCGGCTTTTCATTCATCGAAGAGCCGGGCGTCGATGAACCGGCGGAGTTCGATATCACCCAGCATCCCGGCATCGTCAAAGGCTCGCGTGTGACCTTTGACCGGGATCCGACCAATTTTAAGATCGCGATCAACGTTGCTCTTGAGTCGAATTTCGTGGTTGCCGATCTGGCCGCGAGCGTCGCTGCTAAGCATGGTCTCAGCCTGACCAAAACGACCGAAATTCTTGGCACGGTTCTCGATGAGATCGGAGACGCCTCAGCCAGCGGCCGGCCCGTCTCGGTGCGCGGTCTTGGGAGTTTCAAGGTCAAACACCGCCGCGGCCGCCAAGGCCGTAACCCGTCCAGTGGTGAACCAATGACGATTCCGCCTGGCAAGAAGCTGACTTTCACGCCCGCCAAGAGCGTCAGGGACAGGCTTAAGCCCTAGCCGACGAGAATTGCCGCTCACACGGCTAGCGTGTAGGCTGGTTTCAAGAATGCCTATGACTGCATGAAAGCGTTCAGCGAAACTGACTTTACAGAGGATCTCGCGAAGTTCGACGTGCCGACGCTGATCGTTCACGGCGACGACGATCGTCCCGATCGCCAGTTCCGCCTACAAGTGCGCGAGGCTCGTCAAAGGCGCACAGACGATCTTCTATTCCGGGCTGGCCTACGGTTTCGCCGCAACACGCGCGGCCGGTCAATACCGACCTCCTTGTGTTCCTGCGCAGTTGAAATGAGGCGTCTCGCGGCAAATTAAGCGCCGCCGGAATCCGCCTGAACCAACGGCCGCTTTCGGGCATCGCTATACGGCGTTGAATGACCGGAATGTCGGCGCTTGCAGACTTCGTTGACTGGAAAACGGCAAAGGGTTCGTGAAACGCTTAGGCATTCCCAAGCTTGTCTGCATAGATGAGCCGTCCCGGACCCAGCCGATTGAGCACCATCGAAAGATCGTCATCGGAAAAAGCGAAGCATCCTTCGCTACGGCCAAGCTTGCCATGATCCCGGATCATCTGTGGACCGACATACCAGGCCGCGTGGATCACGATGGCGCGGGGTTCGGCATTGCTGTTTTGGGGATCGAGCCCAAGGAGGCGACGGGAACGGCCATGTTTGCCTTCATAGATATCCTGGGTGAGATATGCTCCCTGCGAGGACGCCGCCGAGCCGGGCTCATTCGAGAATTTTTCTAGCCAACCGCTGTGATCAGGATCCGAACCACGGCCATGCGCAACAAGCAAAGCACGGGCGCGGCCGCTGGCCAGGTCGAGAATATGGAAGCGCGGCAGACGGGAAGCGACGGAAAAATCGGCTATGCCGATGTAGTCGTGAGATGCGAGTCTGTCTTTATGGCTCTGATAGGACTGGATTGCCGCACGCAAAAGCGCGGGTTTGATCGCGCCTGCACCGTTCGCGACCGGTGCGGCAAAAGCTGATCTGGGCGCCACACCCGCTGCCGCGCCCACTACCATCAAATCACGTCTGGAAAGCATTTTCGCTCAAATACTGTTCAATGCTGGCTAAAGATAGTCGCAGAACGCGACATTCCAAGCCCGGCCGCTCCAAGAAGCGTCTATTAGGAATTCGGCCCAGTCAGCAGCGGATAAGGATTAACCGGCTGGCCCTGATACCATTTTTCGTCGGCGCGCACCTTATGCACCGCAAAATGCAGATGAGGTGCCGAGGGATCGGCATTACCCGTCGAGCCGACCGTGCCCAGCAGATCTCCGGGCGCAACAAGCTGATGCTCCGACAGGTCGGCGCGATAGCTGTCGAGATGCGCATAGTAGTAAATCCGCAGTCGGTCCGGTGAACGGATATAGATCGTCTTTCCCCCCGGCTTGCTCAGGAAAAGCCTCTCGACCGTGCCAGCCGCGGCCGCCACGACCGGCGTACCGCGCGGGGCCATGATGTCGATGGCGTCATGCGGCCTGTTCTGTGCTCTCGCTTGCGTGAATGTATCGATGAGATCCTCGCGCCGTACGTTCTCGACGGGAACAACAAGAGCGTTACCTGAAAGAACCGACGCGCTGGCCCCAGCAGCACGGGACGCCTTGGTAGCAGGCGGATCTGGTACGAACCGGACGCAATTATGGACGAACAGCGCCAACACAATGACGACAGCCCCCAGCCAAAGCCATGTCCGGGGCCTGATGGCCGTTACTCCTGAAAAATTGCCAGAATGCCGGGCTTCACCATCTGGGCCAACCGTGCAGCATCCCAATTGGTCAATCTTATGCATCCGTGGCTTTCCGCGCGCCCTATGGTGCTCGGTTCGCTCGTGCCATGGATGCCGTAGTGCGGCTTCGAAATGTCGATCCAGACCACGCCGACGGGACCATTGGGTCCGGGCTTGAGCGTGACAGCCCGATCATTGGTGTCGGCATCCCAGAACAGATCCGGATTGTAGTGAAAATCGGGATTGCGGCTGACGCCCTGAATTTTCCATGTGCCAATCGGCAGCGGATCATGCTCGCTTCCCATGGTTGCCGGGAACTGGGCAATGAGCTTGTCATCGCCCGAGAAGGCGCGGAGAACCTCGTCAGATTTATCCACGACAACCTTGGCGATTGCCGGCTGCGTTGGCGCGACACCGAGCCGGGCCAATGTCTCGTTCCAGCCGCGCTCGTCCTTCCCGAACTGCACTTCATCTACGTTGGGAATATTGGGAACGCGAATAACCGCTCCCGATCCAATCTTCGTCCCGGGCGGATTCAGACTGGCCAACGCCTGCGGTGTCGTATGGAAACGCTCCGCAAGTGCTTCGATAAGATTCCGATACTGGAGCTGCGAGAGCTTCGCTTGTTCTGATGGGTCCGTCGGAATATCGGGGGTAAACGGCCCACGTGCAAAATCCGCGGGAATCCGAACGCGTCGCGTGGCCGTATCAGGCGATTGTCTCTTCAAGGCCACGTTTGTAGCCTCGTCGAGCCGACCAGTGACAGGCAGGTTATTTGCTTTCTGGAAACCTTCGACAGCGGCTGAGTAATTCTTGCCCTCTTTCCCATCGATGATGCCTGAGGAAAAGCTCAGGCGATCCAACGCCACCTGAGCCGTGAAAACAGGATCGGCATGGAAGGGAGGTTTGGCCTTTTCGGCTACGGTTACAAAGCCCTTCTCCTGATGCACCGCCACCGCTAGATTCGGAGTCGCAGTATTGGCTTGGGCGGAATTATTCTCATCGTTGATCGTGACCTTGCAGCCAACCAGCGCAAAGGCGCTCAATAGCAACCAACAATTCTTCAAGGCAGCATCCTCATTCTGATGTTTCGCCGTGACAACGAGCTGAGAGCTTAACGGTTCATCAGGCGGTTGGCGCAGTTGAGGGACGCCGCGAATGTCCGCTATCGGGATGGCACTCGTGTGCGTGAAAGACCGCTGTGTCGGCGGATGCTGACCTGGCGTCGGTATCTTCCGGAACCGGCAGCTCCCGACCCAGACCCAGTCGGTCAGATCAGCCAACGCGATCGTCTGCATTTATCTCGACATGTCGTTCGTCGACTGACACGTGATTGGCGAGAGAATCCCATGAGTGCGACGGAAATGTTCTGACCTTAGTCTACCCGACGTCCCGTGCCGTTGGTGCTGGGGCAACTCGCATCGCTAGTCGAGCCGCACGAGGAGAACGTCCCGTCCGGGCTTTGAATACGCGTCGGAAATCGCTGACGTTGCAGAACTGAGCGCGAAAAGCGATTTCCTTGATGCTGAGGCCGGATTCCGAAAGTAGCCGATCCGCTATCTCGATGCGGCACATGGTGCGGATTGCCATCAGGGACGTGCCTTCCGACGCCAAGCGGCGTCGGAACGTTCCAAGGCTCAAGCCAAAAATCATGGCCATTTGTTTCATGTTAGGTGGCTTTTCGCTACGCGAAAGCGCCGCGGCGGTTATTGCGCGGACTCGTTCTGCAACTGGCTGACTTTCATATTCGGGAGGGAGAAAATCAAAAGGATATAAGCTAAACAGACATTCTAGGTCTCGATAATTTCTGAGGATGGGTCTCGAAAGATATTTGCGGTCGAACATAAACGCGCTTGTTTTGTGGTCGAACGCCAGATACGCTTGGAAAAACTCTTTATAAATGTTGAAATTTTCATCTTGCGGAAATGCTAGCATTATCTTCCTGATCGGAATTTGCTTTTGAATAAGCCAGCCAAAAAGTCGCTGAAAAGCCAAGAGGCCGAAAATCTCTAATAGCAAGTCCGCCCACTGGCGGCCGCGCACTCCGATATCCAGCCAAATAGTCGCATGATCCTCTTCCAGGACCACCCGGAGATCTTTTCGCTTATCGGTGAGTTTTAGCAATTGTCTTGCTGCTTCTATTGCCGTGGCCAAATCGGGACAGGCGAGCATCGCCAGGCACATCAGCCGAAAATCGCCGACCGGCATGGAAGTGAGGGCGTCGCGTCGGCATGCATGCGCCTGGAAGGCGAGGACCGCCTCACGAGCGAAATGCGCGAATGAGTCGCGCGTAAGCTCGCCCTGCTCATCCTGGCGCAGGAGCTGATCCCGCGACGAGCATCCAGCAGCCGCGACCAGCGCCTCCACATCTCCATCGATCGCTTCCATTGCCTGAATCATGACAGCGGCCAAGCCTTTGGAGACGGTGGACCGCTTCGTCCGCGCGCGTGGATCGACGATCACCCTTCACCCTCCATCCCTGAACATTTCTGGACTCCTTTACGGACATAAATAGGCTCTCCGTGCCACGCCCTCCAGCCATAATGTTAGCCCATTGGGTGCGCGCTAGATGCGCTTGCGGGGAAGAGGAAAGCCATGAGGTCAAAAGTGCCTCACGCGCCGGATCGAATTCGAAGCCGGCTGATCTTCGAAGCGGGACAGAGGCGCGCACCTCGCCTGCCATCCGGCCGTCAAAGTCAACAGCGTTCGGCATATCGATCAAACAGCACGAGGCAGTCTTCATGCGCGGAGATCGATTTGGAGCATCTGCTGCTCGAACTTGCCCCCGCCTACTGGACGATTGAGGAGAAATTATGAGCAGTCGAACTGAGCATTGGGATAGCGAATGCGACGTAGCCGTCCTGGGCTGCGGCGCGGCCGGCATGGCGGGAGCCATCGAGGCCCACGATGCTGGCGCGCGAGTCGCCATTTTTGATAAAATGCCTGCGGGTCGCGAAGGCGGCAACACCAGGGTATCAGGGGGCATATGCTTCGATAACGTGAATGCCGAGCGTGCGGCCGTCTATCTCCGGAACTTATGCGGCGATTTTGAACTGCCGGAGGAGGTTATTCTGGCCTGGGCAAGGGAAACCGCGGCTAATGCGGACTGGCTAACTCGGCTGGGCGCGCAGTTAAGCCATGTCCCAGGCTATCTTCCCGAATATCCTGAGCTGGAGGGAAGCGAGTGCTACGGCGGCTATCTCGGGATCAAGGGTGTCATGGGTGGCGGGCTTCTGTTCGAATTTCTGTACGAACAGGTCCGAAAGCGCGGGATACCGATTCATCTCGAGACCCCGGCGCGGGAACTTGTGCAGGACGTCGCAACGGGTGAAATTTTGGGGGTCGTCACCGAGCACCTCGGCCAGCTGGTCCGGGTGAGGGCGAAGTCCGGCGTGATCCTTGCGACGGGCGGGTTCGAGAACAATCCTGAGATGACGCGCGACTACCTCAACATTGCAAATGCCGGAATCTGGGGCTCGCCCGCCGCCACCGGAGACGGGCATCGGATGGCGCAGAAAATCGGCGCCAGCTTTTGGCACATGGGCAACATGATGACCTATGTCGGCATTAAGGTCAGTGAGTTCGAAGCCGGCTTCCCAATCAGCCTCCATGGCGCCCAGGCCTTTATATTTGTCGGCCCCGAAGGCAAGCGCTTCACCAGCGAATCCCTGCAATCGCGCCACGGACACGCTTTGGTGAATGGCCGATACGAGCTGTGGCCGACGCAGCCGATGCATGTCATCTTTGACGAGTCCGCCCGGCTAAGTGGCCCTCTGGGACCGATGTCGAGCCCGTTGGGACCAGCCGACATCCAGACGGATAATATTTCCACCTTCGCAATCGGCTGGAATCAGTTGATCGAAAACTATCGCTGGAGCGCAGACAACAGCACCGAGGTCGCGAAAGGCTGGATCAAGCGGGCCGATACGATCGACGACCTGGCGCGGGACATCGGTGTAGATCCCACCGTCCTCACGGACACGCTTCGGCGCTACAACGCAGATTGCCATGCCGGTAACGATAGCCAATATGATCGCGATCCCGCGACGCTTGTCGCGCTTGAAAGACCCCCATTTTATTATTTCAGCGGCCCCCCGCTAGTCGCTTGGAGCAACGGCGGGCCGCGTCGGAACGAACATGGCGAAGTACTCGATGCCTTCGGTGTCGTTCTGCCCGGCCTGTTCGCTGCCGGGAGCGTCAGTTCGACATATAGTTGGTGCAAAGATGGGGGTTTCCACATCGCCGACGCGCTCGCCTTCGGTCGTATCGCGGGCCGCACAGCCGCTGCGCGAAGCAAAATGACGACCTCCTGATCCGAGCAATCCGTTGCCTGACAAACATAAAGATCAAGGGGGACGCATGATGAAAGGGAAGTTCACCAGACCGGCGTTCACGGCTTGCCTCATAATCTATGCCGCGCCGGCCGTAGCTCAGAATCGGACTGATGCACAACGAACGGATCCACAAAGCAGCGGTTACACATCCGGTGTTGAGGAAATCGTCGTCACGGCACAAAGGCGGTCCGAAAGTCTACAGAAGACGCCGATCTCACTAACTGCCCTGACCAGCGACGCCTTGCAAAGCGCGGGTTACAACCGCGCGCAAGGGCTAGACCGCGCAAGAAGCCGCGTCTGAGCCGCTAGGCCGGCAAATCGCTTTGCCCCATGAGGTGCAGGTCGATCGCACGCGCGCATTGCCGGCCCTCGCGAATGGCCCATACGACCAGCGACTGGCCTCGCCGCATGTCACCGCAGGTGAAAACGCCATCCTCACTGGATGCATAGCCGCTGGTATCAGCCTTGACATTGCCGCGTGGATCGAGCGCGACGCCGGACTGCTCGATCATTCCGCTCCGGCGCGGACCGAGGAAGCCCATGGCGAGCAGCACGAGATCGGCCTTGATCTGAAATTCACTGCCGACGATCTCGCGCGGCTGGCCGTTAATCCATTCGACCCGCGCACATTCGAGCGCATGGAGTTTGCCGCCGATACCGACGAAGCGCTTGGTCATCACGGACCAGTCGCGCTCGCACCCTTCCTCCTGCGAGGACGAGGTGCGCAGCTTCATCGGCCAATCCGGCCAGGTGAGGCCCTTATTTTCCTTCTCGGGCGGCTTGGGCATGATTTCGATCTGAGTCACCGAAGCGGCGCCTTGGCGGTTCGAGGTACCGATGCAATCCGATCCGGTATCGCCGCCGCCGATCACAACGACATGCTTGCCTGTAGCGGTCAGCGAACCGCGCGGCGCGGCGCGCAGTTCGTCGTCGCCGGCATTACGCTTATTCTGCTGCGTCAGGAATTCCATCGCGTAGCGCACGCCCGGAAGCTCGGAGCCCGGAATGTCGAGCGGCCGCGGCTGTTCGGCGCCCCCCGCGAGCACCACAGCATCGAAATTCTGCCGGAGCGTGGCGACGGTCACGGCAACACCCACTTCGGTGCCGATACGAAACTCGACCCCCTCCGCCTCCATCTGCTGGGCGCGGCGGTTGATGAGGTGCTTCTCCATCTTGAAATCGGGAATGCCGTACCGGAGCAACCCGCCCACACGATCATTTTTCTCGATA
>JGI24739J22299_10000490_pt1 | contig 13968 bp, 9 predicted proteins | sample KBSCornC5_FD_22299 | JGI IMG/M metagenome (IMG submission 22299)
CGCTGCATGTTCTATCATAACTCCTTTAGGAACACCTGTTGAGCCTGAAGTATATATTACGTAAGCCAGATGCCCGTTGCCGTCTATTGGAGGCAGATCATCAAAAGGCTCATCGATGATCTGCTGCATCAGCCTGTCAACACACAAGTTAGCAATACCGGGTATCGGCGGCAGATACATTTCACAATCGCTTATCGTCAAAACCATCTTCGCCCGGGTATCGGATAATATGTATTCGATCCGTTCAGGCGGATATTCCGGATCAATCGGCACATAGGCTCCGCCTGCTTTCAAAATGGCCATTATGCTTATTATCATCTCCAGGGACCGATACATACAAACAGGCACCAGCGCCTCCCCGCACACTCCCTCCTGCCTGAGATAAGCAGCGAGCTTACTCACCCGTTCATTAAGTTCGAGATATGTAATTTGTTCATCCTGGAATGAAACCGCTATATGTCCGGGGGTTTTCTTCAACTGCTTATAAAATAAGTCTATAATGGTGTAGTGGTTATTATGTAAATACGGGGTCCTCGCTACCGTCTTTAACCATCCTTCTTTATTGCAGTCTCGCTTGTATCTGTTTTCCCACTCCTTTTTAATGACCAGTCTTTCCTCGTGTGTAGAGGAAGGAATTAATTCGTAGATAAGCACCTTTATTTTAATGGACAGCATAAATTCCTTAAAACACTCATCCTCTTCACTATGCGTCTTATCAAAATGTTTCTTTATGGATTCCCGCAGATTCCCGGCTTCACCGATATATCTCAGATTAGCGGCTTGTCCATTTACTCTTTCGCCTACAGCGTATACCGCCGGCAATCCGGGCAACATATCCAGGTTGTCTTTTCCGTCAGCATTATTATCCTTCTGGAAAAGCACAAACTTTTTAATGCCGGCCTGTTCATCCGGTACAAGGTAGTCGTGTCCCATAAATAATACGTAAAAAAGAGTGTACTAATGTTAATGATGCGGGTGAGATCATTTTTATGTGCCGGGAATAACACATCCCACTCCGATACAAGGAGGGTATAATTGTTCAAATTGATTCTTTCTGATCTTTCAGGATATAGCTATCGCTACTTTTAGAACCAGAAGTACTATAAGCATTAAAAATAAAAGGTAATTTAACTAGTTTTTCCGGCTGACAGACAGCCATTCACTTCGCAGATAAAACTAATGTTGTCAAAAGGGCTATCGGACACGTTTTTAAAAGTTGACATTAAATAACGATCGGCCAATTAAGAATTTGGGATCTTTAATCGTTCTTATACTAAGATATTTTCTTTTTTTTTACGAACCAAATTATTGAAAAGTAAATTTTAAAAACTGAGGCCGGACGCCGGGAGCATCTACACCGCTTAACCCGCTGAAACAGATAGAAAATATTAGTTGATTATTAATTATTTACAAAGATCCCGCTATATTTCCGCTCAGTTCTTTATTTTTAAGGACGGATACCATCCAGTTATCCTGACCGGATTCCATGATCAAAGAAAATATTATTTTGACCACCGTTATATGATAATCAGATCAGCCCTTCTATTTTTTTTACTTTTAGCGATGCACAATTTTGTTAGCTGTCAATCATTGAATAAAAATCAGCGGAGGCTCCTGGATAAAATGACTACCGCGGTAGAGAACAATGATTATATAAATATTCATAGCATCCTGATCTCTAAAGGCGGTAAGCTGCAGTATGAGCATTATTTTAATAACTGGACGAGAGATTCCCTGCATGATTCACGGTCTTCTTTTAAATCAGTCACCAGCCTGTTAACAGGGATAGCCATTGATAAGGGGTTCATTAAGGACATAGATCAAAACGTATACTCCTTTTTCCCGGAGTATGCGCCCTTCGGAAATGACAGTGACCTGAAAAAGAAAATAACTATCAGGGACCTTCTTGAAATGAAGTCAGGCTTTGATTGTGAAGAGTTCAACGGCAGCCGGGACTGCGAAGATGAGATGGCTGCAACCAAAGACTGGCTCAAATTTTCCCTTGATCTTCCTATGAAGCATCCTCCCGGAACTGTTTGGTCCTATACCTCCTGTAACCCGATAATTATTGCCGGGATCATCAGCCATACGGCGAAAATGTCTATCATGGATTTTGCCAAACACTACCTGTTTGATCCGATGGATATTACCAATTACAGATGGACCCTTGACTCCACTGGTCAGGCGACAGCTGCCGGCTCATTTTTTATAAGGCCCATTGATATGATGAAACTGGGAGAGCTGGTAGAACAAAATGGTATCTGGAATGAGCGGCAGATCATCCCCGCATCATGGTTGGAGGAATCGACCAGGCCACAGACACGTATACCTGATTATTCATTTGTAAAGGTGAGCAAATCCGCTACGGCCATCCCCATGCCTACGTATTATGGGTACTATTGGTATTCGGAAATGATCAAAACGAAAAACTTCCAGGAAGAGGTACTTTTCGCTTCCGGCAACGGCGGTCAGTATATAATGATCATTAAATCGCTGGACCTTGTTGTTGTTTTTACGCAAGGTAATTATGACTCACGGGAGGCAAAAAGAGCATTTGATATGCTTATAAAATACATATTACCTGCTTATAAGAGATCGTAGGCTTGGGCCAAAAACGGGTAAATGATGTTAAAGCAGTCATAGTTATCGAGAAAAACAAAAAGACCACATCAAATGCAGCGTCCAACCCGCCCCAGGCAAGTGCTATAGCCTCAGCCGGGGGTTGCGAAATATCAACTGTCTGTAGGAATAATACGACGGCAACTGTAGTTACCATACTACCTGCATTAACACCGTTATCTGCTATATTTACCCTCATTAACCACTATCCCATGAAAGACATCCTCCACAAAATGACCGGGAAGATCTCTGACGTCAAAGACACCATGATCGACAGCATGAAAAACATGCTAAACCTCGAAACGCTTGCTGATAAATTCTCCGGTTTTACAGAAGCAAGCGCCAACATGTATGCTCAATACACCAGCGACCTCATTGCGCTGTCTCCCATCATTGAAGAAATAGGCTTTAAAACATCGGAAATAGAATTCAACATCAGCATCCCTCCCTCCTTTACCTTCCACTTCCAGAAGCTCAAAGACACCACACCGGAGAAAAAACAGGAGATCCTTGATCTCCATAAAGAAAACAGGTTTTTAGCCCCGATAGTAAAAATGCTGATAACAGCAGACAGTTTTCAGGATAAAGTAGCCCTGGGTACATTTAAATTTCGCTCTGTGAAGATCAATTTAGGATTAAGCCCCGGGCTCCATCTTACATTAGTACCCAAAGCGCAAAGCAGCCCGGCCTGAAAAAAAAGAGAGGCTGTCTCAAGAAGTGAATGAAGTGAACCCAAAAGGTTAGACGGATTTTTTAATTTAAGCGGCTTGAGTTCGGTATTGAACCGGGCTCAAGCCATTTAGTTTTTGCTTGATTCTGTCATTATTGTAGTATTCTATATAATTAACAATATCCTGTTGTAAAGAGTCGATGGATTTGAACTTTTTGATATAAAACAACTCTGATTTCAGAATACCGAAAAAGTTCTCCATGACAGCGTTGTCCAAACAATTCCCTTTTCTGGACATGCTTTGCTTAATTTTCTTTTTACGTAGCAGCTCCTGATATTCTTTCATCTGGTATTGCCAGCCTTGATCGGAATGAAGTATAAGTCTGGCCTGGGAAGGTAGTCTGAACAGCGCCTTTTGAAGCATATCCATGGTCTGATAAAAGTTCGGTCGCTGCGAGATATTGTAACTCACGATTTCGCCATTATATAAGTCCATGATTGGTGAGAAATAAAGCTTTTTGCCTGCGACTGCAAACTCGGTTACGTCCGTTACCCATTTCTGATATGGCTTCCTGGCATTGAAGTTACGCTTTAGCAGATTCCGGGCTATTTTCCCTTGCTGTCCTTTGTAGGATTTGTATTTCTTTATTCTGACAAGGCTCTTGATCCCGCATTCATTCATGATCCTGGCAACCCTTTTATGATTGATCGTCATTCCATTTCCTTTTAAGGTGGTGGTTATACGGCGGTAACCGTATCTCCCCTTGTGCTGATGATAAATGGCTATAATCGCAGCTTTGACTGAGCTATGTTTATCCGGTTGACTGGATTTTTTAAGATAATAGTAAAATGTACTTCGGGCCATCCTTGCCGCCTTCAATAATAAATCCTGTGCGTGAAATTGCCTTAATTCTTGGATGGCTTTTGCCGCCTGTTTTGAGCTTTGGTGGCTTTTTCTTGCTGAATTAAGGCGCCCAACTTTTTTAGAAAAGCATTTTCCGCACGCAAATATTCGACTTCCTGCTGCAGGGTCGCAACCTTCTCAGCAGCCGGATCAGCTGTAGAAGTGCCTTCTATCTTCTTCTTGGTTTTTTTGTTCATCAGTGACTTTTTTCTGCCCCTGGTCTCCTTAAGCAAACCTGCTGCCCCCAATCGTTGATAAACCTTCAGCCAACGACCCACTGCACTATCCTGGGGAATCTTAAAAAGGACCGCCGTTCGAATTAAAGATAACTTATTTTTCATCATATAACGGACTACCCGAAGCTTAAAATCGCCGGTATAGCTTCCATTCCGTAGCTTTAGTCCCTTGGATCCATGCTGTTTGTAAAGTCTTAACCAACGTTGAACAGTATTTTCTTTACTGCCAATTTTTCTTGCTGCCGATAAACAGGATTCTCGACCAGCCGTAATTGATCGAACTGTTGATAGTTTCTGTCTGAAACTGTATTTAATTCTTTTATCCATAAAAAATGCCCCCAAAAGTGTCTAACTTTTTGGGGGCATTTCAGAAATGCCCTCTCTTTCTTTCCGTTTATTCATCTAAACTAACGTCGACAAATGGAACATTTTTTTGAATGATCTTAAGCCTCTTTGCCGGAATCCGCACAGTATAGCTAATAGTATCGGCGTCTGTTGTTCCGGTGGTAGTACTGCCTGTATCAGTCAAACCTAATTTCCCTGTTATAGTTGCCTTTGTTGCGACCTTCGCTGTGACCACTCCTATAGTTCCTCCAGCTTCACCTCCTAACTCAAGAGAACCACCGATCTCTCTCGTCACAGCCTTTTGCTTCACCTCAGATTCCGATGTCGTTTTAGCTTCCTGAATTACGACGCTTTTCGCCGTTTGCTTAATGGTAAAGGTGAGATTGGGATCGTCGCCGACTACTGTTGTTACCTGCGCAAAATGGTAGTAAAACTCCGCGTCTGCCGGGAAAGAAAGCCCGGTAATAAAGGGATTGCCCATTATCCTTAATATATTTTCAATTCCTCTATCCAATTCTACTTCAAAGCGCATTGCTGAAGTGGTAGACAAAACTTCAAACGTTTGTTCAACAATAGAACCGTATATCAACATAAAGGTTCCAACAAGCGGGTCGCCATTAATATCATCAAACAATAAGGTCAGATTGTATTTCTTCTTCCCCGTTTTGCGTCGTGGCGCTGCCGGCGTTTTGGGTATACCCTGGTCTTTTCGTACTTTATCTTCCGTCATTTCTTTGGCCTGGTCATTGTCCAATCGGCCCTTTTCTTTTTGCTCGTCTATTACATCCGCATCCTTTTTAGTCTGTTCCCTTTCATTTTCCCGGTTTTGAACATCGGCTTTCTTTGCCTCTTCGGGATCCAGGTGCTTCTTCGTAATAGCTTTCGCATCTTCATTCGAAAGACTGCCACTCTGCTGCGCATCTCTCGCCATCTGTACCATTGCTGCAGTTTTTGCAAGGTCAGCCGCTTCCTTACCAAAAGCCTGGGCTGTATCCAGGGACTTTTGGAATGCGCCAAGCGCGTTCAGTTGATTTTGATTTAATCCCGTCAAATCACGGAAGGCATCTCCTTTCCCTAACAGTTGCAGCAAATTTTGTAATCCGGAGGGATCAGGAAGAGCGGGTGCATTCTGAATATTGACAACAGGATTCGGAAAGTCTTTGGCTTGCAGATTACCGGGATCTGCCCTTCGTGTGTCCGTATTGATAGGCAATATTTGCGTCTTGGGGCTGTCGGGTATGGGTGATTCTTCCCAGCGCCAGAATTTACTTTCATCTTTTTCTTCACACGAATTACATTTTCCCATGATCGATTCAGCATATACGCCTTTTGTAGGTAAGCTGACGCGAATCGGGTCATTATTTTCACTATAGTACTGGGCAAAAAGATCAAAGGTACCGTCAATCGTTGGATCTAGCTGATTACCGGCTGCTACGGGCATAATAAGACTGTTACCGGCTATGCCGATCAGCTTGTTTTCAACTACAGAAGCTACGCTGCGCCCATTGGCCTTACCAGGTGCGATGATGCCATCTAACAGCATGAAGCGCCTTTCCGGGGTCATATCAAACCAGATGCATTTGTGATAGTATTCCAGGTTTTCATTCAGATGATGAATCAGGTTATTTGCAGCTTCTACATCTTCACTGCGTGGATTACGAAGCTCCTGCTGATTAAGAGGGGTACCAATATAAACAAAATCATCACCGGCAAAAAGGTCGTTGTTGATTGTTGTTTTGAAGAGCGTACCCGAAAAGTTTTCCGTACGGTAATTCATAAATCCGGACCGGACCTTTATCTTCATGTATTTATCGCGGAATTGTTTTATATCGGTTACTTCCGTAGATTCCAGTTTAGTTTCGTCCAGTCTTATCCGAATGGCTTTAACCTGATCCCTGGGCACAGATATGGCTGCATTTTGACGGATAGTGATATTTAACGGTGCGTTCTGCCTGAAATTAGAGATAAGTGAAATATCCACAGGTAATGACTTGTACAAGCCATCAGGTGCTTCATACTCGATGATGATTGCTTCCAACATATACTCCACGGTCCGGGGGCCTACTATTTCCGATAATTCCTCGTCACTTAATTTGCGATCTTTAAAAGGGGTCAGGTCGACATGGAAGAATTTGAAGATCGCAATCATGGCTTCGTTTATTATGTCCTTTGTATTGAAAAAGTAAAATTCAAAAAATAGTTGCCCGTCAATATAGTTGATGCTCTGTTCCGCAAAATTTTTCTTTGGATAACCAATACTGTCGTAGTAATTTTCTACCAGACTTTCCTTTTCATGTTGTATCCGGGCAACCGCATCAAACGCCGCTCTCAACGACGATTTGAATAAATATTTTTCCAGCGTATTTCGCCATCGTAAACATTTTTCGAGTGTAAAGCTGGTTATCCGCAAAGGCACGAAAAGGCATTCCTTTACATTGGCCAGCCGGGTCTGAATAAGGAAATGACGCAACACCTCGAAATACTGAATTGTGATCGCATGACAGTGATTATAATTTGCCACGGACTCAGCAATTGCTTGTACCCTTTCGCCCTGGCTCACCGTCTGTATAACGGTCGCCCGCTGCGATCGCACCATACTCGCCGCCTGTAAAGTACGGTCGCTAATACTTTGCATGCTGCTTACGGTGCTTTCCCTGCTTGATTGCTGGCTGGCCGATGAACCAGCAGAGCTTCTGCCACCACTAAGACCCATCAGGCTTCCAAAGGAGCCCACGCCGGGGATAATACCCATTACGGCACTTCCCAGACCAAAGCCGATACCACCAGTTCTCGCATTGGAATTACCCTTGATAGTCTCGTTCAGGGTTGCGCTTACTACTTCATTGATATCTCTATCCCTCACTAAAGAGTTATTCAATGTTTCTTCGTAATCCAATGCCTGGGAATTGGCAGCACTCTCTCTGCGCTCCCAATCCAGTAAGGCAATATCCTTCTTCTGCCCTGCCGCCAGTGGCAAAGAATACAGGATATCGCCGATAGAATATCCATCTGGCATCCACTCCTGCTTAAATTGCAATAAATGCCCGTGAGAAATGCTGGCTGCCTGGTAAATGGTAGGTTCGTCATCCCAGTCAATCTGATTCAACACATTTAAGTGCATCCGGCCTTTATGTACCCGGTTGTCCCTTTTCCTGATTATGTTTTCAGCCTTCCGGTCGGCAGCAAACAGATCAAGCAAGTCTTTATTAAATAGCATCGATCTTACAGGCGTGCCGCGACCTTTTACATCTGCTTTTTCGATAGAACCGGGGACACCAGACTTTAATGATTTTATTTGTGTCGATACTGCCGTGTGGTATTTTTGAAAAACTGAAAACGGCACTTTGCCTCCTGTTCCATAAATTTCATCTAAATCAACATCTTCCTCATCTTCCAGCACATCGGCAATGATGGCGGGCTCAGTCGTTCGAACCACGGTATAATAACTGTATTCTTCCAACACCTTCTTTTCATGAAAATTCAATTCATTACACGCCCCACATTGACAATCGCGCTCATCGGTGCTTGCCTCATTTTCTTCGATAACCAGAATTAGCCGCGAAGGTAACATGGATTTATTGCCTTGACTGGTTACGAGCTTAATAGGAATTTCGCGGCGCAAGTTCTCTTTTACTACAACAGCCTTCCCGGCTGTCACCGCTTCGATATCGTCGGGATGGTTAAAGACAAGGAAACTAGTGACGAAGTAGCCATTTGTTTCCGTATGGGCATAGGCCACCGGGAAAAAATCTGGCTGGCCTTCAGTGGGGACAGATACAGCCACATTAATTATTATCTCGTAGCCGTCATCTTTGGTGTCATTCGGAGTAATCAGCCGTCCTTTTATCTGATAGGAACCCTTTATGGGAGAAAGTGGTTGCTGATCCTGTTCATTAACCGCTACCTTTATAATGGCATTAGCGAGTGAAGCTTTCGAAACTTCTATAAGATCTGATTTAAAACCGCTTTGTCCATCAAGAACAATTTTAGCGGTCTCTCCTGTCGCTGACTTTACCTGGTAATTTAGTTTTGTACCTTCAGTTATATTATCGATGTTAATGTCGACATATACAATATTACCACTCTCTATTGGAAAAGTTTCGGTGATGATAAATTTATTCGTATCCATGTAAGCCAACACAAATTGGTAGCCATAAAAAAAACGTTCCTCACCGACCGGCTTAAACGAATACTGAAAAGTTTTGACATTGGCATCATTTTTCACCGTTGCTCCATAGGTGAAAAGTTCGCCCATTACCGCGATATCCAGTGCAGGCAGGTTGAGAATAGTGAGGTCTTCGGGCTTTCCAAATGACATCCCACGTTGAAGGGCTTTTTCGAGGACACTGATGGCGTTAGCGGAAACATTTTTTTCGGCCAACATTTTTTTCAGTATCGGAAGTTTGCTCTGATCATTTATATTTGGTATCATCTGTAAAGGATTTAAATATGACTATTTTGTAAGTATAGCAGCTCTTCACCAGGTATAGATTCCCTGCTGGAATATTAAAAAGTGAAAACTATATTGGTCAGCGAACGGCAAGAAGCAAACAAATAACCTGTATTTATTTACACTTCATTAGTTGAGGTTAGTTGAGCTTCACCGCTGTCCAATAATCCGGAGAAAATTGTAATTATGAACATGGGGTATATATGATACAAACCTGATATCAACCTGCTGGTGCTCTCAATTGAGTTTTAAGTCTTGTTGCCTGGCTTTAGAAAAGTAAAGAGAGAAATTAAGTTGCATAGAGATGTAATACGTCATTCAAATCTTCAACTACTTTCTATAATGGTATTGGGGCCACTGTCCTCCAGTTTGACTGGTTTCTACCCGGCAGTGTGATGCAGGGCGGAACTAACCTGCCAAACTAATATCACAGTGAAGATAACAAATTTGTATAAAATAATCTAAATTCTTATTGGTTAGCAACCATTAAAATGTGCGCATAAAGTACCAAACGCATTTTACATGTCTGTTCAAACAAAAAACCGGAATGACACCGAATGACTATCGAAACTCGAATTAGTGCCAATGCCCGATCGTTCTTTGCTGTTGGCTGCTGATTGCAGCCAATGGTGCACTTATTTATTATAACCGTGATTTTTATTGTGTTGAAATTCATGACCAGGAAGTGTCCTGCGACGGCATCCTGTATAATAATGTGTATGAAATACCAGTAGTGTACTTGACGAGCATCCCATGGAAGAAATGCNGCGTATGTTGCTGAAACTCCTGATCATTAAAGGCGCCCATCTGGACGAGCCGAAGTGAGGAGAAATTTGTAATTTAACCATATGCAAAAAGTATCCTCCTTCCCCGCCATAGCATTCCTGTTCCTGCTCGCCGGATATATCACTCCTTCTTTCGCGCAGCACCATAAGCTCAAAGTCCTTATCGTTACCGGTGGACATGGCTTTCAACGCACACCTTTCTACAACGTTTTTGATTCCATTCCTTTTATTACCTACGACACCCTCGTCCAGCCCCAGGCTAATGCGCTGATAGCCTCACCGGAGGTGAGTAAATATGATGTGCTGGTATTTTACGATATGTTCGATCCCATTTCCCCCGCTGAGCAGGAGGCCTATATCCGCTTGCTGAAAAGAGGAACATCCATGATCTTCCTCCATCATGCACTGGTATCATATCAAAACTGGCCGGAGTTCATAAAGATCGTTGGCGGACAATACCACACCCATTCCGTAGTGGTCAATGGAGACACCCTGAAAGCCAGTTACGAGCATGATGTGAATATCCCTGTGAAAGTGGAAGACAGCAATCATCCCGTGACACGAGGCATTGGCGATTTTGAAATAGTGGATGAGGTCTACGGTGGCGCTGAAATCCTGCCGCAAGTCAAGCCCTTGTTAAGTACCACGCATCCTAAAAGNATGCGCTATCTTGCGTGGATCAATCATTATGGAAATTCCGATGTTATTTACATACAACTGGGGCATGGCCCCTCCGGTTACTCCAATCCTAATTTCCGGAAACTGCTGCGGCAGGCTATTGCGTGGTCAGCAGCAGGGAATAAACAATAGAGCCCTACAAAAAGCTCATAGGGAACTAACGTTCTTCCTGTAGTATTAAGGAAGTTTAGCGGTAGATAAGCAGTATGTTTTAAAGATACCGGACATAAACCAGTAAACTAGGGGATACATACGGGATATATACCGGATATCTATTAGTTTGATATTAGTTGTCTAGTCCTGAAATAGCTATACAGGTGAAGAAATAATCCTGGTATCGGTTATATAAGTTGGGGTATTCCTTACATTTGCCACAGCATGAACTACTTCGAATTATTTGGCATTCCCGTTTCTTTACAAGTCGATCCGGCATGGTTACGACAGCGTTACTATGAACTAAGCCGCCAATATCATCCGGACATGCACACACTTGCCGGGGAGACGGCACAGGCAGACATGCTGGAAAAGTCGGCCCTGGTGAACCAGGCGTTTAAGGTGTTGGGCAATGAGCATGACCTCCTGCAATATGTACTGGAGCTGAAAGGCCTGCTGACGGATAATGACAAGTATACCCTGCCCCAGCTGTTCCTTATGGAAATGATGGATATTAATGAAAAGCTGATAGAGCTGGAGTACGATCCGGATGAAGAGGCGATAGCGGCCCTGCACCTCGATGTAACGGCCATGGAACAGGAATTGTACAGCCAGGTGGCCGCGGTAATAACAGGCTTTGATGACAACACAATGCCAGCAGAGGCAATGGACAAACTGAAAGAATATTATTACAAAAGAAAATATTTATTGAGAATAAAAGAAAAATTATCTACATTTGCGTCCCGCAATTGAAAGTAAGCTTTTAAGAGCGGAATGCCCAGATGGCGGAACTGGTAGACGCGCTAGACTCAAAATCTGGTTATCGCAAGGTAGTGCAGGTTCGATTCCTGTTCTGGGCACGGTGATTTTCAATCATTTATAAAGGTTCACGAAAGTGAGCCTTTTTTATTGTAGCCGATGTTTGCATTTAGCCGAAGTTTATTCCGTCGCCACGCCATAGTAGCAAGCCCCATGTTATATGCAGCTTTTTGTCATTCTAAAAATTCTTCTTCTGTCATTGCGTTATTTAATACTACTCCTGCAATATTCCCTGTTGATATAGCATATGGTACAGAACGTAAAGGATTGGTATTGTCTCCGCAAGCGAATATGTTATCCACTGTTGTTTTCTGAAATGTATCTACTTTGATAAGTCCTTGTTCTGTCAATTCACAGCCCAATAATTCGGGGATTTTACAATGTTGTTCAAAAGCAGGTCTTGAATAGATAGCCTTTAATTCAAAAGTTGAATTGTCTGCAAAAATTATTTCTTCAACTATTCCGTTTTTGTGTTTCAATGAGGTAATTTCCTTTTCAACTATTGAAATATTGTGTCCTTTGATTTTATCGGCTTGCTCTTGTGTCAATTCCGATTTTCCATTCGTAAATATGGTTAAATCCTTTGTCCAGTTGCGAATGAGTTGAGCAAGATAAAATGCAGAATGTCCATTCGCTAAAATCCCTGTTTTTTGATTCTTTACTTCATATCCGTGACAATATGGACAATGAATTACTGTAATTCCCCAACATTCAGAAAATCCCTTAATGTTTGGTATTTTGTCTTCTAAGCCTGTTGCAAAAATGAGTTTTTTAGCTGAAAATATTTTTCCTGATTGAGTTGAAATCTCAAAGCCTCTATCGGTTTTCTTTCCATTAACGGCAAGGTCAGTTAAGAATTTTACTGTATCGTATTTCAACACTTGTTTTTTTGCTTTTTCCGCAATAACGCTTGGTTTTTCTCCGTCTTGCGTAATGAAGTTATGTGAATGAGGTGTTTGTCGGTTACAAGGCAAACCGCTGTCAATGATCAAAACATTTCTTAATGCTCGCCCCAAAGACATTGCCGCCGAAAGTCCTGCATAGCTTCCGCCAACTATGATTACGTCAAAATTTTTGTTATCTGTCATTTCGTTAAAATTTGAATATGTTATTAATGGAAAAGAATGATTTAAAAAAGCCTTCTAAGGCATGTTTGGATGCAGCATATATTGGCTTCATAGTAAAGATATAAGCCCCATCATTGAGCTAACTGTAATAATTTGGCCAAACTTTTGTTTTGAAATAAGGCAATTTGGCTTTTGTTACATTTACTGTTCCCCAAAAGTTAGTTTCAAATTGAAGTTTCCCTACTTCTGTTGATGTTTCCTCTGCTAATCCAGTGAGCATATAACCCGCATTATTAACCAAAACATCTAATTGATCAACGGTTTCAAAAAGTTGCTTTGTAATTTTAATGAACAATGTTCAATATGAAAGCAAAAAAAATTACAGACCATTTATGATTATTAAAAACTCATCGTATGCATCTGTTACAATGTTTTCAGGGTTTTTAATATTCACGTTTTTCGTACGGGAACCTATTTCCAGGCTGCACATGCCATGTATGCAACTCCATATCAGAAAACACAACGGTTCCAGTTTATGCCCTTTAAAATGCCCGGCATCCATGCACTGTTTTACCGTAGTCTTTAACAAATCAAAGCTTGCTTTCCCTTCATCCCACTCATCTTTTTGGATTGTTTCCAGGAACTCCATAGGTGCTTTAAGAGTAAACATCAAATCGTACATTTCCGGGTTATCCAGGCCATAATTGATATACACCTTGCCCATTGCCTTTAGCCGCTCCATCGGGTCTTTTACGTTAAATAATACTTTCAACTGGCCGCCAAGATCAGCGAAACTCTGTGTGTGCAGCGCATGGAGTATTTCATTCTTATCCCTAAAGTAAACATATACTGTACCGATGCTATAGTCTATGGAATCAGCGATATTTCTGATAGTTGTTTGTCCGATGCCTTTTTCTACAAACAACTTACGGGCAGCTTTTAAAATAAGCGCCTTCAGTTCTTCCTTCTCTCTTGCTTTTCTTTCTGTAGTACCCATAAAATCAATTTCACCCCAAATAAAATGAACATTGTTCAATTTTCAAAATAAATTTTAATTTTTGCTTTTGACATTTGAAGGTGAATAGAATAATCCGGTCTGCAAGTTTGACACTATCGATACAATTTTTGGAGGATCCAAACTATCCGAAATAGTTCAGAATCAGTATCTTATCGATTGTTAACCAACAATTTAATCTTGAAAATGGAGATTAAATCTTCTATCTCCTGGTTCGATAATTCTCT
>JGI24739J22299_10000494_pt1 | contig 13941 bp, 13 predicted proteins | sample KBSCornC5_FD_22299 | JGI IMG/M metagenome (IMG submission 22299)
TTGTCCCTGTGAATCCAACTGGTGGACACCGATTGCGCAATGCCGGCGGGCCGCGCATTCTTGCGCTGCATCAGCGTGATATGCCGGCGAGGACGGGACTCCCCGCGCTGTACGATCCCGCCAGGGGCCCGCAGGCTCATGTCCAGTCCATATTCCTCGGCGAATTCGCTCAGCGTTGGAACATCATCCGGATCGCCGAGCAGGAATTCTGCAACATCAAAGCCGATGCCGCCAGCGCCTATGATGGCGACGTTCGTGCCGACTGGCTTGTGGTTGCGGAGTATATCGACGTAGCTCAGAACGCGCAGGTCGTCGACACCGGGAATGTCGAGTTTGCGCGGGACGACGCCGGTCGCGATGACCACCTCATCATAGCCGCCCTGCACCAGTTCGTCCGCGGAACATGGATGATTCAGGCGGATGGAGACATTCTCTTCGGCCAGACGCTGTTCGAAATAGCGCAGCGCCTCGTTGAACTCGAATTTCTCAGGCACTTCGCGCGCCATGAGAAGTTGGCCGCCCAGCCGCGCGCCCGCTTCGAACAAGGTCACATCATGCCCTCGCGCGGCTGCGTTGAATGCGAAATTCATGCCTGCCGCGCCGCCGCCTGCGACCGCGATCCTTTTGGGCAGGGGAGCAGGCGTGACGACCAGATCAATCTCATGCCCTGCCCTGGGATTGACCATGCACGAAACACGCAGGCTCCGCAGCGCGCGGTCGAGGCAGGCCTGATTGCACGCAATACAGGTTGCGATGCTTTCCGGCCGATTAGCCTTGGCCTTGGCCGCGAACAACGGGTCCGCGAGGAGAGGGCGCGCCAATGAAACGAAATCTGCGACACCTGTAGACAGCAGGTCTTCCGCCACTTGTGGATCGTTGATGCGGTTGGACGCTATGACGGGGATGGATACGACCTCCTTCACCTGCCTTACGGCATAGGACCAGGCCGCACGGGGGACCATTGCCGCAATCGTGGGTATGAAGGATTCATGCCAGCCGATGCCGCTATTCAACATCGATGCCCCAGCCTTCTCGACAAGCATGGCCAGAGCCTGCGTCTCTTCCAGCGTCATCCCATCCGGAACGAGATCGACCGCGGAAATGCGGTAGATGACAAGGAAATCGTCAGGCACCTGCTGCCGCACGGCCCGGACGATTTCCTGCGGCAGCCGCACCCGGTTTTCGAAGGAACCGCCAAATGCGTCGATTCGGTCGTTGGTCGCTTTGGCCGTGAACTGATTGATCAGATAGCCTTCCGATCCCATGATCTCGACACCGTGATAGCCCAGTTCATGGGCCAAACGCGCCGCCTTGGCGAAATCATCGATCGTCTGCCAGACTGCGTCGGTTGGCAAGGCCGTCGGCGCGTATCTGCTGATCCGGGCTTTTAAAGCGGATGCACCAACGCATTCAGGAAGTTTTGCGTAGCGCCCTGCATGAAGCAGCTGCATGCATATCTTCGTCTCCGTGCCGCGCACAGATCCGACGATGGCGCTATGCCATGCTTCATCGCGCCCGCATTCCAGCCAGGGCGCTTCCTCATCCAGTCGACCAACGGCATTGGGGGACACGCCGCCAGTAATGATCAATCCAACACCGCCTTCGGCGCGCTCGCGATAAAATGCGCCAATTCGCTCATCAGCGCGGTCCAGCCGCTCAAGCCCGGTATGCATCGCACCCATGACAAGGCGATTGGACAGCGAAACGCCGCTGCGCCGCCATGCGGCGAACAACCGGGGATAGGCTGGATCTTCTGTCTGCATTTGCGTCATCGGGTTACGCTCCAGACTCGGCTGGTACGCGGACATGCCAGGCAAGACCAGTCGCGCGCTCCAATTAACGAGGATGCGAAAAGCAGCCGCAAAGCAGGGCTGAGCGCGCTGCCCGTCTTTTACATCAGTGACGATGGACTATCATCCCGATGCCGTTCGGGATCAGCACGGACACCCAGATTTCACAGCTTTGATGGAGAGGCAGGATGGAGGCCCAGGACATCTACGAAGCGCACCGCGCTTATCTGCGGCGCTTTGCCGAGGCTGAAATCAAGCCATTTTCCGCCATCGTCGATGAAGAGGCACGATTTCCAACAGAGTCTATCGCAGCAATCCGGAAGCTTGATCTGCCTGGGCTGGCCTTTCCCGCCGCGTTTGGCGGCGGCGACGGTGACCTGATGGCGCAGGTGCTCGCGGTCGAGGAAATCGCACGGGTTTGCGCCTGCACCGCTCATCTGATGCTCACCAGTTGGGTGGCGATCATGCCGTTGGTCGTCGCAGGCAGCGCTGAGTTGAAGGAGCATATTGTACCGCAAGTGGCGGCGGGGCGCGCGCAAGCCAGCTTCTGCCTGACGGAACCCGGCGGAGGTTCCGACGTGGCGGGTATCCGGACGGTGGGCGAACCAACCGCCGGAGGCTGGCGGCTGAATGGCGCGAAAAGGTTCATCTCCAACGCCGGAGTTGCCGACTGGTACGCGGTGCTCGCACGGAATGCGACCAGTGGCTTCGGCATCTTCATGGTCCATCGCGACGATCCCGGCGTCTCCTTTGGCCGAGCGGAACGAAAAATGGGTATGCGGGGATCGCCGCTTGCCGATGTGCTCTTTGATGATTGCTTCGTGCCGGAGGGCCGCGTGGTGGGTGATCCGACCGCAGGATATGCAACCATGATGGACATATTGACATATAGCCGGCCGCTGATTGCGGCGCATGGGCTGGGCATCGCTCAGGGAGCGCTGGACGAGACGATTGCCTATACCAGCCAGAGGACGCAGTTTGGGCAGCCCTTGTCCCGTTTCCAGATGATCCGCGGCATGGTTGCGGACATGATGGCGGAGGTGGAGGCGGCGCGCAGCCTGCTCTATCGCTGCGTCGCCATTGCCGGAAAGAATGACGAGCGTGCCCGCGCGTTCGCCAGCATGGCGAAGCTGCTATGCACCAACGCGGCGATGTCCATCACGACCAATGCCGTGCAGCTTCACGGCGGTTACGGGTATATCGCGGATTATCCGGTGGAACGAATGATGCGCGACGCCAAGGTCACTCAGATCTGGGAGGGGACCAACCAGATTCAGCAACTTCTGATCGCAAAGCACGCTTTCTCGCCGTTTGAGAGTCAGGATTCCTGACGCCACGGCAGGGGCTGTTCAGGCCGCGACGACGACCCGCACCATTCCGGCCGGACGCTGTTCCAAAACAGCGAACGCCTGTTCCGCGTCTTCCAAAGCGAAGCTGTGGGTGACAAGGCCGGCCAGAGACAATTGGCCGCTCCGCACCAGTTCCGTGACGGCCCGTAAATCGCTCAACGTCGACGAATAGCTGCCAACGATCTCGATTTCCCTGGTCATGAGGCCAGTGTAGCTGGTGGCCAGCGAAACCCTTTCGTCACGCACCGAACCAAGCACCAGCCGCCCGCCCTTGCGTAGCATGCGGATCGCCTCGTTCGGCGCTGCTTCCGCACCGCTGAAATCAATGACCGCGTCCATTTCGCCAAAATCCGCCTTGCACGCCCGGCCTGCGCCCTCCAGGCCGTGGATCACGGGAATGCCCAACTCGCTGATCCGCCTGGCTGTTCCCTCGCTGTTCACCACCGCGACCAGAGTGACGGCCGGATCAAGAGCGCGGCTTATCTGCAATATGTTGGTGCCCACGCCTCCGGACCCGATCACCGCGAGTTTGCCGCCTTGCGGAAGGTTCGACCGGCGCAGTGCATGGAAGGCGGTGGCGACCGCATCGGGCAACAGAGCCGCCTGCTGGGGGTCCAGGTCGTCCGCCGGCACAAGCCGGTCTGATCGCCAGATCATCTCCTGAGCAAGGCCACCCGCACGATGAACCCCCAGCATTTCGCCGGATGCGCAGTGATTTTCCCGACCAGAGATGCATTCCTGGCATCGCCCGCACGTCAGCAGCGGATGAAGAACGACCCTGGAGCCGGGCTGAGGGCCACATCCAGGATCAGCCTCAATCACTTCGGCCGCAACTTCATGCCCTGGAAATATGGGATAGGCGGCGCCCATCGGCAGCTTCATGCCATGCAACAAATGCAGGTCGGTGCCGCAGATGCCGCATGCCAGCACCTTCAGGCGCGCCCAGCCGGCCGGGCGCGCCTCCTTCGGTGCATTTTCCAGCAACAACTGACCTGGTGAAACAACGAGGCGAAGATTGGCGGGAGCTGTGTCCATCACGGCAACCTATCCCAAAGCGAACGATTGGCCATCACACCTCTCCGTCATCCAGGAAGATAACGAGGTGGCGGTAATAATGCTACAAAGGCTCGGTTTGGCGATGGCCGCGTTGACTCCACGCATGAACTAAAACTAGCGTTTTCTCGACATAGCCACACATGTTGTCCGGCCTTCAGAGCTCCGCTCTGGTCAAGGCCACTGAAAAATCAAGACATGCGATCACGGAGCAGGATGAGAATGAGCCAGATAATCGCCCTCGACAAATTCCGGGAATTTTTCCTGACGGAGGTCGAGGAGGCATATGCAGAAGTGGAACGCACCGATTCGCTGCCCGATCATGTCCATCGACGTGCCGCCGAAATCGGCTGCTATCGACTGACGCTTCCCGTCGAATATGGCGGCTATGGCATGAGCGTGACCGAATATCTGCCTTATCTCGAAGCAGCGGCTGAAGGACCGGGGGTGGGGCGCATGCTGGTGCACACAACGAACGGGATATGGCGCCCGATCCATAATTTCGGGAGCGAGGAGCAGCGCGCCATCCTTCCCAAGATGGCTGCGGGCGATGCTGTCGTGGCTTTCGCCCTCACGGAAATGACGGGCGGGACCGGACGCGATCTGAAATCGGTCGCACGACGCGACGGCGACCTCTGGTATGTCAGCGGCGAAAAGCACCTCATCACCTGGGCGGATCGCGCCGACTGGTTCCTCCTCGTGGCAGCGACGGATGAAGGCGGTCAGAAGGACTCGCTGACTGCGTTTCTTATCCCGCGGGACACCGAAGGTTTCGAGATTGACGCTACGCAGCATACAATGGGGCTGCATGGCACGGGGCATGCCTTCCTGCGCTACAAGGATATGGCGGTTGCCGACAAATATCGCCTGGGCGCGGTGGGCCAAGGGCTGGAGGTCGCCCTGTTTTTCCTCGATTACAGCCGTGTGTCGCTTTCGACGACGATGGTCGGCCTGGCGCAGAGGGCGTTGGATGAGGCCGTGGCCTTCGCGAAACGACGCGTGACCTTCGGCAAACCGATCGCCACACGAGCGCAGATCCAAACCCACATCGCGATGATGCATGCGGACATCGAAGCGGCCCGACATCTTGTTCGGTACGCCGCCAGGCTGTGCGAAGATGGCAAGGATTTCACGGCGCAAGCTGCGACGGCAAAGCTCTTCAACCTCAACATGGTGGGCCGGGTGACCGACCTGTCGCTGCGCGTGCATGGCGGTTGGGGCTATACAAAGGCTGCCGCGATCGAACGCATTTATCGTGATGCGCGGGGATTCTGGTTCGAGGAAGGCACTGCCGAGATCCAGCAACTGGTGGTTGCCCGCCATGTGCTAGAGCAAAGTTCGGCCGCTTGATGCCTTCGGCTGTTCCATCGGCCATGGGATTGCCCGACGCCCGCGGCACTCCTGCCGAAAGATCCGGAGCCATCAGGTGAACGGGGTCGACGCACTGTTTCAGCCCTTTCAGTTGGGCAATCTCAAACTGCGCAACCGGATCGTCATGCCGGCGATGACAAGGCATCGTTCACCAGGCAATGTTCCCGGTGACGATGTGCGCGACTATTATGCCCGCCGCGCAAAGTCCGTCGGCCTGATCGTCACCGAAGGAACCTGCATCAATCATCCTGCCGCCAACGCCTATGAAAAGATACCATTTTTCCACGGCACTGATGCGCTGGCGGGATGGAAGCGCGTGGTCGATGCAGTGCATGACCAGGGCGGAAGCATCGTCCCGCAGCTCTGGCACACAGGTTCGGCACGACATCCGGGAGCTTCTCCCGACCCGTCAATACCCGCCTTTACTCCCTCGGGGCTGACCCAATCGCTCGAGCCCTTGTGTCACGAAATGAGCCAGGAGGACATAGAGGCGGTAATCGAGGCTTTCGCAGCGGCTGCCTCCGACGCGAAGCTACTGGGGTTTGACGGCGTGGAAATCCACGGCGCGCACGGATATCTGATCGACGAATTCTTCTGGGAGAAAAGCAATCGGCGTACGGATCGATATGGCGGCAATATAGCCAATCGCGTCCGGTTCGCTGCGGAGATCACAGCAGCCATAAGAGGGCGGGTGGGACCGCACTTTCCGATCATCCTTCGATGGTCCCAATGGAAGCAGCAGGACTATGACGCGCGCCTGGTCACAGATCCGGCATCGCTCGAAGCATTTCTGGACCCGCTGGTGGATGCTGGCGTGGACATGTTCGATTGCAGCACAAGACGCTATTACCAGCCGGAATTTCCCGGCAGTGACCTCAATCTCGCTGGATGGGTGAAGAAAATTTCCGGCAAGCCGACCATAACCGTGGGGAATGTCGGCCTGGACAGCGATTTCGTGTCGGGGAAGGACAGCCGCGTCACGTTCCAGAACGCACAGACCGGTTCACTCGACAATCTGCTGGAGCGGTTGACAGCGCACGAATTCGATCTCGTGGCGGTGGGGCGCGCCATCATCGCGAATCCGGACTGGGCGGAGCGTGTACGTGACGGCGATCTGCAAGCCCTGAAGCCGTTCAGCAAGGAGATGCTGCGGCAACTATACTGATCGCGGTGCGGCGACATGATACTTGTCGGCGGCGCCCTTGTCATTTCGATTGTCCGACATGGGCGAAGGACAGCGATCTACCGCTCCTTGCCTGGCGTTCGAAGCCGATTTGCGCTTCGAGCTCTATACCCTGTTCCATCGATACCAGGCTCACCTTGTCGATAAGGGCCTTGGTTTCCGCTGGTATGCCGGGCGCACCGCCGACAATGGCACGCGCCATTTCGCGGGCTGTATCCAGAAGATCCGACGCAGGCACCACGCGATTGACCAAACCCCAGTCAGCGGCTTCGCGGGCAGGAAGCCGCCTGCCGGTCAGTTCCAGTTCCTTTGCGCGATAGATGCCGACGGCCCTGTGCAGGCGAACTGACAGCCCCCAGCCGGGCAACAGCCCGACCCGTGAATGGGTGTCAACGAAAACAGCATCCTCCGAAGCGAGTATGATATCGCAGGCTACCGTAATCTCCAGCCCGCCCGTTACCGAGAGTCCGTTGATCGCCGCGATCACCGGACCTTTCCATTGGCTGATCGTCCGCGCCGGATTGAAGGGCAGGAAAGGCTCCGGACCGGATTCCTGCAAAACCGCGACGTCAAGACCAACACAAAAGGCCTTGCCCTTGCCCGTCAGGATGACGGCCGAGATGTCAGGATCATCGTTGAGATCCTGCATGATGCGGTCAAAGGCCGCGAGCATTTCGGGAACAAGCGCGTTCAAGCGGTCCGGACGGTTCAACCAGATCGTGGCAAAGCCATTGTCCCGTTCAACCTCGATCAGCCTGTCATTTTCTTCCATAATTCTTTCCAATGAATGGCGTGTGGAGAGATTTTCGTCGCAGCGCAGCGCTTTTTGAACGCCACATCTGTGACAATCAGAGGGAGATGAGACCAAGCCCTCCAGTGACCCTGATGCATTCGCCGGTGATGTAATTCGACATGTCGCTGCCGAGAAACTCGATGGCACCGACCATATCCTCGACCTTGCCGAAGCGGCGCAGCGGGATCGCCCCCGCCTGATCGCTCGTGCCCATGCCGCGCGCTGCGGCTGCGGCCGCGACCCGCGGGGTGTGAATGAGTCCCGGAGCAACGCAGTTGGCCCGAATGCCGATCGGCCCCAACTCGACCGCGAGATGCCTTGTATAGGTCAGCAGGGCGGCTTTTGCGCCGGAATATACGGCATATTTTCCCTTGCTGTCGCCCGCGAACGCGCCGAACGTGACGATGTTTATGATGGCACCGCCCGGCCTGTTCATCAACGGGACGGCGGCCTGGCAGCAATAGACCGCGCTCAGGAAATTGACGTTGATCAGCAAAGCCATGTCGTCGTCGGGCGAGGTGGTCGCATAGCTCCGCTCGGCAGGAGTGATGGCCCCGCCGGCGTTGTTCACGAGGATGTCGATCGATCCAAGCTCTCGCGCGGCCTGTTCGACGGCGGCCTGGGCTTCCTCTCGCCGCGAAAGGTCGGCCTGCACCGCTACGACGCGTTGGCCGAGGTCACGAATTTCCTGCGCGACACTCTCGGCTTCATACTCCCCGGCATGCTTGCCAGCATCGAGATCCTTGTCGAATATGGCGACATCTGCCCCAAGCTTTGCGAGATGAAGTGCGTAGCCGCGCCCCATGCCTCCCGCGGCACCTGTGACGATAGCGACCTTGCCCTCGAGCCTGCGGTTCGTCATCGACCTCTCTCCTCATTTTATCGACTTGCTTTAGCATTGGTTATACATAATCTCATGGTTCCAGCGAGTTGACGAGAACCGGTGATGGCGAGGCAATTCGTTACTCGCGGAAATATTCGGGCTTGCCCTGCGTCCATTGCTCACCCCAAAGCTGGCCGCCGCCATCGACACGAAGGAGTTCACCCGTGGTGAAGGAACTCGCGTCGGAACCAATGAAGAGGCAAGCTTCCGCAACTTCCCATGGATCGCCAAGCCTCAGCATCGGATTGCTGCGCGCGAACGTCTTCTTGGCCTCTTCAGGGTACCCGGCCATGCCTTCGGTGAAGATGGTGCCGGGGGCTACGCAGTTGACGCGGATCTTCAACGGAATCCACTCCACCGCGACGGTTTTGGAAAGATAGATCACCCCGGCGCGAGCCGCCGCCGTATGCGCCGCGCCCAATATACCGCGATCTACCACCGCGACCACGTTGACGATCGAACCGGGCATATTCGTGTCGCGCCAATAGCGCGCAGCAGATTGCATCATCGACCAGGTGCCCAGAAGATTATTGTCGATGACTGCGCGAAAGCCGTTGGCACTCATGTCGATTGCGGATTGCGGAAATTGGCCACCAGCATTGTTGATGAGCAGGTCGAGCCGGCCATGGTGTGCCCGTATCCGGGCAAAGAGCGAAGCGACGTCCTCAGACTTACGGATATCGGTCGGGACGGCCAAAATTTCATAACCCTGGCTGGCCAGTTCATCGCGCAGAATATCCAGCTTTTCCGCCGAACGTCCGCACGTCACCACTTTCGCGCCCATGCGCGCCAACATCCACACCAGTGCCCGTCCAATGCCAGTCGCACCGCCCGACACCAGAACCACCTTGTCACGAAACAGGATTTCGTTCAGCGCGATCTGGCGTGTGGCCATGATGGCAACATCCGGTCTGGCGGCGATCGCTCCCAGATCTGGTTCGACTTTCATCGGACAAACTCCCGACAATGAACAAATCTACCCTCGAACCTTGTCGCGCATAGGATTTTCCTGGGTTCAGCGTTGGCCATGCGATTTCATCCGCCAATCAACCTGGCGATTGCGGTCAGCGCGGCCTCTGTCCTGATCAGCCGATTGGCGCTTGCCAATTCGCCCTCCAGCGAAACCGTGATAGGCAGCGTCGCCTTTTCAACCACGGCGGGATAGCCGGTCAGCACGCTCACAATCTCCCGCATGACGACGGCGCTGCCGGTATCAAGTGCACCTTCGGCTTCCGCGGCGTCCACTCGTTGAATATGCTCCGAATAGCCTGCCTCGCCGCAATAGGTCAGTTGTGGCTGGGCCGGCGGCGTAAAGCCTTCCGCCATCATCGCTGCCACCTTCGCGACGGCGGCAGGCAGGAGATCTGCCCGCTCAGCGACTATCTGCGTGCCGGGCCGCAACAGCCCCATCTCTTCGCACTCCTGGGCTGACGTCGCGATCACCCCTGCCTGCAGCGCGGCCAGGGCATGCGCAAGCCCCTTTTCCGGCCCATGTCGCTCGACGCATCGCAAAAGCAGCTGGGTGCAGCCTCCCCAAGCCGGGATGAGCCCACCTTGATCTCGGGAAGGCCTGCCCGCAAGCCCGCATGCGCGACCACTGCGTGGGAATGGAGCATGATCTCGCATCCACCTCCAAGCGCGAAGCCGTGGACTGCTGCCACGACCGGCACGGATATGGCAGACAGCGTCTGACACAGACCTTGGCCTTTCTTGAAGTAGGTGGCCAGGGCTGGCCAATCCCCTGCCGATACCATGCCGTGGTTATATGCAAGGTCCGCCCCCGCCGAAAAGGCGCGCGGATCGTCGTTGCCGATGACCAGCCCGCCAAACGCGTTGCCCGCTGCGATATCGCGAACTCCAGCACTTCAAGGGCCTGAACATCGAGCGTATTCATCTTCCTATGGACTTCGAAACAGGCGACGCCTCCACCAAAGTCCCACAAAGAGGCGCTGTCATTGGCTGCCATAGGGCGCGCGCTTGCGCGCATGCTCTTGACGGTGCCGTCTGACATTTGACTATTTCCTTTCAGATTGATGGCCTTTTGGGTGGGTGACAGCCGATCCCGGCAGGCGGATTGGAGCCGGATNCCCGGTGCTGACGGCGCCTGCCGCCCTCAGAAGGNGAACTAGCATCCGGAACCTTTTGCGGGGATCGCATGGGCACTTCAATGCCGCTTTACGAGAGGACATCATCTTCCACGTACACGGTATATGGTTGCGAACAAAGATTCTGCATGGAGATGGCCAGCGCTTGGTTGCTATCTGGTCCGGACGGTGGATGATGATGCGGCAACGATCCGCATCCGTTCGATTTAAAACAACCATATTTATCTTCTCTGGAGGTCTCATGTCTGCCTATTTGAAGAATTATGAGAAGTTGCTGTTCGATTTTCCTGCCGATCGCGTACTGCGCATCACCATGGGCGATCCCGAGAAGCTGACTCCCGTTTGTGGTCAGATGCACGCGGAGCTCGTTACGATTTGGCGGGACATAGACGACGACGAAAGCATTTCCTCGGTCATCCTGACGGGCGGCAAAAAGGCGTTCTCCGCTGGCGGTGATTTCGCAATCGTGGAACGCTCGATGACCGACTATCATTTCCGGAACCAGATCTGGAAGGAGACGCGGAATCTCGTCTACAACATCATCAACTGCAACAAGCCCATCATCAGCGCCATGCGGGGTCCGGCGGTCGGTGCTGGTCTGGTCTGCGGGTTGCTGGCGGATATATCGATCGCGTCCAAGAATGCGCGCCTGATCGACGGCCATACCCGCCTCGGCGTCGCCGCGGGCGACCATTCGGTCATCATCTGGCCACTGCTGTGCGGCATGGCGAAGGCCAAATATTATCTGCTGACCTGTGACTCGGTTTCCGGCGAAGAGGCGGAGCGCATGGGGCTCATTTCGCTCACCTGCGAGGATGAGGAACTTGACGACAAGGCTCTCGAAATCGCTGTGCGGCTGTCGAACGGCGCGCAAAGCGCGATCCGCTGGACCAAGACCTCGCTCAACAACTGGTTCCGCATGGCAGGTCCGTCGTTCGATGCATCCGTCGCATATGAGATGCTGGGCCTGACCGGGCCGGAAGTGCGCGAGGGCGTCGCTTCGCATCGCGAGAAGCGGGCACCGAAATTCGATCCGACCTGCAAGATCTGATCGGCAGCAATCATTTTCACGAGAGGGTGTCCAACATGACGGACAGATTCAAAGGCAAATCCATGGTGGTGACCGGCGCCGCCTCTGGCATAGGCAAGACGATTGCCCGCATGGCGGCGGAGCAAGGCGCGCGGGTCTTTGTCGCCGATGTCAATGAGGAAGGGGGGAAGGCAGCCGCCGAGGAAATCCGCGCCGCTGGCGGCCAGGCCGAGTTCGAGAAGCTAGACCTGACCAACCGGCCGAGCATTGATGCCTTTGCAGCGGCGGTGCTCGGCAAAGTCGGAACGCTCGATATCCTCGTCAACGCGGCGGGTTGGGACCTTGTTGAACCGTTCCTCAAAAGCAAGCCGGAAACCTGGGACTTGATCGTAGCCATCAACTATCTGGGGCCGGTCCATCTTTGCCATCATTTCGTCCCCGGCATGATGGAGCAGGGTGGCGGCAAGGTCGTCAACATTTCCAGCGACGCAGGCCGGATCGGCAGCCCCGGCGAAGCGGTCTATTCGGGCGCGAAGGGAGGCATTATCTCCTTCACCAAAACGCTTGCCCGAGAGGCCGCGCGCGGCAAGGTGAACGTCAATTGCGTCGCACCCGGACCCACCAACACTCCGCTTTATCATGTCCAGTCCGACAAGCTCAAGGAAGGGCTGAAAAGCGTCATTCCGTTTCGCCGCGTCGCAGAGCCGGAGGAAATCGCTCACGCCGTTCTGTTTTTCGCCAGCGCGGAATCCGACTATATCACTGGCCAGACGCTCAGCGTCAGCGGCGGCATGTCGATGGTGAACTGATCGTTCTGCAGATCGACCGCAAGGATGCTCGATCCGGGTTGAAGCCGGGGTCGAGCATCGCCGTGCCCCGGGATCAGGACNGGGTGAANGCAGGCAGNGCGTGAAGCGGTTGNTCTCATCAGATCGACCGCTTTATACCTTTGTNTGTCCCGATTTCTCAGCCGTCAGGCGATACCCTCTGGCTGGCCATTACTCTAGGCGCGCCCATTCACTAAGGCTACTTCTNGGGAACGGCCAATGAAGCCCGATGCAAATCCATTTTGACCGGCCATCACATATATGTTACCGATTTAGAACATACGTCCTAATNGCGCACCAAAGCGGCGAGGAACGGATGGTGCAGGCGCGATAGCGAGGAGAGGAGTTGACATGGAACTCATGGCCGGAATCGAGCGCGATAGGGAAGAAGCGACTTCTTCGGGTGACGGGCTTAATCAGCCGCAGGACAACATGCAGGAAAGCCCTGGCAGACCAGCCAAATGGGAAGCGCTGCCCCTCAATGTCGTGAAATCCACCGGGAGAACCATGCAGATCCTGGAGTATTTCGATCATCATCAAGGACCGGCCAATATCGCACAAGTGGCGCGCGCGCTGGACTATCCCCAGTCCAGCACCTCGGAGATAATGCGCAGTCTGAATGTCCTTGGATATCTTGCCTATAATAATGGCGATCGCACCTTCATGCCTACCAGCCGAGTGCGTCTGCTCGGGTCTTGGGCACTCGATCAATTGCATGGGGAAGACCGCCTTTCATCCTTGTTGCGCAAGGCGAACCAGATATCGGGCCAGACTGCCTATCTGGCCATCCGCAACAAGCTGGCGTCACAATATATACAGGTTGCGCAATCCACGACGTCCTTACGCCTTCACCTGACGCCTGGACAGAAGCGGCCATTGCTCCGCTCGGCAAGCGGACGAGCTCTTCTGAAAAACCTGTCGGATGCCGAGATCAGCAAGCTTGTCCGCCGCATCAACGCGGAAAGACTTCCGGAAGAGAGCATCATCTGCCTCGACGCACTGCTGGCGGACGTCAATTTCATTCGCGAAAACGGTTATCTGTATATCGAAAGAAGCGAGATCAGCCCTGGAGCCGCCGTAATTGCGATGAGTTTGCCCGAAAATGTATTCCCGGTCCCGACAGTGATAGGCATTGGGGGAGCCGCCGAAGTGATCGCACCCCAGAAGGAACTGCTCGTGCAGCGCCTGCGCGAACTCGTCGAAACGCATCTTCTGTGTCGGGACAGCGGATCGCAGGCAGCCTGAAAGCCAGGCAGCGCGGCGCTTTGACACATATGTGGTAATCGGAAAGTCGTTCGGCTTGGGGGCTGTCTGCCGGCATCACACCCGCTAGTCTGACCCACGCACCAGATGCAATGGGGGACGTTGCTATCCACCGGCCCCCTCCTGACAGGGCCAGGCGCTGAATGAAATTTCTAGTGCTGATCGCCGGCGGTGTGGATTGCCGCGATCAGACAATAGATATGCCCACCGCTTTCAATCACGGAGCCAATAAATGATCAATCCCATGTCGCTGGAGAACAGGTCCGTGATCGTGACCGGCGCGGGCCAGGGAAT
>JGI24739J22299_10000496_pt1 | contig 13922 bp, 18 predicted proteins | sample KBSCornC5_FD_22299 | JGI IMG/M metagenome (IMG submission 22299)
GGTCGCACCGGCATCGAGGATCTTCTGGACCGGCGGACAATTCCGCGCGGCGGGCGGATGGGTGGCAAGCCACTCCGGACTGCCGCAGCCGGTGCGCTCGCCGGCGATGTCGTACATGTCCTTGACGACCGCGCTCAATCCGGCGAGCGGCCCCGACGCCGCTCCCTTGAGCGCCGCCGCAAGATCATGGGGGACAAAGCAACTGCGATAGGCCTGTGGCGGCATTTATGCGGCGTCCCGCATTCTGCCCTCGGTCAGGTACCAATCCAGGATCTTGCTGCCGTCCCAGGCCACCACGCCGTCATGTGACAGGATCTCGGCGAAGGTGCGCTCGACATGGGCGATGCGATGCGGCACGCCCGAAAGATACGGGTGGCATGCGACGGCCATGAATTTCGGGCGCTCGGCCGACTCGGCGTACAGGACGTCGAAATGATCCATCGCCCGTCCGTGCCACTCGTCTGACGGATGGTGCTGCAGCGCCATCATGACAATGTCGTGGATCTCGAAATTGTAGGGCAGCGCCACGATCGGCTTGTGACGCGTTTCGATTGTTACGGGCTCGTCGTCGAGCACCCAGTCGCCGATATATTCGACGCCCGCTTCCGACAGGTAGTCGAGCGTGTCGAAGGTCTGCGTCAGGCCGGGGCCGAACCAGCCGCGCGGCCGCCTGCCGGAGAATTTCTCGATGATGTCCATCGACTTGTCGATCACCGCCCGCTCGTCGTCGAGCTTGTGCATCGGCACCTGATCGTAGCTGTGGGCATTGAGCTCCCAGCCACTGTCAATGCACGCCTTCACCACCGACGGATAGGTCTCGCACACGCGTGCATTGAGCGTGACCGTCGGATTGATATTGAGCTTCTGCATCACCTTGCGCAGTCGCCAGAAGCCGACGCGCATGCCGTATTCGTGCCAGCTCCAGTTCGGGTGGTCGGGAAGCATCGGCTGGCCTTGCGGCGGCGATATCACCATGCGCGCCATCGGGCGGCCCATGTCCCATTCCTCGAGCGCCAGCACCGGCCAGACCACCAGCCGCACGCCCTTCGGCAACCTGAGGGGCGCGCGCCCCTCGATCGGTGAATAGGGCAGTCGTTCGCGTGGATGCATGATCAAAACTCCCCGTCCCCAGTTACGCTACACCTGCCGTCATTATTGCGGCTTCGGTCCGACCTTCATGTACCAGTCCGCGATCTGCGAGCCGGTCCAGAACAGGACGTCGCGCTTCNTGCGGATCTTCTCGAAGATCTTGCGGAAATATTTGGCGCGGTGCGGCGCACCCATGATGTAGGGGTGCACCGAGATCGCCATCACGCGCGCCGAGCCTTTGGCGTCCTTGTAGATCTGCTCGAACTGGTCCATGGCGCGCTCGTAGAACTCGCTCGCCTTGTGGTGCTGGATCAGCATCATTGCGACGTCGTTGCATTCCTGCGTGTAGGGAATGTTGAGGATCGGCTTGCCGCGTGTCTTCATCCACACCGGCTGGTCGTCGAGCACCCAGTCGGCGACGTAATCGTAGCCTTCCTCGGCAAGAATATCCGGCGTTTCCCACGTTTCGGTGAGGCCCGGTCCGAGCCAGCCGCGCGGGCGTTGCCCGGTTGCTTTCTCCAGCACCTCGGCACTTTTGCGAATGTCGGCGCGCTCGTTTTCAACCTTCTGCATGTTGCGCTGGGTGAAGCCATGGCCGACGAATTCCCATTTGCGATCGACACAGGCCTGCACGATGTCGGGGAAGGCATTCACCGCGGAACCATTAACGTTCATCACGCCGGGAATCTTGAAGTCGTCGTAGACCTGCAAAAGCCGCCAGAAGCCGACGCGGTTGCCGTATTCGTGCCAGCACCAGTTGGGGATGTCGGGCATCGGAGAGCCGCCGGCGGGTGGCGTGAGCACCGTGCGCGGCATGGTCTGTGTCGGGTCCCATTCCTCGACATTGGTGATCGTCCATACCACCATGCGCGCGCCCTTCGGCAGCTTCAGCGGCTTGCGCTTTGTGATGGCGGAGTAGTCGAGACGGTCGTTCGGCAGCATGCCGACGCTGGGCTTCGGGAAATTCATACGCGACGTCCTCACTTCACTGATAGTGACTGGCAGTTTTGCAGCTACCCCGGATATTGTACAGGGCATGAAGCTTGTCCGTTACCGATCCGCGTCCAGCGAGAAGCCCGGCCTCATTCTGGATGGTGAAATCTTCGACCTGTCGGGCAGTTTTGCCGCGCTCAATCCGCGCGCGCCGACCCTGGACGACATCGAAGCCATTGCCGCCGTGCCGGCAAAGGCTCTCGTCAAAGTAGAGAAGAGCGCGGTACTCGGTCCGCCGCTGCGCGGCATCGGTAAAATCATCGGCGTTGGCTTGAACTACCGCGATCACGCGGAAGAAACCGGCCTGGCGCTGCCGAAGGAGCCGACTTTGTTCCTGAAAGCGACCAGCGCACTGTGCGGCCCGGCCGACGATCTCGTCATGCCGCGCGAGGCCAAGAGCGTCGACTGGGAAGTCGAACTGGGAGTCGTCATCGGCAGGCCGGGCGTCTACATCGCGGAGCGCGAGGCGCTCGACTACGTGCTCGGCTACTGCGTCGGCATCGATTTCTCCGAGCGTGACTTTCAGTTCAATCGCGGCGGGCAGGGCTTCAAGGGCAAGAGCGCGGACACTTTCGCGCCGCTCGGTCCGTTCGTCGCGACGCGGGACGAGATTGCCGATCCGCAGAAACTGTCGATGCGGCTGACCGTCAACGGTGAAACCAGGCAGAGCGGTTCGACGCGCGACATGATTTTTTCGGTTGCCGAGCTTGTCGCCTATATCAGCCGCTTCATGAGCCTGCAGCCGGGCGACGTGATCCTCACCGGCACGCCGGCCGGCGTGGGTCTGGGCCAGAAGCCGCCGGTCTATCTCAAGGCCGGCGATGTCGTGACGGCTTCAATCGAATGTCTCGGCGAGCAGACGCACAAGGTCGTGCAGCTGGAAGGCTAGGGCGTGTACTCATAATAGGGGTTCGAATCCCTCCGGGGCCGCGGCTGACCTGAACTCACTCTTGCTACGGAATTACTATGATTATTTTCCGAGTGGCCGAAACTAAACACGATCATGGGTGGTGTGTTGCAATTCGCACATTAGTGTTTGAAGTCGAACAACACGTTGATATTGGTCTCGAAGTCGATCAGCACGAGGATGCTTGCCGCCATATACTAGGTATTGATGATCGCATCCCGTTCGCCGCTGCTCGCTGGCGCATTTACAAGCCCGGCGTTGCAAAAATCGAGCGAGTGGCCGTCCTCAAAGCATGGCGAGGCCAGAATCTTGGCACCGCTCTTATGGACGCGGTCATATCCGACATCAAAAGCGCCGACCCCAACTTCAAAACCTTGCGGATCGAGGCGCAGGACTACACAATTCCGTTCTACGAGAAAATGGGATTCACTGTTGTTGGAGATGGTTTTCTAGAGGCGAACACTCCCCATCACGCAATGGAAAAGTGCGTCTAAGGCTTGTCAGCAGCACTTGCTGCGCGATCCTAGGTCAGGACTTGCTAAAATTAGCGGTGCCACCGGTCACCGCGCCTGATCAGCAGTTCGGGCACCGCGTGTATCCGTAAAGCGTGTAGTTCGGACATACCGCCACATCAAAACCAGTTGGTGTTCCTCCAGGCGTGTAGCCCATCTCGGGATGACAGCCGCGTGGAACCGGTATGCAGCCGACGACGGTGCAAGCAATCTGTGGCTGTGCAGCAGTCTGACGCTTCTGGTGCTTAGGCGCCGCGCTGGCCGGTATCGACGCGAGTGCAAGCACAACGGCCGTAACAACGGGTACGATTGTTTTCATCGCGATCCTCTAAGCCATTTTCACTTAGCAACGGCAATGTCTTCCAGCTTCCACGTCTTGTCGAAGTCTCCTTGAAATCGGCACCCTTACTCTAGCAAGGCGTATGTTGTGATCGATTGGACCATGGTCCCCAATGTCCGCTTTGGGTCATCAGCGGACACTTGCAGCGCAACTTGATAGAAAAAAGCCCGAGACGCTACAGCCCGGGCTTTTTATCTATTCCAATTTGGCTGAGCGTTAGTTACAGACCTGCACGCGCCGCACGCGCCAGTTCCAGCCGTCCCAAAACCGCTCTCGAGTCCAGTAGCAGCCGCCGCCATAGACTGGCGCGGGACCGTAATAGTAGCCAGGCGCATAATAGGGGCCGCTGGCGGCGGCTGAGCCGATAATTGCGCCAGCCGCAAGGCCCCCGATCACACCGGCGGCGACAGCGCCACCATAGTTTCCAGCTTCCGCGGGTTGCGGGGCAGCGGTGGCTGCGATGACAATGGTCACGGCGGCAGCCAGAGCGGTCAATGTCTTGGTCTTCGTCATGGCGCACCTTCTTTCGATTGGGCTTGCCAAAAGCTCGTGATCATTGATAGGCGCACTGGTCCAGCCTCGCTGTGTTGCTAGTCACAAAAAGGCGAATTTTTCGGCTCTTCGCTTCGCTTTGAGAACTGGCGTGGGCCACTGCTGATGTCCGCTAAGGGCCAAAAGCGAACATTGGGCGCGGCGCACGGCACGTCCGCTGGGTGCTACAAACGACGTTCAGCGGCCAATGAACTTGTCAGCTAACGGCGAGTAACAGACAGTCTTTCAATTCAGACTATAGGCCCGCATCTATCTGCTGAAGCAGCGATGTTGTGGTGGTGCTTGAGGCCTTTCCGACAAGATTAATTTCCGCAATAGCATGACCGCCGCGATCCCTGAAGCGGGCCGAATTGACGGTCATGTTAAATTTCTGAAGCTCCTTTGGAAGGACGTCCTTTAACTTCGTCAAGTCAATTGCGCTTCGAAGCGTTTTGGACACCTTGTCGTTCATATCCGTTTTTGCAAGGCTCAAATTCGCATTCGTCGCAAAAGTTGGTTCACCATCAAGCCTTAGGTTGGGTTCGGTATTTCTCAGCGCNACATTTGCGCCGTCTTTTTCCGCTAAAGACACCAATAGTGTTCCATGAAACGGTTGAGTGCCATCCATGTTTCTCTTCACGTTTCTCCAGGTGCGTCGCACTGGAAGCTTCAAAGTAAGAAATGAAACCTTTGTCTTCTCCCATCGGATCGCGGATTGCGGAGGCCCGACACTGCACGACCAAATATCAATATCGCCGCGGACAAACATTATAAGCTGATCGTTACGGGGCCAGAGCGAGCCGCTCTTGAAAGATACAACGGGATTTTGACCATCAGCGCTGCGGTTGCAATTGCGTGCACTACGCTTGAAGCTGTCCACGACATCGGAAAACTTTTTCTGCAGATCTATCAGGTCGGCGAAGATTCTCGCGTCCACGGTCGTTTCATCGCCGACCGAGTTGACCGTAATCCACGACGTCACGCTCACGGTGATCGGAATGCCGTTTATGCTGCTCATTATTGGGACCGGCCCGACGGCCAATTGAGCTGTCGCTCCCGGTATGAGACCGATTGCGAGCAAGGTGCCAAGCAAAAGCGCCCGCATGCCCCGTCCCTCCTCATCCCTAATTACCAATAGAGCATCTGCAAGGTCGTTTAGTGACTAAATTGCAGTTGCCCCCGTTGTGCACTGGATATTGAGGACGGCAAACTAATAGATGATTCTCTTTGTTGAATCTGCCCTGCGACCGATCTGGCCAGTGCCGTGCGGTGTTATCGCACCGCTTACCACTTACTCCTTCCTGTCATGGCACTCGCGGGTTGGGTGCCGGTCGGGGATGTCTGCTTTGGGTCAAAAGGGATATTTGCGTCTGAAGCGATTGTTGCTTCGTCGCTATTTCGGTCGCTCTCCTGAGGATGTACGCGCCACTGTACGTTTTCCGCGTTGAAAAAATTATTTTCCAACACTTGTGAAAAACGCGTCGGGACGCGATCGCTACCACATGGTTTCGCCGTCCACTCACGACTTCCCGTTGAACGCGCCAGCGACCGCCTAATCGAGCCGCTGCTATGTGGGAAACCTGACGATCGCGACGAGCTATCGACAACCTCGACCTGATGGGCGGCTCGCCTGGTCCTAAATGTCCGAATCTTTGCCAACCTCGCGCCAACCAACCTGCAGGTCTACGAACAACGTCACGCTACCGAGGCCGCAGTTGCCGCGTTCAAGGCGATGCCGGTGCGATATATGGCCCGCTAGCTGCCGCGCTATTGGCTAAGGGCCAATAGCGGACGTTTGCCGGCTCTAGGCTGTCACTCGGCGGGGCTTCGATCTCGGCGCCCACGAATCCGGACATGTTCAAGTACAAACAGGCGGATTGCTGAGGATAAATTGCCGTGCAGACGGTCCTCATCAATCTCAGCAATTAATTTCGAGATCGTACATTGTTTTGCGCCTGCTATTTCCTTCAGTTGGTCCCAAAAGGCGTCTTCGAGGCTAATGCTTGTCTTGTGTCCACCAACGACGACGGAACGTTTTTCGACTGCGGATTTCATCGGCCCATTCCATCTATCCCAATATTCGACCGAGGAATGAGCCGGCGGATTTAATTTCTGCTTACAGAAACAGTTTCGGTTTTCGATAACTTCACATAGCGCCCAGTTAACAGTCCCTCTCGGCGCGACTGTACCTTTAAGATCACAGCTTAAGACTTTTACCAATTTTACATTTTATTTGAATTCAATTCTTGGAAGATTTTGCGAGACTAACGGCGATGAGCACACTTGCGGAGCGAAGGCGGCATGTCCGTTCACACGTATTCAAAACTGCTCAGATTGTTGTCGCAGAGAGTGCGCCAACAATCGAATGCCGCGCGCGAGACCTTTCAGGCTACGGCGCTCGCCTCTGTCTCTCTACCACATACGGCCTTCCTCAACAGTTCGATGTCATTATTGATGGAAAGAGGAGGTCTGTCCGTCCTGTTTGGATGACCTATACAGAAATGGGTGTAATGTTCGCAGAAGCATCACAAAAAAGCGCCGACCTCGTAGAGTGCGAAAGAGACATTGCTTCGCTAATAGAACTACTGAAGATGGCTGAAGAAAAATGGCCGAGTTCGGAAAGTTACGAAATCTCCGAAACCGAAATGCTTTGCCGGGATCAGGCCTTGCTTGACATGTGGCCGGAAGCCTGCCGGCGTATTGGTTTCTCAAAACGTGAATTTCCGATTGACGTAATAAAGCTCTGGCAGAAACAAATGGGCTGGCCCAATTAAAAGCACGTCGCGGCGACCTTTGGGCAATCACCGCCAGGGACGCTGTTCCGATCAGAATCACCGACTTAGTCGCGCCGCTCGCCAAGAAATTTGCTCTGTCACCGGAACCGCGGTGTCCGCTTTGGGTCACTAGCGGACATTCTGCTTGTGCAAACTTCAGTCGATCTTGAGTCCGAGCTTTTGGACAACCGGCGCCCAGAGAGCAACGTCAGCGGCGAGGGTCCGGCGCAATTTTTCCGGGTTCGAGTCGAGAACTGGTTCAATGCCAGCGTCGATTAACAGCCGCTGGTACCCTGGTTCGGCCACCGCCGTGCGTGTCGCCTGCGCGATCTGTTCAATGAACTCGACTGGCGTCCCGGCCGGCGCAAGCAGCCCAATAGATCCTATGACATTCATCCCGACCAAGCCGAGTTCGGTCGCCGTCGGGAGTTCTGGCGCCGCGACGAGACGTTTAGGGCTGGTCACGGCAAGAACTCGCATCTTCTCCGACCGATGGAATTCGAGCACCTGCGCGGTCACGCCTGGCACGCCCATAGGGATTTGCCCGCTGACGAGATCGGTAATGACCGGACCGGTGCCACGATAGGGTACTGGGACGATATCAGGGGTACCGGCTAGCGATTTGAAGAGTTCGCCGGCCAGATGCTGGATGGAACCGATCCCAGAGTGCCCGTAAGACAGCTTTCCAGGATTTGCCTTCGCATACGCGATTAGCTCCGCGATCGTCCGCACTGGCACTGTCGGATGGACGGCGATACAAAGAACATTGGCGGCCACGCCCGCAATCGGATCCAAGTCCTTGATCGGGTCGTAGAGCGGCCGGCTCTTGAGCAAGGCCTCGTTGACGTGGGTCTGCGTGCCTCCGAGCAGGATCGTGTAGCCGTCAGGACGGGCGCGTGCGACAGCGGCGGCACCCAGTGAAGAGCCGCCCCCGCCGATATTCTCAACGACCACAGTGCCGAGCACCGACTTCACCCGATCCGCCCACGGCCGTCCGACCGCGTCGTATGCACCACCTGGAGGAAACGGAATAACAAGTCGGATTGGCCGCGCCGGATAGGCTTGCGCCCTCGCGATGCACGATGCGGCCGGCAGCGCGGCAACGCCGGCGGTCAGATACAAGAATTGCCTACGGTGGGGATGTTTCATTCCAGTCCCTCCGCCACCTGCGATCCCATGGGACGAGTATAAATACACTTTGTCCATGGGTAGAAGGGATAATCGATGAACATTGATCTCACGACGATTCTGGTGATCGCGGGCGCCATCATTGCGGGCGTTGTGCTGTCGAGATTTATGCGGGCAAGGTCGAAATAGAGCGGGGGCCACCACAGTGGCGGCTTGATCCTGCCGGTGCCGACATGCAGCGGGCTAACTTCTACAGCGCTCGTACTTGTCCGCATTACCCCCGAAAGCGGACATGTGCGGCGCAAACCCTCATGTCCGCTTTGGGCCAAAAGCGGACATGATTTCAGTTATTCGATCACTTCGTCGGCGCGGGTTAGCAGCAGCGATGGTGGCACTCTGAGACTCAGCCACTTACCCGCTTGAGATTGAATCAAATTGAGCCGCTCAACGTTAACCGCAGATGTCAGAATGCTACCGCAGCCAGGGCGCATCGTGATGTATCGAATAAAAAGGTATTATGACGCCGTCGCCGACTGTGAGTTATCTTATAGTCGTGCTTTCGATGCGCCCTTTTTACTAGCGGGACTATCTGACGTGAAGGATCGCCTTCGTTTCGACACGCACTGACTTTTTATTCCTGCTGTCGAGAGCGGGAGGCGAAAATGAACTTTTTCGAACGCGTGTCCGCAAACTTTCCGGATAAAACACTTGGCGAGCGAGAACGCAATTTGATGGCTCCTCTAGTGCCATGGTCGGAAAGCGAGCACGAAGCTAATGCAGGCATACAACGGCTCGAACATATTGTAACTGGTCCTCACGTATCCACGATTCCTGGTGATGAGGCCTCAATTTCATCCTCAAAACCTTCAAAGAAAAAATCTTGGTTTGGTGGCATGGGCATCGTCATTTGCGCGATGGTGAGTCTGGTGACTGGAATTGCCGTCGGCGCCGCGTGGTCGCCACATTCGCTGACTGAGAATTTGAAATCATACAACTTCCGCGGTGCACTCGAAACGATCTTCGCAGATTCGTCGAACGGGCACCCGACGGCACAGGCTACGGTTGCAAGTGTGGCAGCTCCTGAGTTCAGTGAAATCCAGAATCAGCTGAATGAGATTGCCCGCGGCGTATCATCCATGCNGGCTGCGCCAGCGGCTGCGAGCGTGACAGCTCCTGATTTCAGTGAAATCCAGAACCAGCTGAATGCGATTGCCCGCAACCTATCGTCCATGCAGCAGAACATAAACGAACTAGCAGCTGGCCAAGAGCAAATACGCAAGGCGCAATCGGAGTTAGCCTGGGCCGAGGCGCATCTTATAAACTTGCGGACGGTAGCAAATACAAAACGGAACAAACAACCAACCCACCCTGTAATCAGAGGTTCGCGGTGACTTCGCTACATATTTAGGTAGCCGCCTCTTCTTTAAAATGTCCCGTCACGTATCCGGGTCTGCTTTGGGCCAAAAGCGGACTTCAACGCCCACTGGTACACACGATGCGATACGCATTCGCTGCAACCGAACCAGAAAAGCCGTAGTCAACGAACGCTATGTCTTCTTTCACGAGATATAAAAACGCTCTTTTTCCGGTTTTCGCACCTGATGCCCTTTTTCCTCTAACGTGACCACAAATGGTGTCGATAGATTGCCCAAATGAATCTTTCCTGATGGCTCGATTCAAGTCCTCAAATTCGACAGATGCCGGGTCCTCCATTTTACTTGCGACTGTTGTCTTTGCTTTTTCTAAGACAGGGTCGGAGTCTCCAGAGGCCTGACCCGAAGCCGCGACGTTCACAGTCGTTCCGACAGTGCTCTTTAGGCTTTCCGTGGGTTGCGGAGATGTAGAAGAAGACCCGGGGATCATTGTGATCGGGGAAGCGATTTTGTCTTTGTCGGACTCGTCGCTTGGTTGGGGAGGGATTGGCGTCGCCACTTTTGCCTCCGCTTCCGTTGTCTTCGTTGCGTTTTTGGACACCACTTTTGCTGTGGTGCGGTCGCGCTTAAACGGCGTTGGCTTTGGTATCGCAGCGGTTTTGTAAAAACAGGGTTTGGACGTGCAAGTGTCCAGCACCGCGTGCCGTTCCACAGGGCAGCTGCAGCCAATCAAGGTTACAGACAAAACGCCCACCAGAAGCGTTCTCATGCAACTTCATCCTCCTAGCGGAGGAAACGCGCGTGCATTTCTTTGAAGGCGATCCCCAAGATGCTCATAACTAGGAGATACACGATGGCGACCAACGGTGAGTTAGTACCGTCGTCAGGAATTACTAAGCTTATGGTTAAATTCAGCCTTGGAGTGCCACGCATGTCCGCTTTAGGTCATAAGCGGACATCCATCGCCCTCCGTGACCGTGCTCATGGGCAATGGGATGCAACCAGCGGACACGTCGCTGCGGACAGTTTGCTTCATTTCACTCCATACTTCGCAAATTCGTCGGCAACATCCGCTTTGATCGTCTTCGCGACCGCAATATCTGCGTTACCGCTCGTGCTCTCGCCGCTCTTGATTTTCGCCAGGCCACGGCCATAGAGCGAACTTGCGAATCCGGGGTTGAGTTTGAGTGCGGCGTCGTAGTCGGCGATCGCCTTGGCGAACGCGCCCAGTCTCAAATAGGCAAACCCGCGGCTATCCAGCGTGTCGGCGTCGTTTGGCCGCAATCGCAGCGATTCGTTGCAGTCTTTGATCGCGTGCTCAGGCTGGCCGATGATCGCGTGGCTCCAGCAGCGACCGTTCCAGGAGGCGGCATTCTTGGGATCGAGTCGTATCGCGCTGCCGTAGTCGGTGATGGCGACGTCATAGTGACCCATGCCGCCAAACGCCATGGCACGATTGTAGAATGCTAAAGCAAACTTGGGATCGAGCCGGATCGCCTCGCTGTAATCGCCGATGGCGCGATCGTAGTCCTTCTTGTTGCGGTATACGATACCGCGGTTGTTGTAGGAGTATGCGTTTTTGGAGTCGAGCTGGATCGCCTCGTTGTAATCGGCAATGGCGCTGTCATAGTCGCCCTTAGCGTTATGCGCATTGCCTCGATTGTGCAAAGCAATGGCATACCTAGGATCGAGCCGGATGGCTTCCGTGTAATCGGCAATGGCGCGGTCGTAATCGCCCTTGGCCCGGTATGCGTCCCCACGATTATTGAAGGCGAATGCGTATTTCGGATCGAGCTTGATCGCTACATTGTAGTCAGCAATGGCCCGGCCGAAGTCCCTTTTCTGTACGTATGCAGTGCCGCGTTGATAGAAGACTTCGGCATTTCCCGGATCAATTCTGATTGCTTCATCGAAGTCGGCGATAGCGTGCAAGTAGTCTTGTTTCCTGTAATGCGCCAAGCCACGACGAGTAAAAGCGTGGGCATTTTTAGGATCGAGTTTTATCGCCTGATCATAATCAGCGATGGCATGATCGTAGTCACGCTTGTCGTAATATGCGCGTGCGCGGTCTTGGAAGGCCCAGACGAGGTCCTTGCCACTCCACCGTCCCGATTGGATTGCCACCGTGCAGCCACTGACTTGCTGATCCGGTGGAAACTCACGGGTTGTATTTATGCACCAATCGATCTGCTGCTGCGATTGCGCGGTCGCAGGCGATACGGCCGCACTCAAGGCAAATGCATCGAGCGACACTACCGCGCCGCCTAGAACCACGATGAACTGGCCCCGTTTCATTGCCGCCCCCGCGGCTTGAGCTTCGCTTATCGTACCGGCTCAATTCGCCTGCTTGAAGGGGGTGACCTTGAACATCGGCATATGTCCGCTTTGGGTCAAAAACAGACATGTGCAGCGCACACGCTCACGTCCGCTTTACCCTCAATAGCGACCACGAAAGCAGACATGCCGCGAGCAGCGATCCTGCGGACGATGAACAAACCGCGAAACGGCACTAGGACAAAGACGACGCTGCCATGAACGCACTAGCAACGTTGTGTCGTCTTACCTCCAATAATTCGTCCGCACGTTAGTGCAACCGCGCTGCCGCCTTTTGCTTGCTGCGACGCGCAAGTAATCCGATCAGACCAAGGCCACCCGCAAAGAGGGGGAGTGCAGCGGGTAAATTATGGAACGCCGGCCCTCATTAGATGGCCGACGGCCCGCGCTCCTTACATCGCTGCACGGCAGCTCTAATGGAGCCGCGGTTCAAAGCGCGTCCATCCTGAACGCGGAGCTTTTCATTGGCGAGCCTTCGACATGTCTCGATGTCTGTATTCTTGCCCTGCTGCTGCTTTTGTTGCTGTGCCTGTGCAACGGATGCAACACAGAGCATTCCAATAACTGCAAGCAATTTAAACATTGTCACCCCCGTTAAAGTAAAATGGTTAGGGCAGTGTAAGTAACCGTGGCCGCGTCGACCGGTTCAAGGTAGATAGAAATCAGAGCGGCGCTTATCGCCGCTACATAACCTAAGTTCATTGGAAAACGCCCCCGTTCCCACACTACAGCTGCGATGTTGGCTACAGATGTATTTAAGTCAATGAATGTGTTGCCGTTACGCATAACCAGCACATAAAAACTTTCGTTATGTAATTACGGTGAAGCGGGACGTCTGCTTTACCTCAGAAAGCAGACATGTGCGGCGCAACGAGCGATGTCCAATAGCGGACATCACTTGTCTATTCGATCACTTCGTCGGCGCGGCCGAGCAGTGATGCCGGAACCGTCAGGCCGAGCGCCTTTGCCGTCTTGAGGTTGACCGCCAGCTCGTATTTGGTTGCCGATTGAACCGGCATCTCGGCCGGCTTCTCGCCCTTGAGGATGCGATCAACGTAGCCGGCGGCTTGCCGATAAAAATTGATCGAATCAGGGCCGTAACTGATCAGGCCACCATCGGCAACGAAGAGGCGGAGCGGATAGGCCGCCGGCATTCGATACCGCGCTGCCAGAGAGATGATCAGGTCACGATTATTAATGGTCAGCGGAGCCGCAGCGCAGATCAGCCCGCAGTTCGATCCGCGTGCGAATTCGGTGATCGTCTGCTCTACGTCTTTGGTGTCTCGCCCACCCAGCGGGGTCAATTCCACCCCAAACGAGGGCGCCACAGACTGGATGGCGGCGAACTGGCCAACATTTGAAGGTACCGTTGGGTCTCGAACGACGCCGATACGCGCAATGCGGGGAGCAATTTCTTTGAGCAGCTCCAGCCATTTTGTGGTGACGCCATACTCGAAAATTGGAAATCCAGTCATGTTGCCACCTGGCTTCGCCATGCTGGCAACAAACCCGGCGGCCACCGGATCTGCCACCATCACAAATACAATCGGCAGGGTGCGGGTCGCCTGTTGCAACGCGACGACCGACGGAGTGGAGGTCGCAAAGATGAGGTCGAGGGGTAGCGCCGCCAACTCCATGGCAGCTTTTCGACTGGAATCGGTATCGCCACTCGTCCACCGATACTCAATCTGCAGATTACGGTCGGTGGTCCAACCCAATTGCTGCAACTCCTGAAGGAACGCCCTGATGCGCGCCTGCGCCTCCGGGTTGTCTTTGTCGGGGTACGGCATGAGCACGCCAATTCGACGCGTCCGTTCGGGCTGCTGTGCGCGCGCTACCAACGGCCACGTCACCGCGCCACCGATTAACGTGATGAATTCTCGCCGCCTCATTGCCTCCCCCAAGTCTCAGGAAGCGCATCGTAGCGGCTCAGAGCTCGGC